>JAEEGL011769966.1_pt1 | contig 52405 bp, 48 predicted proteins | sample 9134231 | NCBI WGS metagenome assembly JAEEGL01 (sample SAMN16246548, study PRJNA631951) | gut metagenome | biome: gut microbiome; feature: rumen; material: fiber-attached | host: Bos | place: Iran: Karaj | collected 2018-10
AACACGCAATAGCTGAACACTACCTAATGTGGAAAAGAAGGCAAAGTTCGCATGGGGAAACCGGTCAAAAAAACCACGGCTTTTCAAAAAACCAGTAAACCAGATTTCATCAGCGGTTTGTTTGTCCCAGAAATTATAATATTGAACTTGGCCGTTCAAAGAGGTCAGAGCTCTACTCCACTGTTTATAATACTTGACTACATTCCCCATACCACAATTTGTCTATTATTATATGCTTTATTCTCATGCCATATTTTCTCGTCCCATGGTTTGCCTGGAGTACGGTCAAAAATGATAAAATGCCCTTCGTCAACCGAGCCAGCTTTATCCATATATTCCCAAGTTTGGCGAAGGCCATCCTCTATGGTCTTTTCCAGACTATACCGTTTGATTTTCAGTTCTAACACAACACGCTGAACAGGGCCACCATAATGGTCGGTCAAAGGTTTTCGAATCAACAAGTCGGTACGACCTCGTCCCAAGCCATATTCCCGATCAATATAACCATCTCCGTTCACTATTCGTTGAAGGAATGCCTGTAACAGCAACTGCGGCCCACTTTCCTTGTAGTCGAACTTCTCGATCCAGGCATCGGCATTTTGGCGGAAGAATTGTTGGAAGTCAAGCAAAAGCTTCTCCATGTTGAGGCTATTATCAGCATTCAGATACCATAGCGACTGTTGCGTGAGACTCTCTTGTGTGGTCCATGTCAATTCTCTCGGAATAATCTCACGATAAATACCGTTGGCTATACGGACAGGCTTACCTCTGGTTATCAGTCCCATATCGATTACATACTGCATGTCGTCTTGCGGGAACAACGCATCATCAACTTCCATCTCGTTGGCCAGTATCGGTCCTATCACGCGGCGTACACGTTCCTCTTTCAGTTTATCGATCAGAATGTCGATATGCGTCTCACGACGGTAGATGATTCGCTCTTGGGCCTTGTAAATCATTTCGGGAATAATCTTGATGCTACGGTAACGGTTCTCCTTCATCTTCATCGTCACTTCGTAAGCCAAAGCATTCACTAACCAGGGCTGGCCTTCGGTAGCCTCCCAAACCATAGGGAAACAGGTCTCGTCAAATTCCTGTCCTGTCTCTTTTGTATGTTCGAGATAAAGCTCATGAACCTCTTCTTTAGTCATATTACCCAAACGCAGCGACTCAGCCCTAATATTGAATGCTGATCCTCCAGTTACGATGTCTTGATTGGACAAAACTATACGGTAATCACGCACATCACGCACACCACAAAGGATGATAGACTGGGGGAACTGTTGCGGTCGAGTTGCATATCCTGAGCGAATCTGACGCAACACACTCACCAAACCATCACCCACCAAAGCATCAATCTCATCCAAAAACAACACCAGAGGCTTTTCGAGCAAGATGCACAATTCGGTTAAAAGTGTCGAAAGCAGGTTGTCCTTAACTTCCTTTTTTAACCTCATATATAATTCCTCTGGAGTTTTGTTACCAATGATGTATGAAGTTCTGCTGGCAATTTCCTGACACACCGACCCCACCACTCTCGTCACGTCATTTCGGAATGCCTGACCAGCCTCCACGTTAGCATATACTACAACAAATTCGTCTCGCACATTCAAATAATCACGCAATGCTAACAAGCAAGTAGTTTTGCCTGTCTGTCGCGGAGCATGCATGACAAAATACTTTTGCTGGCGAATCAAAAGCAATACCTCATCCAAATCAATCCGTTTCAATGGATCAATATAATAATGAAGATCTGGCTTTATGGGTCCTGCTGTATTGAAAAATCTTTCCATTTTTATGTTGTAAGTTTAGGATTGTCGCAACTCTATACGGTGTAGTTGCAGAGCATCATCACCTTTCCGAACGACACCACCCCAAGCCATTAAACCAGTGCGGAAACCACACTCTTTTATAATACCGATTGTATCATCATTATAGGATCCATGAGGATACGAGAAGTGAGCTACAGAATGCCCTAAAAGGCTTTCCAGGTCTTGTTTCGATTGTTTTATCTCAACCCGTTGCTCTTGAACTGAAAGGTTTTCGAGCTTGGGATGAGTGATTGTATGAGCACATATAGTACACAAGGGCTCAGCGTCAAGGTTAAGCAACTCATCACGGCTCAATCCTAACCGTTCATTGGGATACCACCACATCGATTGCTTATTATCAATAAAACCTGTGGTGACATATACCGTAAAGGGTACTTGTTCTTTTTTCAAAATCGGCAACGCGTCAGTGTAGTTGTCACGGTACCCATCATCAAAAGTGATACAAACAAATGGTTTATCCACTCTCCCCTTTTCAAGAATTTCGCTCACTTCATCAATGGAAACAAAGCGAAAGCCCTTTTGCTTATATTCCTTTATCGTTTGCTCTAAAAAGTCAGGAGTGATTTCCAGCTCACGGTTTTCTCCTTCACTACGATGTACCACAACACGATGAAGCATCAAGATGCGACCCAATTCGGGATGCGACAACTTATATAATTTACGCTTGATACGATACCGGATAGTCATTGCTATTTCCGAAACACAGCACACATTTTATTAATTACAGAAATCCTTTTCATTCGTAATCGAGTTGCCCAAATAGGAAAATCTCTCATCAATTCCCAATCTCCTTCAGTGAAAATTTCCTCAACAGGTAACTCCACACCACCATATTTCACCATCAAAATACTAAAAACACTCTGATCATGGCGGTGTTCATGAAAACTGGGATTATTGGGAAGCTTGGAAAACGAGTCATCAACCAGATTATGATGGAAGTGAACGACATAGAACCACTCATCTACAAGGTGTTGAGAAGTTCTCTTTTTCTGTATGATAACACACGTCCCTGCCACTTGCCCGTGATCCATATAAACAGAATCGCCTAATACTCCGAAATAATCAAACAAATCCGCTTTTGTCCAATCAGCCTCACGAAAGTGCTGATCAAACCCAAGAACGCCACAAGAGCTTTCTGTAACCATCAACAAATAATCTTTCAATCTTTGAATCCCATTAGAGTTCAAGGTACAACCTGCATCGGCATAAACCAAATAATCACCCTCTTCCATACGATCCATCACACGTCGAATGAGATAAGGCTTCCATTGCCAATAGCCAAAACCACGTTCTGACCAGCGATCTTTGTATTTCTTAAAATACCAAGGCTCCAACATTTTCTCATCACCCACATAAATATGATCAAAAAACTGCATCTCCTTAGCTTCACGTTTAATGCGTTTTTGAGAAGCATAAAGTCTATTCGCAAAGGAAACAAAGTAAACGTTTTGATTGTTAAACATAATTATTCTGGTTTAATTTCCTTTTAACCAATAGTAAAAATAATTGAAAAAGATATTGTTGTTGCAAAAAACCGCCTATTCACAATCTTTCTTATTCAGAGCAAAAATAAAAAATACAAATTCTCATCAATATGACATGATGATTACCAAAAAATAGTCCTATATGTTACAGATAGAAATAGTCTATTCATTATTTTTTCTTGTTTTATCCATTCAAACTTTCCTCTTCCCCAGCACACTCTTAATCAGTAATTTGTTACGGTTCCTGACTGGTATCACTGATAATAACCCACTTTTAAAAAAGCTAAAATAACCATTTACACTATATTTTTTCTCGAAATAGGTTTTTTCCACATAATCCAAAGCACCGTATGCAATATGTGATTGAAACTTCTTTCTTAAAGCCTTGTCATCATAATGGCCATGGGTGTTTCGGCTTACAAGAAGGTCCGCAAAATGTTTCAATTCCTCAACGCTTGTTTTTCCTTTCACAACACAAGGGACAAAGACATTCAAGAAATAGCTTTTTTCATCCTCACTAAAACCATCATTCAGCCAATCCAGCATCCTAAGCCTCACCATGTTCGACTTCTCAATCTGCGCCTGACGTTTGGCGGTGGAGATTTGCGTTTCGTGCGTGCGGTAATGGAACAAGGTACGTTGCACATTATAGACTTGAGTGACTCGGTAGGCATTGGACCACATCATATAATCCTCAGCGGGAAATGCAGCAGTACTATAACGGAAGTTATGATCCACAAACACACTGCGCCTCAACACTGGCACAATCACAGTGCAGCCGAACAGCATTTGAGCTTTGGAGTCCTCATGCCATTCCGGAAATCTGACCAGTGAGGTCTTGGTGCCAAAAAACTGGAAGCCAAAGCTACAGACCCCCACTTCGGGATGGCTATCCAAGACTTTTATTCCAGTCTCCAACCAGTCAGGTTCAGCGATATCATCGCCATCCATACGAGCCACCAGTTCTGAGTCAATCAAATCCAATCCTCGATTAAGATTATCAGCCAAACCCACGTTGTTAGGGAATGCCGCAATGCGAATTCGAGGATCGTCAATGGCTCTCACATGAGCCAAGGTATCGTCGGATGAAGCGTCATCAACGACCAAAAGGTCGAAATCCTTAAAAGTCTGGTTAAGGACGCTTTGAATGGCTTCGTCCACCCAAAGAGCGACATTATAGGTCGGCATCAAAACAGTTATGCGTGACATAAGGCGTTCTTTATTTTCTTTGCTGTCTTCTTAGGCCTATAAAAAAGCCAATACCAGCTGCTAAACTTCAGTCCTCTATTCATGGTGAACTTCAGTCGCTCCATTCCTTTCATATTATCGGCGATACTGATAAAGAACTTGCGTTTCATCTCAGGATGTGCATCAAACGCTCTGTCGAAGTCGTCAAAATAGCGCAACCGCATTTCAAGCAGTTTCTGTGCGATTTCTTTTTTGCGCGACATGGTCAGGGTCTCATCCCCGACTCCTGTATAATAAAGCACTTTATAGATTTTCCCGATAGGATATTTCAGCCAGATACGCACCCAATAGTCATAATCCTCAACGAGGAACAAGGTAGTGTCGTATCCCCCTACTGTCTCGAGCACCTCGCGACGATACATAAAAGCATAACACACACAATTATATAGCGGAAGATATAATTGAGGGTCAGGATGATGCACTTCATAGAGCTGTTCTCCTGTCTTTAAGCTGAAAGCAGCATAGCAGGAGGTGACGAGTCCTTTGTCCGGGTTTTGATCCAGGTAATTGACAAACTCCTCCAACATGGTTTCGCCCATACGATTATCATGCGAGGTCCATGTCAGGTATTTGCCTTTTGCCTCTTGAAAGCCTCGATTCAACGCACCGGGCAATTTAAGATTATGCTCATTGTTGATAATACGAATGCGGCTGTCTTTCTCGGCATATTGTTGCATGATTTCCAACGAGTTGTCTTTAGAGCAATCGTTGACAAGAATAAGCTCCCAGTCGGTGAAGGTTTGAGCCAACACACTATCCAGTGACTGGGCTAAGAAGCCAGCGCCATTATAACAGGGAAGAACAATGGAAACTACAGGCAACATATTACACAAATTACAATTCGTCTATACAATCTTTTAAAACATTCAAAAACTGGTGGCCATATTTCAAGTCCGGTTCCATATAGTTACCCTCTGCCCATTCATTCCATGACTTTAAAAAAACAATAGAATCTTCATTAGCTTTATTTTTAGTTAGACTGAGTATTTGTGACACATGTTTCCGAAATGTTTCTGGTGTATAATTATTCATAATTAGTCCTTCTCGACCAGTACGAGGACTATGATCCCATCCAGAAATAATAGTAGGATAAATATGAGGATCTTTGTCCATTTTATTGTAAAAGAATGGGGAAGCTTTATCATAATCAATCAATCTAGGCGGTAGTTTTTCGCCACGAATACGATTTCTTAAACGATTAAAAAAAGAACGATTAGGCAGATGACCATAAAAGTCCTCTAAACGAATAGTAGTAATAGCATTCATACCCAATTGTTGCATTTTTTCCAAACCGTTTTCCTCAGTAAAAAGCGAAAGACCTATAAAATAGATTCCAGACAAACCATTCTTAACAGCTAAAGACTGCCAAAGACTCACAAAAACGTGGATATCTGGAATTCTTTCGGGATAGTATATTACAAAAACAGGACAATCATTCTGTTTAATGTAACGATGATCATGAAAAGCGGGAAGAAGAGTATAAAAATGTGCCGTGTAATCGTCAACGCCACCGTATTGTTGTTCAATTAACACTTTTCGATTCTTTAAACCATGATCAAATCCTTTCCACGACTCATTTGCCCAAGCAAGACAGAACGGAAAATCCGGATCCCCGGAAGAAAGGACTTCATTAAAAGGACGTTCTAACAACCGTTTCCCATTGCCAAACCAATAATGCCAATAACAAAAACCATAAATTCCATATTGAGCAGCTAAATCAGCCTGAGCCTTTCTTGTTTCAGGAACACGCAAGTCATAATAGCCTAAATCAGCAGGCACACGAGGCTGATAGTGCCCTGAGAAGAGTGGTTTAGCCTTCCCAACATTTGTCCATTCTGTAAAGCCTTTACCCCACCATTCATCATTTTCCGGAATGGGATGAAATTGTGGTAAATAATATGCAATAACCTTAGGTTTTACCATACAATATTTCTAAGAATTATTAAACTTGATTTCCTGATGCTACACGCTTATAATCAACAAGCCAAGGCTCTCTAATAATGCTGCTTTTTATATCAATGTTTTCTGAAAAAGCGTTGATCTTACTATTCTCATCAATATCTATCCGAAACGAAAGGAATGTATCTTCACCAGCATAATTCTTAATCTCCTTTTCAGCAACATCAAAAACAATCGTATAATCACCTTCACTTAAAGTATGCGGCGGGATTCTGAAATGAAACTCATACTCACCTATTTCCAAACTCGTACGACCATCTTGGTCATTATAATCAGCACGAGCCAACGGATGCTGGAAACTACTATAGACATTGAAACCGATCACAAGAGAACCAACAAATTCATTCACTCTAACTCCGAACGATACATCGATTTCAGAGTTAGGAGTAAGCATGCCTTGCTCTTTATAAGAGACCTTTGCCCAAAGCAAATTAAGCTTGTCAGTTCTGTTAGGAGTTTTATTCAGATATTCCTTCTGAATTACTTGATTTGACAAGTACTTTTGTATGGTATCAGAAGCAGTTCCCATAAACGAAACCATGCCGTTTTTCAACAAGACTCCGTGATAACACAGCCGTTGCACACTTGCCATATTATGAGAGACAAACAACACAGTCCTTCCTTCTCCCCTGCTCACATCTTGCATCTTGCCAATAGCCTTCTTTTGGAACTCCGCGTCACCTACGGCCAACACCTCATCTACCACAAGGATTTCAGGGTCGAGATGTGCTGCCACAGCAAAACCAAGGCGCACCATCATACCACTAGAATAACGCTTCACAGGGGTGTCAATATATCGTTCACAGCCAGAGAAATCCACAATTTCATCTAGTTTTCGAGTGATTTCTGGTTTGGTCATCCCCAAGATAGCTCCATTCATGTAAATATTCTCGCGACCTGTCATCTCTTGATGGAAGCCTGTTCCCACTTCGAGCAAGGAACCAATACGACCTCTTGCCTTAATAGTTCCTGTAGTTGGACCAGTAACACGGGACAACAATTTCAGCAACGTGCTCTTTCCTGCACCGTTCTTGCCAATAATACCGACCACATCGCCTTGTTCCACCTTGAAGTCTATATCCTTCAAAGCCCAAACGTATTCGCTATCACCCTTGGAGCTACGGTCGTTGGTGTCGCCAATCTTCAAATAAGGGTCTTCCTTGTGCAGGACGGATGTCTGCCACCAACGATTTAAGTCGTGACTAAGGGTTTTAGTTGAAACCAAGCCCAAACGATACTGCTTGCTGATATTGTTAAATTCGATTGCTGTTGGCATTTTTATTACTTTTTAGTCAACTGTGGTTATCCATTAAGATAGCCTTGATAATAATCATCTATATACTCTTTTAATGAGACACGCCAATCCCGCATTGCATTAACGCCCCGAAGATTCAACTTACGAGTCCAAAGACGTTCACATGCAGGACGATCGGCGAAATATTCCTTAGCAAAATAATCCGATGAAACAACATGAACCTTAATGCGGTCTTGCCATCCAAGAATCTTAAGCAATTCCTCGCAAACCTCCAAACGGCTCGTCTGCCCTTCGCAAACACAATTATACAAACCCCAATACTCTTTTTCGAGGAGGTTCTTCACTGTCTTGGCAAAGTCCTGAGTATAGGTGGGGGTGCCATCCTTGTCATTGACCACATAGAGCTCCTTTTTGCCTTCTTTGAGCTGACGCATAATCTTTTGAACAAACTTCTTATCCTTGGAAGGTCCCGCCCCCATCATCCAACCAGCCCGACAAACTAAATACCTGCGTGCGTTCTCAATCACGAAACGTTCACCCATATACTTAGACCGGGCATACACTCCTAAAGGGTTAGGCTGATCCCAATCATCGTACAGTTTTTTCTTGCCGTCGAAGATGCCTGCTGTGCTTACATACAGGAGAGGGATATCCAAAGCATTAGCGATATAAACAGCATTTTCCACACACAATGTGTTGGTCAGGTAGGTTTCATCGGCATGCTGCTCACACCATTCCAAATCAGTATAAGCCCCCAAATGGAATAGGTAGTCCGGAGCAAAATCCTCCACATCTTTGCGGTATGCCTCATAGTCTCGAAAATCGAGAAAAGAAAGCCATTCGGCATTGACATCCTTATCCGTACATTTAAGAAGGTACGCTTCGTTGAACTGGCGAAAAAAAGCCTCGCCAAGCATGCCTCCACAACCAGCTATGTAGATTTTTTTCTTTTCACCCATCTCTTGGTTCTTCTACGTTCTTAATTGTCTAATCTAATGTATTCCGCGTCATTCTTCATCAATCCCAGTGGCCAGATTAAATGACGTTTCAAAATCCAATTCAGTTTCTTATTCTTTGGCACTTGCTCCGATAAATCCGACCAAATAGACCTTTTCTGATACTGTATCCATTCTTCCTGGAACGGCAATCCATAGTAAACCACTGACCAAGGCTTCAACCGGCCCGAATAATGAATGATAAGTGCTTTTTTTGCGGAGTCGGTGATTTCATTTTGCAAATCGACCGAATAGGTGTCAAAAAAACGATGGGTTAAGACCTGGGTCTGGAAATTATAATGGTGAGGCAAAGAGATTTTTTTATCCCATAACACCGCATTCAACACATCTTGATCATAAAATCTAAGGATATCATGATGGTCTTCCAGAAAAGCCAAGCACTGTTGACCGATCTTGTTCATTCTCCAATTACGCAGGTTGATCATAATCACGCCTGCATTAAAATAGCCAGCTTCTACAGGATAATGCAAACGTTTTTGATGCTCCCCAGAAGGGGAAATGACGTCGGGTACAGCTGCCACCACTTTGTCTGCCATATCCATTTCCCAGATGGGCGACAAATCCCCGGTAACGACCATGTCATCGTCCAGATACAAAATCTTTTCTATGGATTCAGGCAACAATTCCGCCACATACAGTCTGTAAAAAGTAGTTAGCGGGATATTTCCACGCAACAACGGGAGACCTTTCAGAAAAGTAGTATCAACAAAAACGAATTGAATCTTCTGGCCATACAGCTTTTCCAGCTTCTCAAACTGAGCTACATTACTGTCTTTCAGATGGTTACTGACAAAAACAAACACACTGAACGCACATTCCGGGTTGTTTTCAAAAACAGAAGTCAACATAATCCCACAATACGGGACGTAATTGTCATCTGCCACACAAAAGACATTGATGTTTTTTTTCATAGGAGCAAGAGGTTTTGAGATTCATTTCATATCTTATCATCCAGTGCCCAGAAATCCCGCCTTTGCTTTCGCCACCGTATGGGGAAAAACACACGTTTTACCGTCCATTTCAAATGCCTCTGAAGGGGCAAAAAACTACGACAATGTTTCCAAAGGGAAATCCTTCTGTATTCATCCCATTTTTCCTGGAAAGGAAGTCCTGTACTAAGGAATTGCCAAGGTTTCATGCTACCGCAATAATGGATCACCACCGCATTTTTCAGCTCAGCTTTCAAGGTTTCTTGAAATGAAGGCGAATAGCTGTTCCATGGCTTTCGGTAAAAAAACTCCGTTTGCATATTGTACCGTTCTGGAAGCATTACCTTTTGGTTATAAAGAACACCATTCAAGGCATCCTGATCCATGAAATACAAGGCATCCTTCTTTTGTCCTATGAATTCCTCCAGTTGATGCCGCACGGCATGAGTTCTCCAATAGTCAAGATTCATCACCAGCATACCAGCGTTGAAATAACCTGACGGCATGGGGTATCCCAGCCGTTGAAACGGTTCCTCATTAACATTGAACACACAATCTTTCACTACTCCGACCGCTGCATCCTCCAAGGAAACCTCGCTCAAAAAACGGAGATCTCCTGTGACCACCATATCACAATCAAGATACAATACCCTATGAAGATCCGCTGGCAAGAGATCAGCGGCCAACAAACGATAATAAGTGGGCAGAGTGATGACATGATTGGTCGTATAGATAGGAACAATAGGCCTTAACATGGCTTCGTCCACCACGACCAGTTCCAAAGGGCATTTGTACGTCTCTCCTAACTGACAGAACTTTTGTTTATTGGAATTTGAGAGTTCACCATTGACAAAGACATACACTTTCAAATTCAGCTCTTTATTGTTCTCCAACAAAGATGTCAACATAATGCCACAATAAGGGGCATAGCGGTCGTCTGTTGCACAAAGAACAGCCAAGTCAAGTTCGGATTTAAATCCTTCCATGTTCTATTTTGTAATGATAGCTTTCTACTCCGAATTGATGAGCCGATTTTTCATATCGCGCAATCACATCCTTAAACACAGTTTCGTATTGCGGAATGAACAAGTCTTCATGAAGCATTGCCCTCTTGATTATTTCCGAGGCCAAATCAGCGGTCTGTTCGGGTTTCGAGACCCCACCTGTAAAGGACGTTCCATCAATGGATCCTGGCGACACTTCCAAAATACGGTTCTCACTGTTTTGGACATCCAGTTCAACATTCACCGCTTCAATAAATTTGCTTAATGCAGCCTTGGAAGCACTGTACACACTGAACAATGGGGATGACAACCGAGCGGCTATACTCACCATCACCGCACAATAAAAATCCTCTTTTGAAAGCAGACGGTCATAATAATGTCGAATAATCCGTATCGGTGCCACTGCATTCACCAAAAAAACATCTTGAATATAAAGATCCGTCAGCTCTTGAAACAACTTCAAATGGCCAAAGCCTGCTGTGATAAAAAGCGCATGTATGTCTGTTATACCGTCCAATACAGACAAGTCATTTGATGCAAGGTCACAAGTTGAAAAAAAAATCTTCGCATCATGATATTGGTCTGGAAAAAAAAGCTTATCGAGGACATAAATCTTCTCTACTTCATCTCGTTTCAAAAAGTTTAAAACGATAGACAAGCCAATGCCCGAACTACCTCCCACCACCAATACATTCATATCACCGCTTCAGGTTTAGGTTGGTTTTCGATTTGTTTGATAGTGTCCTCATAACGCTCCAACACCCTCTTCTTGATATCCGTCGTTGAAACGCCCCGTCCTCTGGGAAAATAGAAGACCGACACACCCAGTTCCTTAAGGTAGTCGTATTTCCCCACCCAGTCATCACCGACCACAAAAACATCAATATTAAGCTTTTTTACAATCTCAGTATGATCTAACGAATACTGAGGGATGACAATATCGGGATGTCTCAATGCTTGGATAATGGCAATTCGCTCCTCAAAAGGAATGATGGGTGGGTTTTTGTAAGATGCGACCAACTCGTCTGTACTCACACCCACAACAAGAATATCTCCCAACCCACGAGCATATTCAATCATCTTGAGATGATTTGAATGGAACATATCAAATGTCCCTGAAGTATAGACGACGATTCTATTATTGTACATCTTCAACCATCTTTTTGATTTTACTTTTCAAACTCCCATTTCTCAATCCGACACGTATGCTTCTTGCTCTTCCTATCATAGTTGATGCCCACTAATAAAAGTGGAGAGTTGAAAGATGAAAGTTGAGAGTTGTTTACTGACAAGGGCAAATTCAGGTATTGCATCACTTTGTCAGGGTACTGCTTCCGCTTGATTTGGTCAATGGCCGAATCGACATCCTTGTCACATTTCAGCTCAATGATGATGGCCGGAGAATCAACGTTTTTTCTCGGCATCAAAACCAAATCGGCAAAGCCTTTACCCGTTGCCAACTCACGATGCATAACATAATCCTTTCTGGCACAATAATAGGCAATGCTCAACACGCACGCCAGCGAATTCTCATCGTGATACGACAGGATGCTGGTATTCTCGTCATGAGCGACACCTATACTGTGCGCCACCCTCTCTGCATCACCATGAAGTGTGGCTTCGAGCAACTGCTCCGACTGCTGGAGTGACTTGACAACCTCTGACCATCCCATGTCTTCCACGGCATTCTTGAGCTCTTCTGCCACCTCATAGTTAGGAACATGGCACTCCGACTTCACACGGTCAAACGAGAGATAGCCCAAATGAATGAGAAGGGTAAGCACATCATCCTTAGTCTCAACAACCGAAATGTCATTCTGGAACTTTGCGGTGTTCACTTTGACTCGACCTCCTGCCAAAAGGTTGAGAATGTCATCTTTCAACCCATTGAAGTTCATCTTGATATATGGAGAAATAGCATCGTAGGCAGCCGTCTTCCCCCAGTAACTCGTACACCAGTCACTATATAATGCCTGCATCACCGAATTGGGATTGAACATCGAAGACTCGGATCCAATCTGATACCCATCGTACCACTTCTCCATTTCGTCGAAATCCATTCCATACTTGACACATAACGACATCGTTTCTTTCTTGGTAAATCCAAAATATGGCGACATTCTCTTGGGATCCAACATGGAATACTCCGTGAAATTATTCAATGCCGATTGGGTCTTGTATTTCTTGACAGGAAGTATTCCTGTCATATACACTGCGGCAAACACCTCGCTGGCGGTATCCTTGAACATCCTGCGAAGGAAATCCACATAACTGTCCTTCACCGCATTGTCTTGACCAAATTCGCGCAAAATAGCATCCCATTCATCTATAATAAGTATGAAATGCTGCTTTGTAACGCTGACAACACTTGCCAGATAATCCATCAGATCATCGCCTTCTCTAACATCAACATCATGATAAGTCGCGCTAATGTCAGACAGTAGTCTTTCCTGTATCTCATTGACAATACTGGAATCTTTGAACCGTGACACAAATCCTGTCATGTCCACATATATCACCGGATACTTGTTTAGATGACGCTCGTACTGTGGATCATGGGCAATCTCAAGATCAACAAAGAGTTCATGTGAGTCACACGACTGGTCATAATAGGCGGCAAGCATTTCAGCAGCCATCGATTTCCCAAAACGACGGCAACGGGACACACAGGTGAAACGCAACTTCGTATCGAGAGTGGCGTTAATCACCGCTATCAACCCCGATTTGTCAACGTACTCACTGTTGCGAGAAATCCTGAATCCATTATTTCCCTTGTTGATATAGGTTCCCATTTTCGAACAGCTCAATAACAGTTATCTCTCCGCCCTCATCTCATTGTGCAAGAAATCCTCGTACGCCATTTTGATTCCTTCCTCCAGTTCCGTCTTGTAGGTCCAGCCCATCTTGGCGGCTTTGCTCACATCCAGTAACTTGCGGGGCGTGCCGTTGGGTTTGGTGGTATCCCATTTAATCTCACCTTGATAACCCACGATTCTCGCCACCATCTCGGAGAGTGCCTTGATAGTGATCTCCTTGCCCGTTCCAGCATTCACAGTCTCGTTACCGCTATAGTGGTTCATCAAAAACACACAGAGATTGGCCAAGTCATCCACATAGAGAAATTCCCGCAATGGGGAACCATCCCCCCAACAAATCACCTCTTTAAGACCGGCCACTTTTGCTTCATGAAAACGGCGTATCAAAGCCGGTAACACGTGGCTATGCTCGGGATGGTAATTGTCGTTGGGCCCGTAAAGGTTGGTGGGCATCACACTGATATAGTCGGTACCGTACTGACGGTTAAGGTATTCACAGTATTTCAGACCACTGATCTTCGCCAGGGCGTATGCCTCGTTGGTCTTTTCCAACTCGGATGTCAGCAGGCAGTTTTCGGGCATGGGTTGTGGTGCCAGACGGGGATAAATGCAGCTTGACCCTAAGAATTCCAGCTTTTTGCAACCGTTCTTCCATGCGGAATGAATCACATTCATCTCCAAAATCATGTTGTCGTACATGAAATCCGCCAAAGCACTTTGGTTGGCCATGATACCGCCCACCTTGGCAGCTGCCAAAAACACATATTCAGGTTTTTCTTCGGCAAAAAACGCCTCCACTTGGTCTTGGCGGCACAGGTCCAACTCCGCATGGGTCCTTACTACGATGTTGGTATAACCCTGCCGTTTCAGCTCGCGGACAATGGCACTTCCCACCATGCCGCGATGACCAGCCACATATATTTTAGAATCTAATTCCATTGTTTTTTTGAACACGGATTAAACAGATTGAACGGATACACGTTTAATCAAATTTAGATGTGTTAGTACACTTTTGTTTTTTTACTTATACAACTATTCTTTCTCTTTCAAGCTCTTCTGAGCAGCCAAAATTATAAAGAAGACCTAGTTTAAATCCTGTGGCATGAAGATAATTAAAAACCTGAGATCTGTGAGCATCAACCAATTCACTAACTGCCTTCAATTCTACAATTATCTTTCCATAACAAACGAAATCCGCTTTAAAGGTTTGCTTTAATTCAATTCCGTCGTAATAAATCTTCAATTCTTTCTCACGTTCATACGGAATCTTACGACGATTAAATTCTATTTCCAAGGCTTCTTGATATACTGCTTCAAGAAAACCATGACCAAGTTTATTATAAACATGGAATGCCGCCCCGTTGATAGCATAACTATACTCACTATAGACCAACATCCGTATAATCCGTAAAATCCGTGTTCACCAACTTTATCATCACTTAACGACACCTTTTTCGAGGTATTCCTCCAAATTCATCCTGACACGTGCGGCGGCACCATCGGCGGCCACCTTACGCATGTCGGATTGCACCATCAGCTTCACTAGCTGGGCAAAAGAGGTTTTTGATGGGTTCCAACCCAATTGAGTCCTCGCTTTAGCGGGATTGCCCAACAAGTTAACCACATCCGTGGGTCTGTAGAAATCGGGACTGACCTCGACTAGCACCTTGCCTGTGGCTTTGTCGTATCCCTTCTCCTCCACGCCTTCTCCCCTAAACTCCAGTTCGATACCAGCCTCACGGAACGCAAGTTGGCAGAACTCACGAACGCTGTGCTGCTCTCCAGTAGCAATCACATAATCATCAGGTACTGCTTGCTGAAGCATTAACCACATGCATTCCACATAATCTTTGGCGTATCCCCAGTCGCGCAGACTGGAAAGATTTCCCAAAAACAATTTATCCTGTTTTCCTTGTGCAATACGGGCTGCGGCCAAGGTTATTTTGCGTGTCACAAAGGTCTCACCCCGTCGCTCGCTCTCATGGTTAAAGAGGATGCCGTTGCAGCAAAACATCTTGTAGGCATCCCGGTATTCCTTAATAATCCAATAGCCATAGAGTTTGGCCACCGCATACGGACTATAGGGATGAAACGGGGTCTCTTCGTCCTGAGGGACTGCCTCCACCCTACCATATAACTCAGAAGTACTTGCCTGATAGATATGGCAGGTCTTTTCTAGACCACATTGACGTACAGCCTCCAAAATACGCAACACTCCAGTAGCATCCACATTGGCAGTATATTCGGGCGAGTCGAAACTCACTTGGACATGGCTTTGAGCCGCCAAGTTATAAATCTCGTCAGGTCTCACCTTGTTAATCACCTGAACAATACCCAACGAATCGCCCAAATCTCCGTAATGGAGATGAAAATGAGGATGGCCTTCAAGATGCTCGATGCGTTCACGGTAATCCACGGAAGAACGGCGGATAATACCATGGACATCATATCCTTTATCCAACAGGAATTCAGACAGATAGCTACCGTCTTGACCCGTTATGCCTGTGATTAACGCTGTTTTCTTTAAACAATCCATATTTCCTACCGTTAAGCCCTTCTTATTGCAGTCTTCAATCTTCTGTCTTCTATCTCAAACCGTATCCATGAAACTCTTCTGCACCTTGTTGAACACCACGACACCCAAGGCCAACAGGACACACATGAAGACGAAGCTGTAGATCAGCCAACGCCAACCCACAAACTCACCGGCTCCAAGGAAACCGTATTTGAAGGTCTCTATCACAGGGGTCACTGGATTAAGGCACATCAGCTTATGCACGGGAATGCCGCTCCAGTACATGCCCTTGGTCTGTGACAAAGGATAAACGATTGGCGTGGCATACATCCAAAGCTGCACGATGAATGAGAAAAGCACCTGTAAGTCACGGTATTTTGTGGTCATAGAAGAGATTAAAATGCCAAAACCAAGGGCGAGGCCCGCCAGCATCACCACCAACACCGGGAACAACAAGGCATACCAGTTGAAATGCGCCTCGGAATTCCCTATGATGGCGTAAATGGCATAAATGAGCATGAAAAATCCGAACTGGATGCCAAATCGTAACAGGTTCGACAACACATCGGAAATGGGCATCGACAACCTCGGGAAATACACCTTGCCGAAAATACTTGAGTTGTTCACAAAGGTGTTGGAAGTCTTCGTCAAACATTCGGAGAAATAGGCCCACATGCAGGTACCGGCAAGATAGAACAAAGGCCGCGGCACTCCGTCGGTGGGGATGCCGGCGATGCCGCCGAACACAATCATATACATAATCACCGTCAAGGCAGGCTGCACCACGAACCACAAAGGCCCCAAAATGGTCTGCTTATACTGAGTGATGATATTGCGTTTGATAAAAAGGGAAATCAAATCCCTATAATCCCACAGTTCCTTCAAATTGACCTCGAAAAGCTTGTTTCGAGGCTTGATAACCGTGGTCCACTGTTCGTCTGACTGCTTATTCATGGATGAAAAAATGCTTGTTGAAACAAAAAAAAGAGAATTAGACTGGCACAGCTTCGCCCCTTGACTCCCATAATAACTTCACAAACTTCTGATTCAATGTGAATTATGAGAATCAAAAAAGGCCTTAATCATCGATGGACAATACTTAGAGAGTCACACCTATTTTAAGATGCGAAGATAATAATAATTATTATAATAACAAGAAAAAAAATTGGAATTTATTTCGACCTTTTATGGCGGAAAACAATATTTCCAAAAATCTTCCAGAAATACTTCCAATCGGTGCGGAACGGATGTTTCAGATAGGCCTCGCAATAGCGTCGTTCACTTTCCTGGATTTCCTCGAGAGTCTCAGGCATGTCCACATAGAAAGGAGGCAACATACCTGGTTTGGTTTTGATACGTAATTGCTGAATCTCAGGACTGTAAAGATTAAAATATTGCTGGCTCAGAGGACGGACTCCCACCAGCTTCATCTGCCCCTTAAAGATGTTGATCCACATCGGCCATTCATCAATCCACAGCTTACGCAACATCTTGCCCCAACCCGTAACCCGGTAGTCATCAGCGAACTTGCCGCCTTCTTGCAAGTGGTTATTCTCGTAGATGTAGGTCTGGAGGTATTCCGAATAGGCGTACATCGTGCGGAATTTATACACCCAGAATAGTTCTCCGTTTTTGCCAATCCTGTGTAACTTAATGATAGGCCCGTATGTATGGGGATCGCGGCAAGGAGGACGTTTCTTTTGGGCAATGACGCAATAGCGGTCGTGGATATATTGTTCTGAAACCACGTCATAACCACAGTAGTAAAGTCGTCCAAGAATCTCGGGGCGAGGAAACACTTTACGCTCCTTGCGGTTGCAGAAATAATAAAACCTCCGTGTTAAACCCATCTTCGGACAGACTCGATGCCATAAAAAGTCAAAGAAATACAAAAATCTGGCTACCGGTTTGGGATATTTGCTGAAAAACTGCACACGTCGTTTTGCGGCACTGTCGAAAGACACCGCCAAAAAACCATTTTGTTTCAGTTTATCATTTGCCTTACGAAGATACCGATTCACATAACGGATGGCATTGAGGTGATCTTCCGCCAACAGCACTTCAGCCTCGCCGTCAGGGACAGCCCAACACTCTTTAACAAAATCATTCAACCATTTTGAGCGTTCCTCACTTCGGGGCATATACGCCACTTTCAGAAGCTCCTGCAATTCCAAGGGTGCATTGACCATGTCGAACGTCGGCGAGTGTTTTGGCTCAACACTGCTGAGGTACTCGATGGCAGCCTCATAGTTTTCGCGATATGTCAGATTCTTGAAGAAGGACATTGTTTGTGGGGAATGACGGGTTAAGAGTTTAATAGGGTTTTAAGGGTGTTACAAATGAGGTCCTGGTCTTTTTCTGTGAGATAAGGGTGGATGGGCAGAGAGAGGACTTTGTCGGCGAGCTGATCAGAAACGGGACAAAGGTTCTCTTCAGGATTAAGATAGCTGAAAGCGGTTTGACGGTGCATGGGGATGGGATAATAGACTGCGGTGGGGATATCCTTTTCCTTCAAGGCTGCTTGCAAACGAGCCCTAACTTCCTTGTTCTCAACTTGAATGGTGTATTGTGCCCAGCTGGAATAAAAACCTTCTGGCACCACGGGGGTCTTCACTACGCCGCGAAGCAACTCCGTATACCTGGCAGCGACTTTGTTGACATCCTCCAGCTCGTGCTCCTTGAAGGCTTTCAGCTTCACAAGCAAGATAGCAGCCTGAATACTGTCGAGGCGGGAGTTCATGCCGATACGCACATTGTCGTAACGGTCACTGCCCTTGCCATGGATGTGATACGATTCGATAAGCTCGGCCCATACATCATTGTCGGTAAACACCGCCCCACCGTCGCCATAACATCCCACTGGCTTGGCCGGGAAAAACGAGGTGGTCGAGATGTCGCCAAAGGTACAGGCCATCTCCTCCCCGATACGACCGCCAAAGCCTTGGGCGGCATCTTCCAACACGTACAGACGGAAACGCTCCGCCGTAGCGCGTATGGCCTCAAAGTTCGCTGGAAGGCCGAACAAATCCACGACGATCACCGCGCGGGGAGTCAACACGCCATCCCAAATGACCTGCTTGATCTTACGTTGAAGATCCACATCGTCCATGTTATAGGTATCGGGATTCACATCGACAAACACCGGTGTCGCCCCTTGCATGGCAATCACCTCAGCAGAAGCGAAGAAGGTGAAAGAGGGCACAAACACGGCATCTCCTGGTTTGATATCCCAGGCCTTCAACGCCAAAAGCAACGCATCGGTGCCGCTATTGCAGGCAATGCAATGCTTCACGCCGACATACTCGGCAAAAGCGTTTTCCATTTCTTTGATCTTGGGCCCCATGACGTAGGCACTGGAAGCCACCACATCGAGGATGGCTTGATCCATATCGTCTTTCAAGACGGCATATTGTGTTTTTAAATCTCGGAATTGCATTTTTTAAGAAGTTAGGAGTTAGAAGAAAGAAGTAAGAAGCCTTCGGATTCGTGATAGTTACGGCCGCAGTCACATTTTAAAGAGGCATCGAGGCGCTTGCCGCATTCGCAAACCCAGCCAATCTGACGGGCGGGGACACCGGCCATCAATGCGTAAGGCTTCACATCTTTGGTGACAACGGCTCCAGCGGCTATCAAGGCACTCTTGCCCACGGTATGACCGCATACCACCGTACAGTTGGCACCCAAAGAGGCACCCTCGCATATTTTCGTCTTCGCATAAACACCATGGACAGGGAAATGCGCTCTCGGCGTGGTCACATTAGTGAAAACACAACTTGGGCCGCAGAACACATTGTCTTCAATCTCCACCCCTTCATAGATGGATACGTTGTTCTGAATCCGAACGCCGTTGCCAATCTTCACGTTGTTGCCCACATTTACATTTTGGCCCAACGAACAGCGTTCGCCAATGACCGCACCCGACTGCACATGGCAAAAATGCCAAATCTTGGTGCCTTGTCCTATTTTTACATTATCATCGATATAACTGCTCTCGTGTACAAAAAAATCAGCCATACTCAATCGTTTTTCAATCCTTCACCATTCGGTTCAACATCCAGTGGCCAAAATATCAGCGATATGAATCACCTGAATCGGCAACCCATTGGCATCAATATAGCTTTTCTGGTGCATCAGGCATGACATATCAGTGGAAACGATGTATTCCGCCCCTGTGTTCATGCCGTTGCGCACCTTGTGGCTTGCCATACCAACCGAAAGGTCTTCGTTATTCATAGCAAAAGTAAACTCCCCTCCACAGCACATATCCGTCTGTTTCATCTCAATCAGCTCAAGTCCCTTGACATGCGACAGTAGCTGACGCGCCTCCTTGCCAATATGGAGATCCCTTAATCCGCTGCAGCTGTCGTGATAGGTCACCTTGTGAGGAAACTCAGCGCCAAAATCATCATAATGAAGCACATTCACTAAAAACTCGGTCAACTCATAGACATTTTTTTCAAGTCGCTTGAAATTCAAGTGATTAGCGGTATTAAAGAACAATTCCGAATAGCGTTTCTTGATGAACGCCACACAAGAGGCAGTGGGAGCCACCACCGGACGGTTGTTGTCGAAATCCGCCAAGAATTTGTCGCCCAACGCCTTGGCTTCTTCAATAAAACCCGCGTTGAAAGCAAAGCGCCCACAACAGGTCTGGTCGGGGTTATAGTTCACCTCCACCCCTGCCTTTTCAAGCACTTTCACAGTGTTGACCGCCGTCTGAGGATAGAATTGGTCGATAAAACATGGAATAAAAAGATCTATCGTCATTACTTTTGCAGTTGCTGTTAAAATTCGTGCAAAAGTAGGCAATAAACACGTATTTAAAAAACTTTTTTATGGAAAAAAACGCAAATAGTAGAAATTAATTTGTAAATGTTTCTATTTCAGTCCAAAAGTTCGGATAAGATTTGGAAACCACTTCAGGGTAATCAAAAGACACCTCGCCCAGCTTGACCGACAACGGAGCCAGCGCCATCACAACACGATGATCCAGATATGTTGTAAAGCAAACACTATGATTATTAATTTGAGTATTTTTATATAATGATTTATCAATTATAATAAAATCGTCATCTATTATATTAATAAAGGTGTAAACTTTTGACAATTCAGAAATCATTGATTCCACTCTATTGGATTCCTTCAGCACAAGATTCCGTGTTCCGTGAAAGATGGCGGGCAGGTGCAATGCCACACAAGTGGTCAAAAGCGAAGGAAAAAGATCAGGGGTATCGGCTATGTCAAAGTCCAGCCTCGATGGCAAGTCAGGGTCAAGAGCGGTTTTCACCAACTTTGCGCCTTCATCTTGAAACACCGTTGACACTCCAAGAGGCTCAAATAGTTCAACCAGCTTCCGATCCCCTTGGAGTCCATCTTGTCGCAAGCCTTTTAACAAAACGGAGCCTTCTTCGGCCAAGGCAACCCACTCATACCACGAGGCAGCTGAGCTCCAGTCAGTGGATACCCTGAAAGGAATAGAATGATAAGGTTGGGGACGAACGGTTATGACCGAATCGTGCTTACAGGCATCGGCACCGAAAAGCTTCATCATAGAAAGCGTCATCTCAAGATAGGGAATCGACACAGCGTTCCCTTTAAGCGTCAAAGTGAGCCCATGCTCCCATGAGGGCGCTGCCAAGATCAAAGAGGAGACGAACTGGCTGCTTTGGGAAATATCAATCTCAGCAGTTCCTCCTGCCAAAGATCTTCCTTTCACTTTCAAAGGCAGGAAGCCTTCACGATTCAGGCAAACGATGTCGGCACCCAGCTGACGTAAAGCATCAATGAGCGGCTTCATTGGACGCTGCCGCATCCGTTCCGTACCCGTCATAACCCATACGCCATCGCGGCAGGCCAGATAAGTCAAGAGAAAACGTGCCACAGTACCGGCATCCTCGCAATCGATTTCACAGGGCAAGCCTGTTTCCGCCTTTTCAATCTTCGCCAAAAGCTGCTGCAGCAATACCGTGTCATGAGCTTCGGATAGACACTCCACCTGCAAAGGAAAACCACCGTATGCCGCAATCATCAGAGCACGATTGCTCTCACTCTTGCTTCCCGGCAGGTTAACGCTCCCGTGCAAAACCCCTTTCATAACTCAACGGATTACATTCAGCACCTCGACAACAGCCTGACGCACCAAGGACTCAGACACCTCGCAATCACAAACGGGATGACCCACTTCGGCCAACAACACAAAACGAAGCTGACCCGCACGGTTTTTCTTGTCATGAGCAAGCGGTTTCAACAAGGCCGGAACATCTTCTTCTTTCAACTGCCATTCGGCCTTATTCAGCAAATATTTCAGCTTCGGCACATAATTCCGAAACACCTGTTCCGAAAGTCCACACTGCTGTACCGACAGCCACAAGGCGCATCCCATGCCAGCAGCCACCGCCTCGCCATGTGTCAACGGACAAGGCGTGTTATAGGAGAAGCTCTCGAAAGCATGTCCGAGGGTGTGTCCGAAGTTCAATATCTTGCGTTTTCCCTGGTCAGTATAGTCCTGGGCGACAATCTCCCGTTTGATTTGACCCGCCCGCAGAATATATTGCTCATAATTATTCTGATGGACGCCCAACATGGAAGGATCGGCGATGAAACCATATTTGACCATTTCCGCCAGTCCCGAAAGCAGTTCCCGATCCGGAAGGGTGCTGAGCAACACAGGGCTTACCATCACCTCCAAAGGTTCAGCGAAAGTGCCTATCTGGTTCTTACAACCTCCGAAGTCGACTCCGTTTTTTCCCCCGATGGCAGCGTCGACCATGGCCAACAAGGTCGTCGGAACATTGACAAAGCGGATGCCTCGCTGATAGCAGGAAGCCACAAAACCACCCAAATCGGTAATCACACCTCCTCCGAAGTTGATCAGTATCGAATGCCGGTCGGCACCCTGTTTCAAAAGAGTTTTCCAAAGTCGCTGAGCGGTCTGCAAGGTCTTCTGCGATTCGCCCGGCTTGATTACAATCTCCGACGCACCAGCCAATCCCAGCCAGTGTTCCAGCTCGGTGAGCCAATACATGGCAACGTTTTCATCCGTAAGGACAAACACTTTGGATGCCTCGGCCAATACTTGTTTCAACTCTTCATGCGTCATCATCATCCAATCCCTTTCAACAATCAACTCACAACGCTGCAACGGATGACGCGCTCGTCGTCCGAATCGCCCGGCATGATATCCACCCGGAGGTAAGTGTCAGGAAGCAAAGGCTCAATCAGCTCAGGCCATTCGATAAGGCAAAGATAGCCGCTATAGAAATAATTCTCATAACCGATGTCGTAAGCCTCCTCCATTTTCTTAATCCGATAGAAGTCGAAATGATAAACGGGTTCCCCTTCTTCGGTGACATATTCGTTGACGATGGCGAAGGTCGGGCTGTTCACCTCGTCGGTAACCCCCATGCGATGACAAAGATTCTTGATCAAGGTCGTCTTGCCCGCCCCCATTGACCCATAAAAAGCAACGACATCCGCCTCGGAGCGAAGAGACATCAGGTATTCCGACACCTCGGAAAGAGCCTCCACACCGTTTACATGAAACACCTGTTCTTTCATGACCAAAAAGATTAGCGTTTAGAGGACAACGTGATCACCGGAATCAGCATCTCACTCATGGAGATACCACCATGTTGGAAGGTATTGCGATAATAACTCACATAGTAGTTATAGTTGTTCGGATAGGCAAAGAAGTCGCCCGCTCCGGCAAACACATAGCTAGTGCTGAGATTGATTTTAGGGAGGAATATCTTCTCGGGGTCTTTCACCTCAAACACTTCTTTGGGGTTGTATTTCAAGTTTTTGCCATACTTGTATCTCAAATTGGTATTGACCTCACGATCGCCAAGAATACGGACAGGGTTCTTGACGAAGGTCGAGCCATGGTCGGTGGTGACCACCATGTCGCAACCCTTTTCAGCGATGAAACGCATCATGTCGAGGAGGCTTGAATGCTCGAACCACGAGTACATCAATGAGCGGTAAGCTTCCTCGTCGTCAGCCAATTCGCGGATAATCTCCATTTCGGTACGCGCATGCGACAACATGTCAACGAAGTTGTACACGATAATATTGATTTTGTTCTGCATCAGGTTCGACATCTGTTCATAGAGTTTTTTCCCTGCCTGGAGGTTCAGCACTTTGTTATAGGAGTATTTGACATTCTTTCCGAAGCGTTTCAGTTGTTCGCCGAAAAGTTCACCCTCAAACTGGTTTTTAGTGCCTTCATCCTCCTCATCGACCCACCATTTCGGGTACCGGCGTCGGATCTCGAGCGGCATGGAACCCGCAAACAAAGCGTTCCGCGCATATTGTGTGGTGGTGGGAAGGATGCTGTAATACACTTCGTCAGAAATCACCCTGAAGTACTGTTCAACGAGGGGCTGGATAGCCTTCCATTGGTCATAACGCAGGTTGTCGATCACAATAAAGAAAAGCGGACGTGCATCATCGGTAAGACGAGGGAGCACTTTGTCGCGGACCAGGGTATGGGACATCACCGGCTTTTCAGCTTTGCCCTGAATCCAGTCGACATAATGTTTTTCGACATAGCGGGTGAAGATGGCATCAGCTTCCTGTTTTTGCTCCGCCAGGATGCTTTTGATACTCTCATCAGTGGATTTCTGAAGTTCCAGCTCCCAGCGCACCAGGTTTTTGTACACCTCGACCCATTCATTGAAATTCAGATTGTTGTTGATATCCATCGAAATCTTCCGGAATTCCTGTTGGTATCCCATGGAAGATTTCTCATCGCGGAGTTTTTTGTTCTCAAGGTTACGTTTCAGTGAAAGAAGGATCTGATTGGGGTTGACAGGTTTAATCAGGTAGTCGGCAATATTAGAGCCAATCGCGTCCTCCATGATACGTTCCTCTTCGCTCTTCGTAATCATCACCACAGGGAGCGACGGGTATTCACGCTTGATGACCTCCAGTGCTTCAATGCCGCTGACACCGGGCATCTGCTCATCCAAGAAGACAATGTCGAAATGTTGCTCCTTAACCAGGTCGATAGCGTCCGAGCCACTGTTAGCAGTCACCACGTGATAGCCTTTTTGTTCCAAAAACATGATATGCGGTTTCAGCAGGTCGATCTCATCATCCGCCCAAAGAATTGTTGTTTTTTCCATATATGATTTGATTTTAAATTTCAAAAATTCAGCAAAGAAAGCAATTACTTAACGCAAAAATCATAATTTTGTTGCGTAATTTAAAATTCTAAAATCCAAATTCTCAATTCTCAATTTTAACTTAAATCATGGTGGAGACCAACAAAAAGAAAATCGTCAACGATCCCATTTATGGATTTGTGAGCATCCCCGACGAACTGCATTTTGACATTATAGAACATCCTGTTTTCCAGCGTCTTAGAAGAATCAAACAGGTAAGCCTCACCAACATGGTTTATCCGAACGCCAACCACACCCGATTCTCACATAGTCTTGGTGCCATGCATTTGATGCGAAGGGCTATTCATCTGCTTCGCGGGAAAGGATATGACATCACCGACAGTGAGTTAGAGGCGGCATCGCTGGCCATCCTTTTGCACGACAGCGGTCATGGTCCTTTCTCCCACACGTTGGAGAGCAGCATCGTGCAAGGCATTACGCACGAAGACCTTTCCTTGCAGATCATGAAACAATTCAACAAGCTATATGAGGGCAGGCTCGACCTCGCGCTTCAGATTTTCACAGGGACGTACGAGAAAGGCTTTTTAAGCAAGTTAATCTCCAGTCAACTGGATGTTGACCGCATTGACTATTTGAAACGCGACAGCTTTTTCACTGGGGTCGCTGAAGGCAACGTCAATGCGGAACGCCTTTTAGACATGATGGAGGTGGTGGGCAACGACCTTGCCATCGAGGCCAAAGGGATCTATTCCGTGGAGAGTTTTCTGGTCTCGCGTCGCATCATGTATTGGCAGGTGTATATGCACAAGACCGTATTGAGTGCTGAATACATGCTGCGTGAGATATTGAAACGCGCCAGACTCATCAACCAAAGCCGTCCGCTCCCAGCCACCCCTGCCCTTTCGTTTTTCCTGGGGCACAAAGAGCCATACGGGAATGACGCCGACATGGAGGTGATATTGGAGGCATTCGGGAAGTTGGATGACTACGACGTGATGACTGCGGTGAAAATGTGGTGTGATGACAAAGATTTTGTGCTGAGTGAGTTATGCCGCCGACTGATAAACCGGCAACTGTTCCGCATCGAGATACAACAGGAGCCTTTTAAATCAGACTACGTGGACGAGCTGTTGCACAAGATCGCGAGACATTATGGAATTACCTTATACGATGCCAGTTTCATGTTGCTGCAAGGGATCTCGTCAAATCACGCGTATCATCCCAAGAAGCCAGCTATCAACATTTTATACAAAGACGGGACGCTGCGCGACATCAGCGAAGCTTCTGACCAACTCAACATCTCAGTGTTGTCACAGCCAGTGACCAAACACTTCATCTGCTATCCGAAAGAGCTGGTCTGATTACAAAAGAAGGCGTTGACCAACAAGTGGCCAACACCCTTCTCAAAAAAGCATGGAAAAAAACTGACGTTTATTTTAATCTGATATGTAACATTCGCAAATAAACTGCTACATATTGTTGCATTCCATAAAAACTGGATGGGGCATCACTGCAGCATCCAGTCGGTCGAGATACAAATGAACCATTGGTTTTTCGTTCAGCTGCAAATATAAAAATAATTCTTCTACTATTATATGATTTTTTGATTATTTTTTTTGGTTTTATTTTTACAACTATTACTATCTTCCTGAGAACCAAACACTCGCTCGGAGATATCCTTGAAGAAATCATGCTTTAGCAAGAGACTGATTTGGATGAGCATATTCACATCCAGACTGTCACGTCCAAACATTTTATAGATGCTACTTCTTTCCCGATTGACCTCTCGGGCAAGCCAGCTTGCCTTTTTTTCTTGCCGCAGCATCTCAATGACAACCATACGGCCTACATGAATTGATTTGTATTCCATTGTATCAAATTGTTAAATCGACACAAAAATAGGAAAAATTTCAATTATACAAGAAAAAAAGAAAAAATATTTATAAAATTCTTATTATTTTCTGATTATAAATAGAATTACATCACACTTGAAAGCTAAGTCCATCGTATGCAAGCCTCATATTATCAGGAAGTTCCGCATTTACGTCGATGGTTTTTCCAATATGATGACTACAATGGGTGAACCAAGCACGTTTTACCTGAAGCTCGTTGGCAATCTGGACGGCCTGTTCCAAATCGATATGGGAATAATGTTTTTTACGTCCCAAGGCTTCGATAATCAAATATTCAACCCCTCTCAAACGGTCGATGGCCGCATCAGAGATCTCACTAAGATCGGTGACGTATGCGAAGCGTCCGAAACGGAACGCGTATGACGTGAGGGTATAATGTTTCAGCCGGATTGGCTCCACATGCAGGTCTCCGAAGTCAAAAGGAGTTTCATCAATGAGATGCACCTCGTAAGTGGGCGCACCGGGATAAAGATGTTCCTCGAAAGCGTATGAGAACTCTCGCTTGATCTCTGGCAAGGCGGTCTCCGACACATACAAAGGCATCGGGTGGTTTCCCTGGCTGAAAATGAAAGGCCGCACATCATCAAGCCCCCCAATATGATCCTTATGCTCGTGTGTGATGAAGACAGCGTCAAGATGAGTCACTCCCTCTCGCAACATCTGTTGACGGAAATCAGGGCCTGCGTCCACCACCACGGTGACCGCATCCGTCCGTATTAATAACGAGGTACGTGTACGCCTGTCTCTCGGGTCAGTAGATTGACAGACAGGACATTGACAACCAATAATAGGGACTCCTTGGGAGGTGCCACTTCCTAATACTGTAATAATCATCTGCAAATTTTTGCGCAAAAATACTATTAAATAGGTGGAAATCGTTATTTTTGCACATTAATTATTTCGGAAACGGATGTTTGAGAAACTAAAATATAAAATTTTAAACCGTTCCATTGACCAGTTCATCGCCGAAAAGAAAGGATGCAAGATGCCCGACTTCGAGCGGATGAACTCGGTGATTCTCATCATCGAAGATTTGGACAAACAGAACGTCAGAGCTATTGAAGAACGTATCAAGACCATCTTCGGAATCGCCCGGACTCGGTTTATCATCATCAGCGAAAAAGCTTCCGACGACATGCTGCGAAGCGACCAATATTGCGAAGTGACCACCCAAGATTTCGGATTCATGAAAGTGTTGACGGCAGAAAAACAGGAGGAGATTAGAAAGTTACCCATGACTCACCTGCTGATTAACATGGCGAAGAAGCACACCGACATCAGCGACTACATGGCCACCCTCCCCAACGCCAGTTTCCGAGTCAGCTTCTTGAAAAGCGATCATTACGGCATATATGATTTGATTATCGACACCGGAAATGAGTCGAACCCCGCTTCCGAAATCAAAGTCCTTCATGATTACTTACAGGCGCTCTTGGGATCTCCTCAAAATGATTAAACATTTTTACCATCAACCTCTTATCTCCTATGAAAAACAATCCTTTTAAAGGAACAGGCATTGCCCTTATCACTCCTTTCAAACAAGACAAGACTGTTGACATCACAGCCTTGGAAAACGTCGTCAACCACGTCGTTGAAGGCGGGGCCGACTTCCTCGTCGCCCTCGGGACCACCTCCGAAGCTCCTACACTCAGCCAGGATGAGAAGAAACAAGTGGTCAGTACCATCTTGAACACAAACGGGAAAAGGCTGCCTGTGCTACTCGGCATGGGAGGCAACAACACTTGTTCAGTCATCGAACAGATAAAGTCACAAGACTTTACAGGAATTGACGGCATCCTTTCCGTGGTGCCTTACTATAACAAGCCCAACCAACGTGGCATGAAGGCACACTTCGAAGCCATCGCCGATGCCAGCCCAGTCCCGGTCATCCTTTACAATGTTCCCGGTCGAGTGGGAGTCAACTTGCAAGCTTCCACATGCGTTGAGCTGGCCCAGCATCCCAACATTATCGCAGTGAAAGAAGCCTCGGGCAACCTACAACAGATCATGGAGATTCTACGCGACAAGCCCTCTGACTTCGATGTGCTCTCGGGCGACGACGGAATCACCCAACCCTTGATGGCACTCGGCGCCCAAGGCGTGATCTCGGTGGCAGCCAACGCCTATATCAAACCGTTTAGCCGTATGATGCGCGCCATGAGAGATGGACAAACTGAGGAGGCACTGCGTCTGCATTATGCCATGCTGCGCATGAACCAACTCATCTTCGCCGATGGCAACCCCGCCGGCATCAAATATCTTATGAGCCTCATGGGACTCTGCCAAAATGTTCTCCGTCTGCCTTTGGTTCCGGTCAATGAAACAGTAGAGAAGATGATTGAGGAAGAAGAGAAGAAAATAATAATAATATAAATTTAAGAGATTTATTTAAGAGTAATAAATTATTATAACAATTCTAATAATACGATGAAACTTTTACGTTTTTTACTGTTAATCGCAACAATGATTTGCGGTAACATCTATGCTCAGAAAAGCCAGCAAGAAATGAAACAACTCATGCAGGATCGCAATGAGTATTATTTTACTTTTAATCTTCACGGGGATGACCCATTGGACATCATCGCCCACACCATCTCGGTTGACCGTGTCGATGGCAATGTTGTCACAGCATACGCCAACAACGAAGAGTTTGAGAAATTTCAGAAACTCGGCTACGACGTTGTGCTTCAAACGCCTCCTTCCATGCTCGAGAAAGCGGCGATGTGGGATGGGAACAACCGCACTGAATACGAATGGGACAGCTATCCCTCCTATAGTGCTTACGAGGATATGATGTATCAGTTTGGCACCGATCACCCTGACAAGTGCGAAATCTTCAGCCTTGGCACTTTGAACTCAGGACGCAAGATTTTGGTAGCCCACCTTAACAACGGCAATGGCGATGGCAAGCCCAAGTTCCTCTATACCTCCACCATCCACGGGGACGAGACCACCGGCTGGATCATGATGCTTCGCCTCATCGATTATCTCCTTGAGAATCCCAATGAACCCGAAGTACAAAACGTCATGAACAACATCGATTTGTTCATCGCTCCTCTCACCAACCCCGACGGCACGTACCACGGTGGAAACAACAATGTGAACGGAGCCACTCGCTACAATGCATACGGAGTGGATATGAACCGCAACTACCCTGATCCCCATGGCTCCGCCCACCCCGATGGTGAAGACTATGCCCTGGAGACTCAATGGTTCATGCAATTTGCCCAGGATTATCCTTTTGTCATGGGAGCCAACTACCACGGTGGTGCTGAGGTGATGAACTACCCCTGGGATAACTCCTACACGCTTCACGCCGATGACGCATGGTATCAGCTCATCAGCCACGAATACGCTGACCTCACGCATCAGGTGAATCCGAATTACATGACTGACTACAACAACGGCATCACCAATGGTGCACAATGGTACACAATCGGTGGTGGACGCCAGGATTATATGAACGCTTACGCCCAATGCCGCGAGCTGACCATTGAATGCTCCAACACGAAACTCCCCAGCGGCTCGCAACTGCCCAATTTCTGGAACTACAACAAGAACTCCATCTTCGCTTTTATGAACCAATGCCTCTATGGCATCCACGGTGTGGTAACCGACATGGCTACGGGAAATCCAATTGTGGCCAACGTCACCATCACTGGCCATGACGACGAATACTCCCCAGTCAAGAGCCATCTTCCTGCGGGCGACTATCACCGCCCCATCAAAGGCGGCACCTATACTTTGACCTTTACCGCCAATGGCTATTATCCACATCAGGAAACCGTCACTGTGGCGGATGGTGAAAGCGTCACTTTGAACGTACAGCTTCAAGCGGGCGAGGGACTCCTCCCCGACTTCACAGCCAATGCGACCGATGTCGCCTTGCATGGTAGCGTGAACTTCACCGACCAAACATGGGGTGCCAACCTGGTCAGTTGGCAATGGATCTTCGAGGGTGGTACGCCTTCCACCTCCACAAGCCAAAACCCCACTGGCATCGTCTATAACGAAATCGGAAGTTATGATGTCACCTTGACTGTCACCAATAGCAATGGACAGACTGAGACCGTCACCAAGCATGATTACATCACTGTTAGTGAGTCATATAACATGCAGAACGGCACTATAGAGACTTGCAATGCCTTGTTCTACGATAACGGAGGCCCAACTGGAAACTATGGTGACATGAAAGATCTTACCATGACTTTCCTCCCAGGTGCTGCCGGAGGCGCCATACAAGTGACTTTCACTGAGTTCTCACTGGAAAACAACTGGGACTTCCTGTATATTCACGACGGGACTTCCACTTCCGCTCCATCAGTGGGCACTTTCACGGGTTCCAACAGCCCCGGCACCATCACCGCCAATAACGCTGACGGCGCCTTGACTTTCCATTTCACTTCGGACTATGGAGTCAGTTATAGTGGATGGACTGCCACCGTGCAATGCCTTGGTGGTGGATTCGCACCCCTCGAAATCAATGCATCAGCCGAGCCACAAACCATTAATGAAGGTGAGACCTCCCAGTTGACAGTCACTGTCACGGGTGGAGACGGCGAATACAGCTATCATTGGGAACCTGCCGAAACACTCAGCGACCCCAACATCGCCAATCCCATTGCCACGCCTACTGAACAAGAAACCACTTACACGGTTACCGTCACCGATGGCCAAGGCACTACCGAAACCGCAACGGTCACCGTCTTCATCAGAGACTGGTCCACCCATGAGCACAGCCTGGAGATGATCAAGGTTTACCCGAACCCAACCCAAGGAATCCTGACGCTGGAAGGCATTGACTCGTTCCAATATGAGATTGTCAACGGCCTCGGCCAAGTCATCCTTTCCGGCACCTGCCAAGGCAAAACACAAATCAACACTAGTATGATGGAGCAAGGTGTCTATTTCTTAAGACTTCAAGGAAAAGAGACCCATAGGGTGAAAAAGCTCGTAATTGAAAAATAAACACCAAAAGCAGCCATTATAAGACAAAAAAGTGTATTTTTGCAGATTAATGAAAAAGAGGATACTAAATCTGGTCTGTCTGTGTCTCATTGCGTTATGTTCATGCAATGAGTTCAACCGCATCATCAAGAGCACTGACAACGATGTGAAATATGAGGTGGCGATGGACTATTATGACCGAAAAGACTATTACAAGGCGTTGCAGCTTTTCGACCTGCTCCAAACCGCCTACCGCGGCACTCCAAGGGGAGAGTATGTAGCCTATCGCACAGCCATGTGCTATTATGAGACTTACGACTACGAGATTGCAAGCTACTATTTCGACAAGTTCATCCAAAGCTATCCGTTTTCCATGGACGCCGAAAAGGCCGCTTTTATGAACGCCTATTGCAACTATCTCACCTCCCCCAACATGAGTCTCGACCAACGCAACACCATGACAGCCATCAACCAGCTCAAGGCATTCATCGAGCGTTATCCGCAAAGCGACAGTCTCGCACGAGCCAACGAGCTGCTTGAGAATCTCAACAACAAGTTGGAGGAAAAAGACTACAACATCTGTCTCCTTTACAACAAGATGGAGAACTACAACGCCGCCATCACTTGTTTTGAGAACCTGTTGAAGAAGTATCCCAACACCAGCCATCGCGAGGAAGTGCTTTGCGAGATGTCAAAAGCATATTATAACTATGCTGAAAACAGCATTCCCTCAAAACAACGGGAGCGTTATGAAGCCTGTATTGAACGCTTCAACACGCTCTCATACCTTTTCCCGGAGAGCAAGTATCTGAAAGAACTTGAGTCCGTAGCCACCAAAGCAAGAAAAAAATTAGAAAACTTAGATTAAATACCATGGATTTCAAAAAAATCAGAACCGAAACGACGGTGGTCACCCGTCAGAAAGACCAGTTTTACAAAGGGACTGGAAACATTTATGAGACTGTGGCTATCTTGACCAAACGCGCCAACCAAATCGCCAGCGAGATGAAAGAGGAACTCAACAAGAAAATTGAAGAGTTCGCCACCAACAACGACAGTCTGGAGGAGGTTTTTGAAAACCGCGAGCAGATTGAAATCGCCAAGTTCTACGAGCGTCTGCCCAAACCCACACTGATCGCCATTCATGAATTTCTCAATGACGAGATTTACTTCCGCAATCCCCGGAAGGAAACACAGGACGAATTCTAAAGCCATGAAAAGAACACTCTTATCCATACTGATCCTGGGCATGATGTTATGGGCCATGCCGCTTCATGCCCAGGAACTGAAATGCGACATCCGAGTCAACACCAACCAGGTGTCTGGCACTGACAGAACCGTGTTTCAGAACATGCAAACCGCCTTGTATGAGTTCATCAACAACACCAAGTGGACGAACATCAACTTCAAGACCACGGAGAAAATCGAGTGTTCCATCGCCATCACGATCAAGGAACGGTCGGGGACTGAATCCTATACCGCCGACCTCAACATGGCATTACGAAGACCTTGTTACAAGGCAAGCTACACCACGCCGATTCTCAACTACGTGGACCAACATTTCTATTTCGACTACATGGACGGCCAACCTCTTGACTTCAGCATCAACACCCACATGTCGGATCTGACCTCTACTTTGGCATTTTACGTGTACATGTTCCTGGGCCTTGACTTTGACAGTTTCTCCCTCAACGGCGGAGCTCCTTTCTTCGAGGCCGCGCAAAAAGTGGTCAGCAATGCGCAAAGCTCGTCACAACCCGGATGGAAAGCCTTCGACGGCAACAGAAACCGTTATTGGTTGGCGGAGAACATGAACAACACCGCATACGCTCCGCTTCACCAATTCCTTTATCAATACCACCGTCTTGGACTTGATGTCATGTCAGAACATCCCGACGAGGGTCGCGCCGCCATCCTCCAAGCCCTGGAGAACCTTCAGACCGTTTACAACAGCTACCCGACTTGCTTTGTCCTTCAGCTCATCATCGAAGCCAAACGCGACGAAATCATCAACGTGTTCAGCGAAGGCACTCAACAAGAGAAGACGAAGGCTAGCAATATCATGAAACAGATCGACCCGTCGAAATCCTCACAATACGATGCCATCCTGCAAGGTGGAACGAAAAGAGGTTAACATCCCGTATGCTACAGCATCTTCATATTCAGAACTATGCCCTTATCGATGACCTGACGGTGGATTTCTCCGAAGGGTTCAGTGTGATTACGGGTGAGACAGGTGCGGGAAAATCCATCTTGTTAGGCGCTTTGGGGTTTGTCCTGGGCGACCGAGCCGACTTGGGAGTGCTGTTTGACAAAGATAAAAAATGTGTCGTGGAGGCCAAATTCGACCTCACGGACGAAACCTTGAAACCCCTTTTTGAAGCCAACGATCTTGACTTCGACCAGGAATGTATCTTCCGACGTGAACTCAACCCACAAAAGAAAAGCCGCGCTTTCATCAACGACACCCCTGTGACCTTGCAGACGATGAAAGAGATAGGATGCCAAATGGTTGATATCCACTCCCAACATGACGCACTCCTACTCACCGACGCTGACTTTCAACTCAGACTGTTGGACAACATCGCTCAAAACAACAGCATCCTGACTGATTATCAAGTCGAATTCAGTCGTTATCAAGAACTTAAACGGAACCTTCACGAACTGAAAGAAACCGCGACAAGGAACACCGCTGAGAATGATTACATGAAATTTCAACTGGATGAATTAGAAAAAACAGACCTGAAAGAAGGCGAATACAGTGACATCGAACAAACGCTCCATACCATGGAGAATGCGGAGGAAATCAAAAGTTTGCTTGTCACCTCCAACACCTTACTTGAAGACTCAGAAAGCGCCATCATAGGCCAAATCAACACGCTTTCATCGGTGTTACAACGAATGAGAAACCTGCTGCCCAACACTGAAAGTCTGGGAGAACGAATCGACAATTTGAAAGTCGAACTGAAAGACATCGCTTACGACCTACGGCGCAGGGAAGACGAAATACAATTCGATGAAGAGCAGCTGAAAACCCTGGAAGAACGCTACGACCTCATCAACCGACTCATGATGAAACACCGACTCAGCGATTTCGAGTCCCTTCTCAGTTACAGAGACAACCTCAAGGAAAAAGTCAAGGCATTCGAAAACATCGATGATAGCATCGCAAAGACAGAGAAAAAACTGAGAGACAGCGAAAAACTTTTGTCACAGAAAGCCAAGACGTTGCACGACAGACGATGCCAAGCCGCAAAACTATTCAGCGAAAGAGTCGAGACCATAGCCAAACAACTGGCCATGCCGTTTGCGCAGTTCCAGGTCAGCGTGGAAAGCCTGGAGGATTTCGGCAGCAAAGGTTCTGACGAGATCCGCTTCCTGTTTTCTGCCAACAAAGGAGTTCACCCTGATGACCTCCGCCGTGTCGCGTCAGGTGGTGAGCTATCGCGTCTGATGCTTTCTATCAAGAGTGCGGTCTCAGCCTATAACTATATCCCCACGCTGATCTTTGATGAAATCGACACTGGCGTATCGGGAGAAGTGGCAGCCAAAATCGGAAGTATCATGCAATCCATGGGAACCTCGTTGCAACTCATCGCCATCACCCATCTGCCCCAAGTAGCCAGCAAGGCACAACATCATTTCTTTATCTTCAAGGACAGCCAAGGTGAACGCACCCAGTCGCACATCAGACAGCTCACACCCCAAGAACGCATCTCTGAAATCGCCAAGATGCTCAGCAACGACAAAATCACGCCTGAAGCCATTAAAGCCGCGGAAGCGCTGTTTTTAGGTTAAAGATTAAAGGTTAGATTAGAGGTTTTTGACCGCGACAGCCACCTCTAACTTCTTAGTTCTCAAAGACGTATCGCAGGATATTCGCTCCCATTCGAAGGGCTTTTTCACGAGTTTCTTGGGAATCATGGTGCACACGCTGGTCTTCCCAGCCGTCACCCAAATCGCATTCGTAGGTGAAGATACACACGATTCTGCCATCATAAATCAGAGCAAACAGCTGAGGTGCCTTGCCATCATGCTCATGGATTTTCGGCAAACCATCCTTAAACGGGAAAGGTTTCTTGAAAATGTCATGCGAAAAAGGAAGCTCCACAAAATCCAATTCAGGGAACACCTTTTTCATCTGAGGCTCAATATATTGACGAATCCCATAGTTGTCATCAATATGAAGAAAACCTCCAGCTAACATATAGTTACGAAGATTCTGAGCCTCCACTGCGTCAAACACGACATTGCCATGACCTGTCATATAAATATATGGATAATTAAAAATGTCAGGGCTGGAAGGTTCAACGGTAGGCACATCAGGATTGAGGTTCGTTCCCATCTCCTGGTTGCAAAAACGAACCAGATTCGGCAACGAGGTGGGGTTTCCATACCAGTCGCCCCCGCCACGGTATTTCAGCAACGCAATGTTCAGCTGTTGGGCTGAAACAAATAACGAGCAAAGAACTAATATAGACAATAATATGCTTTTCATTTCATCGAATTAATTAACTGGATGGTATGACATGCCACGAGTGCTGCGGTCTCTGTTCTCAAACGGGCATCACCCAAGCTGCAAGGCACAAAGCCATTTTCTTTGGCAAGTGCCACTTCTTCGGGACTAAAATCCCCTTCGGGGCCAATCAAAACCAGCACGTTTTCTCCTTTATGATAAAGGTCACAGAGACAATCCTTCACCTCGTCATCAATCCAAGCAATAAACTTTTGTCCCTGAAATGGTTGTTTCACCAGTTTATCGAAAGCAGCCAAATCATCTATTATGGGCAGTCTCGATTTGATAGACTGTTTCATGGCAGCGATCATCACCTTTTGAAAACGTTCCACATTGGCGGCACGACGTTCCGAGTGATAAGAGGTGAACAGACGGATGCGATCGATGCCAATCTCAGTGGCTTTCTCGAGGAACCACTCCGTGCGTTCGTTCATCTTGGTGGGGGCGATAGCAATTTCCAGGTCAAAATCCCAATGGTCGTATCCTTTCCGTTTGTTGGTCAGGTTGACGGTGGCTCTTTTCGGCAAAGCCTCCACCAGTTCAGCGTCATAGAGACTTCCCTGCCCATCGGTCACGCAAAAGCATTCCCCTTCGGTCATCCGCAGCACTTTCACACAGTGTTTGGATTCCTCCTCGGGCATGACGTTTAACCCTTCTGTCGCCTCTTTCAAATAAAACACATTCATCACCTCTAACCTCTCACCTCCCTACATTCTCTCCGGCATTCCAATACCCAATAAACTCGAGGCGTTACGCAACAGAGCTGCAACCATGTCACAGACCTGTAAACGGAACATACGACGGTTGGCATCCTCCTCTTTGAGAATGCTACACTCTTGGTAGAACTGGTTAAACTCTTTAGAGAGATCGAAGATGAAGTTGGCGATCATGGCGGGGCTACGACCTTCCGCAGCTTGATTCAGCACCGCAGGCCAGCCGTACATCATCACGATTATTTCTTTTTCTTTGGGTTGAAGGTCATTGACTTTCACTTCGCTTTCCAGCGTGATGCCTTGTTCAGCAGCCTTGCGGAGCACAGAACAGATACGAGCGTGGGTATATTGCACAAACGGTCCTGTATTACCATTGAAGTCGATAGATTCTTCGGGGTTGAAGAGCATTGTCTTCTTGGGATCCACACGAAGGATAAAGTATTTCAAAGCGCCCAAACCGATGGTGTGATACAATTTGTCCGCTTCTTCGGGGGAAAGATCCTTGGCTTTGCCCAACTCATCCGAAACACCCTTGGCGGTAGCCACCATCTCATCCATCAGGTCGTCAGCATCGACCACGGTGCCTTCGCGAGACTTCATTTTACCGTTAGGAAGTTCCACCATGCCGTAGGAAAGATGTTCAATATCCTTGCCCCATTCACGTCCCAGTCGCACCAAAACTCTTTTCAGCACATCGAAGTGGTAAATCTGTTCATTACCTACCACATAAATCAGTTTTTCAGGGTCATATTCCTCCACACGCAGTTGGGCGGTACCGAGGTCCTGGGTCATATAAACTGAGGTGCCGTCACGACGGAGCAACAGTTTCTCATCAAGGCCCTCATCTCTCAGGTCGCACCATACCGAATTATCATCGCGGCGGTATAGCACTCCTTTATCAAGGCCTTCTTGCACAAGCGACTTACCCAGCAGATAGGTTTGTGATTCGTAATAGATTTTCTCGAAGCTCACGCCAAGCCGTTTGTAAGTCACATCGAAGCCGTCATAGACCCATTGGTTCATCATCTCCCAGAGCTGGCGCACTTCAGGGTCATTGGCTTCCCATTTACGCAGCATCTCGCGCGCCTCCTGCATCAGAGAGGACTTGGCTTCCGCTTGGGCTTTTGCTTCTTCTTGGCTTTTCTCATCCAAGGTATCGAAGTCAGCGGGCAGCAAAGTCTTCAACTCCTTTTTATATTCCTTGTCGAAGAGCACATAGAAATCACCAATCAGGTGGTCGCCCTTCTTCCCTGTCGATTCGGGAGTGCATCCGTTGCCCCACTTCTTCCATGCCAGCATGCTTTTGCAGATATGGATGCCACGGTCGTTTACAAGATTGACGCGCACTACGTTTTTCCCGTTGGCTTTCAAGATTTCGCAGACGCTCCATCCCAGCAAGTTGTTACGAATATGACCCAGATGGAGCGGTTTATTGGTGTTGGGTGAGGAATATTCCACCACGATGGGCTTGCCTGAGACCGGTTTTCTGCCATAGTGTTCTTTCTCATGGTTCTCGCGGAAAAAGTCCAACCAGAAACTGTCAGAGATCAGAATATTGAGGAATCCCTTCACTACATTGAATTTGGCAATCATGGAAGATTCCTTCATCATTTCGGCACCCATCTCGTTGGCCAATTGTTCAGGATTACGACCAGCTAATTTCCCGAAAGGAAACACCACGACGGTTAGGTCACCCTCAAACTCAGGGCGTGTTTTTTGGAAATTGACTTGTTGTGTGGGCGGTTCTTGACCGTAAAGGGTTTTGAATGACTTGATAAACAGTTGTTTTAATATTTCTTCGAGCATAGTTCTTAATTTTATACCATGGGACAAAATTACAGCTTTCCATCAAAAAAAGCATAAAAAAAACTTTAATTAGAAAAAAATAGTATCTTTGCATTCCGATGATGTACCAAAAAAAATCACCGGAAACCCAGAGAAGATCGGAATCGAAAGACTCCATCAAATTGAATTTCACTTTTTTATATAACGGACGGTTGCCTTGGCAGCCGTCTTTTTTTTGCAATCAACAAACTAAACACTATAAAACATGTCCATCTCACTAAAAAATCGCAGTTTGATTTCCATCAGCGATTATTCGCCTGAAGAAATCTGCCATGTCCTCGACATCGCTGAGGACTTTGAGAAAAACCCGCACCAGAACCTGCTGAACGGGCGCATCATCGCCTCATTGTTCTTTGAGCCTTCCACCCGTACCCGTTTGAGTTTCGAGACCGCCATACAGCTTCTGGGCGGCAACGTCATCGGATTCAGCAGCACATCAGGAACCAGTATCCAAAAAGGGGAGTCACTGGCTGATACCATCACTATGGTAGCCAGCTATGCCGACCTCATCGTCATGCGCAACCCCATCGACGGATCTGCTCGTTTCGCCTCAGAAGTCTCCAAAGTGCCGATCATCAATGCTGGCGATGGCTCCAACCAACATCCCACGCAGTGCATGCTCGACCTATACTCTATTCGCAAGACCCAAGGCACCCTTGAGAACTTGGAAATCACACTTGTCGGCGACCTGAAATACGGGCGCACCGTCCACAGCCTTGTGGAAGCCATGAGCCATTTCAACGCCAAATTCAACTTGGTATCACCAGTGGAATTGAAGTTGCCGCGAACTGTGAAACAACACATCAAGGACGCCCATTTGGAATATGAACAGTTCACTGAGTTGGAGGAAGTCATCCCCCACTCTGACATCATTTACATGACCCGTGTACAACGCGAGCGTTTCCCCGACCCGTTGGAATACGAGAAGGTGAAAAACTCATACGTGCTGCGTAATGCCATGCTGGCGAATGCGAAGCCCAACTGCCGCATCTTACATCCCCTGCCCCGTGTCAACGAGATCCATGTCGATGTGGATGCCAACCCCAAGGCCTACTATTTCCAGCAGGCTCAAAATGGCGTGTACGCGCGTCAAGCACTGATTGCAGCAATTCTCGGACTGAAATGACAAGTGGAACACGAGTCCCCAAAAACAAAACAAACCACCTAACAAAACAACAAAAATGGAAAAAAGAAAAGAATTGATTGTTTCGGCCATTGAGAATGGCACAGTCATCGACCATATTCCCGCCGACAAAGTATTCCAAGTGGTCAAAATCTTAGGCTTGGACAAAGTTAACACCCCTGTGTATTTCGGCACCAATGTCGAAAGCAAGAAATATGGTACCAAGGGCTTTGTGAAAGTCTCTGACAAGTACTTCGATCCCGAAGATGTGAACAAGATTGCGTTGGTGGCTCCCACAGCCTCCATCATTGAGATCAAGGACTTCGAGGTGATACGCAAGCAAACCGTGACCATTCCGGAGCGCATCGAACATATCGTGAAATGCTTCAACCCGAATTGTGTCACCAACAAAGAGCACGACATCCCCACCAAGTTCCGAGTGAAATACGTGGATGGCAAACTCCGTCTGGTATGCCACTATTGTGAGAAATACACCTCTGAAGAGAACATCGAATTCATTTAAACACTCTATCCCATGGGTATTCAACCCTTCAGAATCAAGGCAGTGAATCTGCCTTCCCGCCACCGAGCCCTTTGGATTGTCTTATTAATTCTGGCCATCCTGATTGGCTGGGGTGTACGCATCTACAATAATTTTGTGAAGACCGAAGAAAAGATGACCCAGGCATGGTCGCAAGTGGAAAACGTTTATCAGCGACGTATGGATTTGATTCCCAATCTCGTCAGCGTGGTGAAAACTTATTCCGATTATGAGAACAAGACCTTGGTTGAAGTGGTAGAGAAACGGGCAATGCAAGCCACGCAAACCACCTTGCAACCCGAGACCATGACACAAGAGCAGCTGTCGGGCTTTGAAAATGCCCAACAGCTGCTCGATGAGGCTGTCTCCGAGGTCATCGTTTCCATTGAGAACTATCCCGAACTGAAAGCCATGGAATCCTACCAGACCTTCTTAGCCCAGTATGAAGGAAGCGAGAACCGTATTTTGGTAGAGCGGAAACGATACAACGAAATGGTCACAGACTATAACCGTACCGTCCGCAAGTTTCCAAACAATCTCATTGCCAAGTTATTTGGCTTTGAGGTGAAACCACACTTTGGAAGTTAGAGGTTTAAGATTGGAGGTTAGAGGTTTTTGACAGCGACAGCCACCTCAAACCTCTAACCTTACCTTAAGCTTGCGCTTTCGGGCCGCCCATGGTGAAAGGAGGCATGATATCGCCACCCACTTCTTTGATGGGGCCAAAATTGGATTCGTATTTGCTGATATTGTCAGCCAAGGCCTTGAAGAGGCGTTTGGCATGTTGGGGTGTCATCACGATTCTTGACTTGACTTTGGCTTTGGGTGCGCCAGGCATCATGCTCACAAAATCCACGACAAACTCGGTTGGTGAGTGGGTAATGATAGCCAAGTTTGAATAAATACCACCGGCAATTTCATCGGTCAACTCAATATTGATTTGGTTTTTTTGTTTTTCGTCCATGATATCTTTAAATTATTTGATTATAAAAAATAGAGACGCCATGATATGACGTCTCTACAAGTTTACGTGATTGGATCAATCAGCCATGACAGCGCCTTGAGCCTTCAATTTTTCGTATTCCTCACGTGAAGCGACAATCAAGTCATCATACTCACGAAGACCGGTACCGGCAGGAATCTTATGACCCACAATGACATTCTCCTTCATTCCGAGGAGATAGTCGGTCTTGGCGCTGATAGCAGCGTTTGTCAGAACCTTAGTGGTTTCCTGGAAGGATGCGGCAGACATAAAGCTGTCAGTCTGCAAAGCGGCGCGGGTGATACCTTGAAGCACCTGGCTGGCGGTAGCAGGCTCAGCAGGTCTGGTTTCCACCAACTTAAGGTCTTTACGTTTCAGCATAGAGTTCTCGTCACGAAGCTTCATCGCAGAGATAATCTGACCTTTGGAGAGTTCCTCAGAATCACCAGCATCGGTGACGACCATCTTGCCATAGATGTTATCGTTTTCTTCTTGGAACGTGAGTTTGCTAACCAGCTCGCCTTCAAGGAAGCGGGTGTCACCAGGTTCCATGATTTCGACTTTACGCATCATCTGGCGAACGATGACCTCAAAGTGCTTGTCGTTGATGGTCACACCTTGTGAACGATAGACGCTTTGCACCTCGTTGACGATATATTCCTGAACCTTCATCGGGCCCATGATGGCAAGGATGCTTGCAGGAGTGATGGCACCGTCAGACAGGGGTTGGCCTGCTTTGACATAGTCATTCTCCTGGGCAAGAATCTGCTTGGAGGTAGGCACGAGATAGCGTTTCTGATCGCCAGTCTTTGAAGTGACCACAATCTCACGGTTACCACGTTTGAGTTTCTTCTCAAGATGGACGGTACCGTCGATCTCGGACACCACCGCAGGATCAGAGGGGTTACGAGCCTCAAACAGCTCAGTAACACGCGGCAGACCGCCAGTGATATCACCACCGCCAGAGACGTTACGCGGAATACGTACCAGCTGGTCACCAGCTTTAATCTCTTCGTTTTCATCGACGACCACGTGTGCATCCACAGGAAGGTCATAAACCACAAGGGCTTCACCGTTTTCATCGACAATCTCGATCTGAGGATTCTTCGTGCCTCTCTTACCTTCGATGATGACGCGCTCACTGAAGCCAGTCTCCGCAATGGTCTCACTGTGATAAGTGATACCTTCGATCACATTGACGAAACGCACTTTGCCAGAGAACTCCGAAACGATAGTGGCGTTGTAGGGGTCCCATTCGAAGATCTTGTCGCCCTTCTTCACTTCCTCACCGCTACCGAAATACAACTTGGCACCGTAAGGAATGTTGACAGTCATCAGCACCACACCGGTATTCTTGTCGTGCAGTTTCAACTCAGCGGAACGACCAATCACAATCTGGCACTTACCACCGTCGCGTTCAGCATCGACAGCGCGGAGCTCATCAATTTCAAGGACACCGTCATATTTGGCATCGGTGCTGCTAACCACCAAGCCTTTGGATGCCTTACCTCCTTGGTGGAAGGTACGCAAGGTCAGCTGAGTACCAGGCTCACCGATGGACTGGGCAGCGATGACGCCGACGGCCTCACCTTTCTGAACCAGCTTGCCAGATGCCAGGTTACGTCCATAGCAGTTTGCGCAAACACCATGTTTTGCCTCGCAAGTCAACACGGAACGAATCTCGATGCTCTCAAGAGGTGATTCATCGATGGCTTCTGCCAGTTCCTCGTTAATCTCCTCGCCACCAGCGATAATCAACTCGCCAGTCGCAGGATGGAAGATGTCATGCAAAGCAACACGACCGAGGATGCGGTCATACAACAAGGAGTGTTTACCTTTTTCTTTGATTTCTTCACCACGCGAAACAGTCAAACCACGCAAGGTGCCGCAGTCTTTGCAGGTGATGATGACATCGTGAGCCACGTCCACCAAACGACGGGTCAGGTAACCAGCGTCAGCGGTCTTCAAAGCGGTATCTGCCAAACCCTTACGGGCACCGTGTGTAGAGATAAAGTACTCCAACACCGACAGACCTTCCTGGAAGTTGGACAAAATCGGGTTCTCGATGATTTCTGCACCACCAGAGCCAGCTTTCATAGGCTTGGCCATCAAACCTCTCATACCGCAGAGCTGTGAAACCTGAGCCTCGGAACCACGAGCGCCAGAGTGCAGCATCATGTACACTGGGTTGAAACCCTGGTCATCCGATGACAGCAAATCCATCACCTCTTTGGTCAGTTTGGTGTTCACATCCGTCCAAAGGTCAACGATTTGGTTATAACGCTCGTTAGGACCCATGAAACCCATCTTTTCGTATTCACGGATTTCGGCGGCCTTGGCGTTAGCGTCTTTAATCAAGGTTTCCTTTGCGGCAGGCACCAAGACGTTGCCGAGGTTGAACGACAAACCGCCTTTGTAAGCCATGTAGTATCCCATGTTCTTGATATCATCAAGGAACTTGGTGGTCACAGCGGTACCGAGCAGACGCACCATCTCGCCGACGATGCTACGGAACGATTTCTTGGTCAGCAGCTGGTTGATATAGCCATAGCCATCGGGAACCACTTGGTTGAAGATGACTCTACCCACTGTGGTTTCGATTTTCTTGGTGACGATCTCTCCGTTCTCGCGCACTTTGACACGGCAGTTGATGATGGCGTGCATATCCACTCTTCTCTCATTATGAGCGATGATGACCTCTTCAGGAGAGTAGAAGGACATGCCTTCACCCTTCACGATATGATCGGGAGTGCTCTTACGAGGTTTGGTGATGTAATACAAGCCAAGAACCATGTCTTGTGAAGGAAGGGTGATCGGCGCACCATTGGAAGGATTCAAGATGTTGTGTGAGGCAAGCATCAAGATCTGAGCTTCGAGCACAGCAGCGTTGCCCAGCGGTACGTGGACAGCCATCTGGTCACCGTCGAAGTCAGCGTTGAAAGCCGTACACACCAAGGGGTGCAGACGGATAGCCTTGCCTTCGACCAGCTTAGGTTGGAAGGCCTGGATACCGAGACGGTGCAGTGTAGGAGCACGGTTCAGCAGGATCGGGTGGCCCTTGAGGATGTTCTCAAGGATATCCCACACCACAGGTTCCTTGCGGTCAACGATTTTCTTGGCCGATTTCACGGTCTTCACGATGCCACGTTCAATCATCTTACGGATGACAAACGGCTTGAAGAGTTCGGCGGCCATGTCTTTAGGCAGACCGCATTCGTTCATATTCAAGTCAGGACCGACCACGATGACGGAACGGCCAGAATAGTCAACACGTTTACCGAGGAGGTTTTGACGGAAACGACCCTGCTTACCTTTCAAGCTGTCGCTCAAGGACTTCAGCGGGCGGTTAGAATCCGTTTTCACCGCACTTGATTTTCGTGAGTTATCAAACAACGAGTCAACAGCTTCCTGAAGCATACGTTTTTCATTACGCATGATGACATCAGGAGCGTTAATCTCGATAAGTCTTTTCAGACGGTTGTTACGGATGATGACACGGCGATACAAGTCGTTGAGGTCAGAGGTGGCAAAACGACCACCATCCAACGGGACGAGAGGTCTCAGCTCGGGAGGAATCACGGGAACGATTCTCACGATCATCCATTCCGGGCGGTTCTCCATGTGTTTGTTCGCCTCGCGGAAAGACTCGAACACTTGCAGACGTTTCAGGGCTTCCTGTTTACGCTGTTGAGCGGTCTCCGAATTGGCTTTGTCACGCAACTCATACGATTCTTTGTCGAGATCCAGTCTTGAGAGCAAGTCATAGACGGCTTCCGCACCCATCTTGGCGATGAACTTATTGGGGTCATCGTCAGGGAGATATTGGTTTTCAATCGGCAGTGTCTCTAACAGGTCGAGGTATTCCTCTTCCGTCAGGAACTCCATCTTTTGGACTTTACGACCTTCATTGTCGTTAGGGATGTCCGCACCTTCGAGTGCACCAGGTTGGATGACCACATAACGTTCATAATAGATGATGGCATCCAATTTCTTGGAGGGGATACCCAGCAGGGCACCAATCTTGTTAGGGAGGGAACGGAAATACCAGATGTGAGCTACTGGAACCACCAGTTCGATATGACCCATACGTTCACGACGGACTTTTTTCTCCGTCACTTCGACGCCGCAATGGTCACAGATAGTTCCCCTGTAACGGATTCTCTTGTACTTACCGCAGTGGCATTCCCAGTCCTTGACAGGGCCAAAGATGCGCTCGCAGAACAAGCCATCACGTTCAGGTTTATAGGTACGGTAGTTGATGGTTTCCGGTTTCAGCACCTCGCCGTGAGAGCGGGCAAGGATGGATTCCGGAGAGGCAAGGCTAACCGTAATGCTGGCAAAGTTGCTATTGATAGTGTTATTGACCATATATTATCCTATGTTTATTCAGTGTTAGTTCACATCAATTCAAAACATTTCCATCCTTGTCCTTGAAGGTGACTTCCAGTCCCAGTCCGCGGAGTTCGTGGATAAGGACATTGAAGGACTCAGGCGTGCCCGGAACCGGCATGTTGTCGCCTTTGACGATGGCCTCGTAGGCCTTGGCGCGTCCGACGACGTCATCCGACTTGACGGTAAGGATTTCCTGAAGAACATTACTGGCGCCGAAAGCTTCGAGGGCCCAGACCTCCATTTCTCCGAAACGCTGACCGCCGAACTGAGCTTTACCGCCGAGAGGCTGTTGCGTAATCAAGGAGTAAGGTCCGATAGAACGAGCATGCATCTTGTCATCAACCATGTGGTGCAGCTTCAGCATGTAGATATAACCCACGGTGGCCGGCTGGTCGAAAGGTTCACCCGTCTCGCCGTCATAGAGCTGGACACGACCATTCTTGGGAAGGCCGGCCTTTTCCATCAATGCGTTGATTTGTTCGAGTGAAGCGCCGTCGAAGATAGGCGTAGCGAACTTCAAACCGAGTTCATGGCCAGCCCAACCCAACACGGTCTCATAGATCTGACCCAGGTTCATACGGGAAGGCACGCCCAAGGGGTTCAGCACGATATCAACCGGAGTGCCATCAGCGAGGAAAGGCATGTCCTCGGCGCGGACGATACGCGACACGATACCCTTATTTCCGTGACGACCGGCCATCTTGTCACCAATCATCAGCTTACGTTTCTTGGCCACATACACCTTCGCCATCTGGATGATGCCGTTCGGGAGCTCGTCACCCACACTGGCGACATACTTCTCACGGTTGTATTTGCCTTGCACTTCCTTGAATTTGACCGAATAGTTGTCAATCAAAGTGACGACCATAGCATTTTTCTCCTCGTCGCTGGTCCAGTGGTTCGGGTTGACGATGGTATAGTCAAGTTCCATCAAGGTCTTCGGCGAGAACTTCACGCGCTTGGGTATCAGCTGCTCCTTATAATTATTATAGACGCCGGCAGAAGTTTGCCCGTTGAGGATGACCGTGAGTTTATCGACCATCTTCTTCTTGAGCTCGTCGAGTTCGACTTTTGCCGCGGCATCGATCTTAGCGATATCCTCTTTGTCCTTGGCTTTGGCCTTACGGTCTTTCTGAAGTCTTGAGAACAAGCGTTTGCCAATGACCACACCTTTCATAGAAGGACCCGCTTTGAGGGAGGCGTTCTTCACATCCCCTGCCTTGTCGCCGAAGATGGCGCGAAGCAGTTTCTCTTCGGGTGTCGGGTCGCTTTCACCTTTAGGCGTGATTTTACCGATGAGGATGTCACCTTCCGTGACTTCAGCACCCACACGGATCAAGCCATGATCATCAAGGTCTTTGGTAGCGTCGGCACTGACATTCGGGATATCGTTGGTCAGTTCCTCGAGTCCGCGTTTGGTGTCGCGCACTTCCAGGGTGAATTCTTCCACGTGGATAGAGGTGAACAAGTCCTCTTTGACGATGCGTTCAGAAATCACGATAGCATCCTCATAGTTGTATCCTTTCCAAGGCATGAAGGCCACCTTAAGGTTACGTCCCAGGGCGAGGTCGCCATTCTGGGTGCCATAGCCTTGAGTGATCACATCACCTTTATGCACACGTTGCCCGCGGCGCACGGTAGGTTTGATGTTAATACTCGTATTTTGGTTGGTACGGGCATACTTGGTCAGATAATAGGTCTTGAAGTCGTCATCCATGCTGACGAGGCGTTCTGCGTCAGTACGATCATACTTGATAGTGATTTTGGTGGAGTCAACAAAGACCACTTCTCCTTCTCCTTCGGCGGTGATAAGAACGCGAGAATCCTTGGCAACATAGCGTTCAATACCAGTGCCGACGATAGGAGCTTCGGGGTTCATGAGCGGCACAGCTTGACGCATCATGTTCGATCCCATCAAAGCACGGTTGGCGTCGTCATGCTCGAGGAAGGGAATCAAAGAAGCAGCGATGGAGGCGATTTGGTTGGGTCCCACATCGATCAGTTCGATTTCTTCGGGAGTGACGATAGGATAGTCAGCCACCTTACGGGCCTTGATGTAAGGCTCAGAGAAGTGACCGTTATCATCCATAGGCGTGATAGCCTGGGCGATGGTTTTATTTTCTTCTTCCTCAGCAGTTAGATAGACAGGCGGCACGCTGAAATCAACGGTACCGTTTTTCACCTCACGGTAGGGAGTCTCAATAAAGCCGAGGCTGTTAATCTTGGCGAAGACGCATAGTGAGGAAATCAAACCGATGTTAGGACCTTCAGGGGTCTCGATGGTACACAGACGACCATAGTGGGTATAGTGCACGTCACGCACCTCGAAACCGGCGCGGTCACGTGACAGACCGCCAGGACCCAAGGCCGAGATACGGCGCTTGTGGGTCACTTCGGAAAGCGGGTTGGTTTGGTCCATGAACTGGGACAGCTGGTTGGTACCAAAGAACGAGTTGATCACCGATGACAGTGTCTTAGCGTTGATGAGGTCCATAGGGGTAAACACCTCGTTATCGCGGACGTTCATACGTTCACGGATGGTGCGAGCCATACGGGCGAGGCCGACGCCGAACTGGGCGTAGAGCTGTTCGCCCACGGTACGGATACGACGGTTGCTCAAGTGGTCGATATCATCCACTTCAGCTTTGCCACTCAGCATTTCCACCAGGTATTTGATGATGGCGATGATGTCCTCTTTGGTAAGGACACGAGTCTCGGCGTTGATGTCGAGATTCAGTTTGCGGTTGATACGGTAACGACCCACCAGGCCGAGGTCATAACGTTTATCGGAGAAGAACAGCTTCTCGATGATGCCGCGAGCTGTTTCCTCATCGGGCGGGTCGGCGCTACGGAGGAGTCGATAGATATATTCCACTGCTTCCTTTTCGGAGTTGCAGGTATCTCTATTCAAGGTATTGAAAATCACGGAGAAGTCGGAGGCACGGCCTTCTTCATCCACTTCATCTTCGCGATGGAGGAAGATGGTTTTGGTACCCGAGTCGATGATTTTCTGGATATGATCTTCTTCGAGAACGGTCTCACGTTCCAGAATGATCTCCTTACGTTCATTGGAAACGCATTCGCCGGTATCCTCGTTGACGAAGTCCTCGAAATAGGAATGGAGGACGCGGGCGGCAAGTTTACGGCCCAGCACGCGTTTCAGGCTGGTTTTGTTCACCTTAACCTCTTCAGTAAGGTTAAAAATCTCGAGGATTTCCTTGTCGGTGGCATAGCCGATGGCACGGAGCAAGGTGGTGATAGGCAATTTCTTTTTTCGGTCGATGTAAGCATACATCACATCGTTGATATCGGTGGAGAATTCCATCCATGATCCTTTGAAGGGGATGATACGAGCCGAATACAACGTTTTACCATTGGCGTGTTGGCTTTGGCCAAAAAACACACCGGGCGAACGGTGAAGTTGGGAGACAACCACACGTTCAGCGCCATTGATAACGAAGGTGCCGCGAGGCGTCATATAAGGGATCATACCCAGATAGACATCCTGATCGACGGTTTTAAAGTCCTCGTTGTCATCGTCCGTACAGGAAAGTCTCAATTTAGCTTTGAGCGGGACGCTGAAGGTCAGGCCACGTTCGATACATTCTTCGATGCTATAGCGTGGTGCATCGATATAATAATCGAGAAATTCGAGGACGAAGTTATTTCTTGCGTCAGTGATGGGGAAATTTTCAGAAAAGACCTTGTACAGTCCTTCATTCTTCCTGTTATCGGGATTGGTTTCCAATTGGAAGAAATCTTTGAACGACTGAAGCTGAATATCCAGAAAGTCAGGATATTCGAAAGGCTTTTTAATCGACGCGAAGTTGATTCTTTCAGTAGTTGTTGCCAAGGTGTTTAGGTTTTAAAGGTGTGTAGAGAAATAAAGAACGGACGAAAAGAATAAGAAACGAATTTCTTAAAGCGAAAAATAGGCACAAACCTCAGTCCCGAAATTGGCTGTGGGACTGAGGTTGAATGCCACAAATTTTGCAGGAAATAAATCCTTCTTATTTAATTTCAACTTCTGCACCTGCTTCTTCGAGTTGAGCTTTAAGTGCATTAGCTTCGTCTTTGCTCACACCTTCCTTGATAGCCTTAGGAGCTGCATCGACGAGTTCCTTAGCTTCCTTGAGGCCGAGGCTGGTAAGTTCTTTCACCAGTTTCACGACGCCCAATTTGGCTGCACCGGCTGATTTCAGGATGACATCGAAAGAAGTCTTTTCTTCAGCAGCGGCGGCGGCGCCACCAGCAGCAGGAGCGGCGACTGCGACAGCAGCAGCAGCAGGTTCAATACCGTATTCTTCTTTCAAAATGGTAGCGAGTTCATTTACTTCCTTAACAGTAAGATTCACTAATTGTTCAGCAAAAGCTTTAAGATCTGCCATTTTACTTTTATTTTTTAAGAGTTTTACAATTTTTTTCTTTAGTTGTGAATGGTATCCATTCGATGATATTTATTCTGCCTTTTCTGATAACGTTTCGAGAATACCGGAGAGTTTGTGTCCACCGGACTGGAGGCCGCTGATGACGTTCTTGATCGGTGACTCGAGCAGAGCGATGATGTCGGCGATCAATTCGTTCTTCGACTTGATGCTGCAGAGGGTGTCGATCATATCGTCGCCAATATAGCAGCATTCCTCGATGAAGGCGCCCTTCAGGATAGGACGATCACTTTTTTGACGGAAATTCTTGATCAGTTTAGCGGGGGCATTACCCGTCTCGCACAGCATCACGGCTGTTGAACCCTTGAGGACATTGTAAAGATCAGCATAATCTTTATCCATGTTCTGCATAGCCTTATGGAGGAGGGAGTTTTTCACAACGAGCATTTTGATGCCACTATTGAAGCACTGTCTTCTAAGCTGGCTGGTCTTCTCGGCGTTGAGGTCGGAGATGTCGGTCAGATAGAAATTAGGACAAGCCTGCAGTTCCGCGAGTATGGAGTCGATAATGATTTGTTTATCTTCTTTTCTCATTTCAATAACCTTTCAACTTTAGATTGCTACTGATTTAATATCGATCTGCACACCCGGGCTCATGGTACTTGAGATGTAAACACTCTTGACGTAAGTACCTTTTGCGGCTGCTGGTTTCAATTTGATAACGGTAGAGATCAACTCCTTGGCGTTATCAAAGATTTTCTCTGGAGTGAAACTGACTTTCGCGACTGCAGCATTGATGATGCCGTACTTATCGACCTTGAAGTCGATCTTACCGGCTTTTACTTCTTGAACAGCTTTACCAACCTCCATGGTCACCGTACCGGTCTTGGGGTTCGGCATCAATCCACGGGGACCGAGGATACGACCCAGAGCACCAACTTTCGGCATGATGTTAGGAGTAGTGATAATCACGTCAATATCAGTCCAACCATCCTTAATCTTCTGGATGTATTCATCCAGTCCGACGTAGTCGGCACCAGCATCCAAAGCTTCTTGTGCTTTGTCGGGGTTGCAGAGAACCAGGACGCGCACAACTTTACCTGTTCCGTGGGGAAGGGTGACGGAGCCACGCACCATTTGGTTGGCTTTACGTGGGTCAACACCCAAACGGATGTTCAGGTCAACTGAAGCATCAAATTTGGTGTAAGTGATCTGTTTTACGATATTAACCGCTTCAATCAAGGAGTAACTCTTGCTTTTGTCGAACTTAGCCAAAGCTTCTTTCTTCTGTTTAGTGACTTTTGCCATTTACCTAAGATTTTTTTGTTCTACAAATGCAACGAAGACTTAGTCTTTCTTTAAAGGTGATTCGCCTGTTACCTTGACTCCCATGCTACGTGCCGTACCGGCGACCATAGACATGGCTGACTCGATGGTGAAGCAATTCATGTCCTTCATCTTGTCGGTTGCGATCTGGCGCACCTGATCCCAGGTGAGGCTACCCACCTTGGAACGGTTAGGTTCTTTCGAACCGCCTTTGATCTTGGCGACTTCGAGGATAGACACGGCCACTGGGGAAGCCTTGACGATGAAGTCAAAGGACTTGTCCTTGTACACAGTGATGATGACCGGCAGCACTTTGCCTGCCTGATCCTGCGTACGGGCGTTGAATTGCTTGCAGAACTCCATGATGTTCACGCCTTTGGAACCGAGGGCGGGTCCAACGGGTGGAGCGGGGTTCGCGGCTCCTCCTTTAATTTGCAGTTTGATTAATCCGCTTACTTCTTTTGCCATTTTTTAATCCTTCATTAAAATGATAAGGAAAACTTCTCATTCACTTTTTGGGCTATTACTCCAACTTCACC
>JAEEGL016692895.1_pt1 | contig 52376 bp, 40 predicted proteins | sample 9134231 | NCBI WGS metagenome assembly JAEEGL01 (sample SAMN16246548, study PRJNA631951) | gut metagenome | biome: gut microbiome; feature: rumen; material: fiber-attached | host: Bos | place: Iran: Karaj | collected 2018-10
GGCATAGTGGATGATGACAACACCTCCACCACACGCCGACTCACCAGGATGATAGACTCCTTCCAGAATTCTCATGTCGTGGCACATTATCCCACCGTTGATGACGCTCGTCGTGCCATTCAGCGTAATGAGATTTATGGCTTTGTCTATTTTCCCCAACATCTTACCAGCGACATTATTAGTGGTCGCCAGCCCCGCATGTCGGTCTATTACACCAACACATCAATCACTGTAGGCGCTTTACTCTTTAAGGATATGAAGACCATGTGCACACTTGCAAACGCTGGAGTGGGGCGCACCACTATGCGAGCACGTGGATTCACCCCCGAGCAGATAACAGCTTACCTTCAGCCCATCTCCCTCGATATGCACATGATAGGCAATCCATGGGTAAACTATCAGTTGTTCCTATGTGCAGCCTTTGTTCCTGCCATGTTTATGCTCTTCATCTTCCTGCTTACCACCTATTCTCTTGGTACCGAGATAAAGTTTGACCGACATAAGGAGTGGCTCGCCACAGCCGATAATAATATATTCAAGGCGGTGTATGGCAAACTCCTGCCTCAGACTCTCACCTTCAGCCTCATCATGTTTGTGTCTATGTCATACATGTTTGGCATACTTCATTTTCCAGCTCCTGGTGGCGAGTGGCGACTCATGCTTTTGGCTCTTCTCGGCGTACTTGGTGCTCAGGGTTTTGCTGTTTTCCTCTATGGTCTCATACCATCCCTTCGTATGTCTATGAGTGTATGCTCACTGCTCGCCGTGCTCAGTTTCTCTATGGTTGGTGTTGCCTTTCCAGTCTATGCTATGGACTCACCCCTGCAGGCTATTGCATGGATATTCCCTATGCGTCATTATTACCTCATCTATCAGTTGTGCGTGTTCAATACCTATCCACTCTCTGACGCTATAGCACATATTCTCATGCTCATACTTTTTGCCCTCCTGCCACTGCTGGTTATGAGACGTATGCGTAGGGCAGTTAACGAATTTGGATATCAGGCATGAAATATTTTGATTACATAGTATCCGAATTCAAGACCATCCTAAAGGATGAGGGCGTGATGTTGTTCTTCCTCTTCCTGCCTTTGGTCTATCCTTTGCTATATTCATGGATTTATAATAATGAGGTGACACGTGAGGTGCCCATAGTAGTGGTCGACGATTCTCATACCTCACTCAGTCGCGAGTATATTCGCAAAATAGATTCCTCTCCTGATGTTTGCGTAGCCATGCAGTGCCGTAGCATTATGGAGGGTAGGGATGCTATTGGTCACGGCGAGGCTTATGGCGTGGTTTATTTCCCTCGTGACTTCGAACTGAAGTCCGTCAGGGGCGAACAGACTCATGTAGGCTTATATTGCGACATGAGTTACCTGCTCAACTACAAGGCTATCTACCAGACGGTGAATAAGGTGAACATTGAGATGTGGAGTAAGTTGCAACGCAGAATGCAGTCTAAGATTACCATGCGCGACGAGGCTGTTGCCATTCATCCACTGGAGTTTGACGAAGTGCCTATCTTCAATGTCACTGGTGGCTACGGCAACTTCATTCTCCCTGCTGTGCTCGTGCTGATTATCCAACAGGCGCTGCTACTTGGTGTGGGCATGTTGGCAGGCACGAGAAGAGAATTGCTCTATCAGTCTAAAGACGAGCCTGCTCCCACGCCTCTGGCTGAACTCCTTGGTCGTGCTACCGCCTATTTCCTTATCTTTGCTGTCATGCTTGCGTGGATTACGCTCATCGTGCCCCGCATTTTCGGTTTTGTGAGTCTGGTGCATGCCCTCGATCTCTTCATGCTCCTTCTGCCTTATCTTGTGGCGTGTGTGTTCTTTGCCATGTTTATGGGCAACCTTGTTTCCTATCGTGAGAGTGTCATGCTTGTGGTGGTTTATACTTCTTTGCCTCTGCTCTTTCTCAGCGGTGTCAGTTGGCCACAGAGCAGTATGCCTCCCTTCTGGCAGGGTGTATCTTACCTCTTCCCAAGCACCTTTGCTATTCGCGGTTTTATACGAATGAACTCAATGGGAGCCTTGCTTGGTGACTGTATCGGTGAGTGGATTACTCTATGGTTGCAAGCGGTAGCTTATTTCCTACTGATAATAGCTATTAACAAAATGAATATTTCGAAATTCCTGAACAACAAGGGTGCTACTGCTACACTCCTTGCGCTCGTGTGTGTAACGTCGCCAACCCATGCTGCTGACGACCTCACCCTGTGGTATAACCGTCCCGCTCAGTATTGGGAGGAGGCACTACCTATCGGCAACGGTAGGATAGGGGCTATGATTTCAGGCAGTGTGGAGACCGACACCCTGCAACTCAACGAAGACACCTTCTGGAGTGGTAGTCCTTACAACAACTACAACGCTAACTGCTTGCCACATCTGCAAGAAATGCGTGACCTTATAGCGCAGGGTACTGCAGAGGGATATATAGGTGCCCAGAAACTTGCCTTGCAGAATATTGTGGCTGACATTGACAAGACTGGGCACGGTATGGCTTATGAGTCTGTAGGCAGACTTCTACTAACTTTCGGACATTCTTCCTATACAAACTATCGTCGTTGGTTAGACCTCTCTACCGCTACGGCTGGTGTATCATACGACTGCAACGGCATAACCTACGAGCGTACATATTTCTCTTCTTTCATTGATAAGATTATTTTTGTGCGCCTCACGGCAAAAAAGAAGGGCAAATACATCAACCCCATAAAGGAGAAGGATGTGCTTACGCCTAAGTTTAAGTTTCTTGCGCCAGAGAAGAATGATCGTGTGAAGATTGATATTGAAAAGGGCGACCCTTCAATGATTGTCATTAAGAGTTCTCTTGTTAAGGATTCTATGGAGCATGTGGCAAACAAGGTAGAATGCTATACCCTCGTACGTTTCATACAAGATGATAAGGGTATCTCTATGATAATTAGTATGGGTACAAACTTCACAGGGTTTGCTAATGGTTTTGCAAGTGCTAAGGAGAAAGCTGCATACTATATGGATGCTTTCAGTAAAAAGGTGAAGACATTTAACTATGGTCAGTATCATACTAACTATCATGAGCGTGCACTCTACGACCATACGTGGAAGTATAAGAAGATGTTTAATCGCGTCACTCTCGACCTTGGATGTGATTCCGTTCAGGCAGCTAAGGATACAGAGACACGCATCAGGGAGTTTTCCACCTCTCACGACCCCTCTCTTGTGGCTTTGTATTTCCAGTTCGGTCGCTATCTGCTCATCTCTTCCTCACAGCCCGATACGCAGCCAGCCAACCTGCAAGGTATATGGAATCCTGATGCGAGACAATATCCTGCCTGGGACTCAAAATACACCACCAACATCAACGTTGAGATGAACTACTGGCCTGCTGAGGTCACCAACCTCTCAGAGTGTCATGAGCTGTTCCTCAAGATGGTTAAGGAAGTAAGCATCTCTGGTCAGGAGACAGCCCGCAAGATGTATGGTGCTCGTGGATGGGTTCTTCATCATAACACCGACTTGTGGCGTGCTACTGGAGCGGTAGATAATCATATTGCAGCCATCTGGCCTACTGGTGGAGCGTGGTTCTGTTCACATCTGTGGGAACACTGGCTCTTCACTGGCGATAAGAATTTTCTGCGCGAGTATTATCCCGTGATGAAGGGTGCCTCACAGTTCTTCCAGGACTATCTCTATCGCGACCCTGTCAGCGGTTATATGGTGGCAGGACCATCTGTGTCACCTGAGAATCACCCAGGTATAGCCAGTTATATAGACGAGAAGACTGGTAAGAAACAAAATTGTGCCGTCTTTTCTGGTATCACTATGGATAACCAACTCATCTTTGACCTCCTGCGTAACACAGCTCAGGCTGCTCGTGAACTTTCTGTTGATGCAGCCTTCGCAGATAGCCTTGATGCCCTTCGTGCCCAACTTCCTCCTATGAAGATAGGCAGATACGGACAGTTGCAGGAGTGGTTGCAGGATTGGGATCAGGAGTATAGTTCTCACCGTCATATCTCTCATCTTTGGGGTGCCTTTCCTGGCAATCTTATCTCGCCTTACTCTACTCCTGAACTCTTCAGGGCAGTGCGCAAGTCGCTTATAGGTCGAGGCGATGCCTCACGTGGTTGGTCTATGGGTTGGAAAGTGTGTCAGTGGGCACGTCAGCACGATGGCAACCATGCACTCCAACTCATCAAAAACCAGTTGAAACTCAAGAGCCCTAACGCCTCAATGAAAGACCCTGACGGAGGTACCTACGCCAATATGTTCGATGCACATCCGCCATTCCAGATAGACGGCAATTTCGGCTGTTGTGCAGGTATCGCCGAGATGCTTGTACAGAGTCATGACGGCGCCATTCATATCTTGCCAGCCCTCCCTGATGAGTGGGCAAAGGAAGGATGCGTTACAGGACTGCGTGCTCGTGGAGGTTTCGAGATAGTGAAACTCCAGTGGCGCGATGGTAGGATAAACCACCTTGTCATAAAGTCAACCCTCGGTGGCAATCTCCGTCTGCGCACCACTGATCCCCTATACACCGTCAAGCGCACCAAGGTTCCCGTACCTTATCACCCTGCCCGTCACACCACTAAGATAGACCTCATCCCAGTGTCCTATAATAATCAACTCTCTGACATCCCCACCACCGCTGATGAACAAATCGAAATCGTCACTGCAGGAACGAAATTCTAAGGAAAAATGACCCAAGAACAAATCATATCCAAACTTACCGCTGTTTGTGCTCGTGCCGAACACTGCAAGGATGATATGCTCAGGCGAATGCAGCGTTGGCAGGTGGACGAGGCAACGCAGAGAGAGGTGATAAGTTATCTGGTTAAGGAAAAGTATATTGACGAAGAACGCTACGCCAGATTCTTCATCAACGATAAAATAAAGTATAATCGTTGGGGCAGGCGCAAGGTAGAGCAGGCTCTGTATTTCAAGCATATTCCGCGTGAGGTTTATGAGCCCTTGCTTGATGATGTAGCGAACGAAGATTTCGAATCCGTGCTACTGCCTCTGCTTCAGAATAAAGAGAAGAATCTCAAATATGCCAACGACTATGAAAAACGTATGAAACTCCTTCGTTTTGCCATGCAGAGGGGGTTCAGTTATGAGCAGGCAGATAAGTGTATAAATATGCTATAATGACACTTTGCCTGTCTTGAATTTATGCCACCAATTTTTGAGTTCCTGGTATGCTGATACCTGCTCCTTATGCTGTATGGAGGTGAAGGTGAGTTCCTCAGGAGCTGGACCATACTGGTCAGGGAAAATTATCATGAGGTTGGTGCCATGATAGTATTCGGTAATCTCTTCTGGCAGTTTGTCAATAGCAGCCTTATATGATACGGTGCCCTGACGTGCAGTGACTATTACGAGCATGTGGTCGTCAGGGGTGTTTGCTGCTACGTCTCTCAGTCCTATCCACTTCGCCATTTCTATATATTCAGCCCTTACGTGGGCATGGCGATGCCTCACATATTGCTGTATGAGGGCGTTGGTGGTGGTGGTGGCATGGAACACAATCTTGCACTCCAAAGCCTTGGCAAGGCGACACAGTCTTTCGAGCCAGCGGTAGAAGCCTGGCTCATATTCTGCCCTCGATGGCACTGCCACTTGTATTGCCCTGAGGGTTGAGAAAGGCTGTCCGCAACGGGCAATGATAATCTGTCGTGAGAGGTTATTGAATACGCTCTGTGCAAACTCACCCCAGAACACTCGTTTTGAGTTGGGATGAAGGTGCACACCGAGTATTATCTCTGAGCAGTCATACTCTTTGAACGCATGCTTGATGCCGTTGCCTATGTTGGTGGCAAGTCGCACCTGTGTCTGTATCCTTACATCTGCAGCGTTGGCTGTCTGGGTTACATGCTTGAGCAGCTGCTGTCCCTTGCGCTGGTTGGTTTCAGCATCCTCATCGTCATACACCACGTTTAGGGCTATTAGTCCGCGATTTAGTTCACGGTTGCGCATCATGATAGCGAGGTGCATGAGGGTGTCGCAGGTTTCGGGATACTTGACTGGTATAAGTATTTTCTCGTCGTCGAATTTACTGTCCAGACGGTGATGGTCTGAGAGTTTGTTCTTTTCCTCCCTAAGTACGAGCGCACGGGCTGAGTTTTCAGTGGTGATGGTTGAGATGATGCAGGTGAAGAGTATCATCATTACTACGCCGTTCATCATGCCGTCGTCAACGATATAACCGCTGCCGTCAGCCTTAGCCATGCTAACACCTATCATTGCCATGGCTATAGAGCCCGCTGCATGGGCTGAGGTGAGTCCGAACATGAAATGTCCGTCAAGCCACGACAGACGAAAGAGCAGACATGATATGTAAGAGGCGAGTGCCTTACCCAGTGTTCCCATGATTACTATGACCATGACGATGAAGAGCACTTCTGTCTGCATCATGAGTCGTATATTGATTAGCATTCCCACACCTATAAGAAAATAAGGTATGAAGAGTGCGTTGCCTATGAACTCTATGCGGTTCATCAGTGGCGACATGGTTGGTATGAAGCGGTTTAGAATAAGTCCGCTGATGAATGCTCCCACAACGCCCTCTATGCCTATCATCTCGCAGCTGGCTGCACTCATAAACATCATCGCCATAACGAAGATATACTGCATGACGGCATCGCTGTATCGTCTCAGGAACCATCGCGTGAGGTGGGGTATTACATAAAGCATTGCCATGCAGTAGGCAGCGAGTTTTATGACAAATACTGGCCAGAAATGCCATTCCCCTCCAGCACTATGTGAACCAGCCACAGCGGCTACCACTACGAGCGAGGTGAACAGTGAGAGCATAGAGGCACCTACGGATAGGGTGGTTACGTTATGCTTCTGCAAACCGTAACGTGCCACGATGGGGTAGGCTATGAGCGTGTTTGATGCCATGATACATGATAGCAGCATGGTGGCAAGCGGACTATAGCCCAGTATGGTGATGCCTGCTACGTAGGTAATAGAGAATGGTACCAGGAAGGTGAGCAAGCCGAATATGCCCACATGTCTGAGGTGTTGCTTCAGTCCCTCGAGGTCCATCTCCAGTCCTGCAAGGAAGATGATATAGAGCAAGCCTACGCGCCCGAATAGTTCGAATGATGAGTCACGCTCAAGTATGTTAAAGCCATATCTGCCTATAATGACACCAGCCAACACCATTCCTATGATATGAGGTATGCGAAATTTGCTCATCACTATTGGGGCGATGAGTATTATCATTAGCACAACGAAAAAAGCTATCGTTGGACTTGATATGGGGAGTAGTCCTGACATTTTCACTGCAAAGGTGCAAAAAAAAACTGAAATATGCTAATGTTTACACATTTTTTTGTACTTTTGCAAGCAAATATAAACGAATTTAAACGTAAAAAGAAAATACTAACAAAGATGAAAGTAGCAATTGTAGGCGCATCAGGCGCAGTAGGACAGGAGTTTCTCCGTGTACTTGATGAAAGAAATTTTCCACTTGACGAACTGGTATTGTTTGGCTCACAGCGTTCTGCTGGCACCAAATACACCTTCCGTGGTAAGGAATATGAGGTGAAACTGCTTCAGCATAACGACGACTTCAAGGATGTTGACATAGCCTTCACATCAGCTGGTGCAGGCACATCAAAGGAGTTCTGTGAGGACATCACCAAGTATGGTGCAGTGATGATTGACAACTCCAGTGCCTTCCGCATGGACAACGATGTGCCTCTCGTCGTGCCTGAGTGCAACGCTGAGGATGCGCTTAACCGTCCTCGTGGCATCATAGCCAACCCTAACTGCACCACTATCATGATGGTGGTTTGTCTGCAACCATTAGAGAAACTGTCTCACATCAAGCGCATTCACATCGCTTCTTACCAGTCAGCATCAGGTGCTGGAGCAGCTGCCATGGCTGAGTTGCAGCAGCAGTATAAGGAACTGGCTAACGACCAGCAGCCTACCGTTAACAAGTTTGCTTACCAGCTTGCCTATAACGTGATTCCTCAGATTGACGTGTTCCAGGACAATGGCTACACCAAGGAGGAGATGAAGATGTTTAACGAGACCAAGAAGATAATGCACACCGACGCTCGCTGTTCGGCTATGTGTGTACGTATCTCTTCGCTCCGCGCTCACTCTGAGGCTGTATGGATTGAGACTGAGGAAAAGATTTCCGTAGAGGCTGCTCAGGAGGCACTGCGCAATGCTCAGGGCGTGACCCTCATCGACGACCCTAAGAAGGTGGGCGCCAAGGCTAATCCTGACGCTACTAAGGAGACTATGCAGGAACTGCCTTACCCAATGCCACTCTACACAGCAGGCAAGGATGATGTGTATGTAGGCAGAGTGCGCGAAGACCTTGCCAACGACAACGGTCTTACCTTCTGGCTCTCTGGCGACCAGATTAAGAAGGGTGCTGCACTCAACGCTGTGCAGATAGCTGAATATCTTATCAAGGTAGGAAACGTAAAGTAGAGGATTTGGATTACAAATATTTAAATAAAATAGAATATCCGGCAGACCTGCGCAAAATGGATGTGGAGGTACTGCCGGATATTTGCCGTGAACTGCGTGACGACATAGTGAAGGAACTGTCCGTAAACCCTGGTCACCTTGCCTCAAGCCTTGGTGTGACAGAACTGACGGTGGCACTGCACTATGTGTATAACACCCCTTACGACCGTATAGTGTGGGATGTGGGCCATCAGGCTTACGGCCATAAGATACTCACGGGCCGACGTGAGATATTCAACACCAACAGAAAACTGGGTGGACTCCATCCGTTCCCTTGTCCTGCTGAGAGTGAGTATGACACCTTCACGTGTGGTCATGCCTCTAACAGCATCAGCGCGGCATTAGGAATGGCTGTGGCTGACAAACTGCAGGGCGAGGAGCGCCACGTGGTGGCTGTCATAGGCGACGGCTCTATGAGTGGCGGACTGGCTTACGAGGGACTGAACAACGTCTCCTCATCGCCTAACGACCTGCTGATAATACTCAACGATAACAATATGTCCATTGACCGTAGCGTGGGGGGCATGAAGCAGTATCTGCTGTCCTTGAACACCAACGAGTCATACAACAAATGGCGTAACAACATAGCCACATGGCTGAGAAGCCGTGGATGGCTTGACGAGGCAACTCGTAAGAAGACCATCCGTCTGGGTAATGCGCTGAAGGCAGCCCTGTCGCCTCAGGCTAACGTCTTTGAGGGCATGAACGTGCGCTACTTCGGACCTGTTGACGGCAACAACGTCAAGGAACTGGTGAGAGTGTTGCGCCAGCTGAAGGGCATGAAAGGTCCTAAGCTCTTACACATACACACCGTCAAGGGCAAGGGCTACAAGCCAGCTGAGCAGGCAGCTACGATATGGCATGCACCAGGCAAATTCGATGCAGAGACAGGCGAACGCATAGAGGAGTCAAGTGACAACCTCCCACCAAAATATCAGGATGTGTTTGGCAATACCCTGCTCGAACTGGCACAGAAGAACCCCAAGATAGTGGGTGTTACGCCAGCCATGCCTACAGGATGCTCGCTCAACATAATGATGGCAGCAATGCCTGATCGCGCCTTCGATGTGGGCATAGCCGAGGGACATGCCGTGACCTTTTCAGCTGGCATGGCTAAGGAGGGACTCATACCGTTCTGCAACATATACAGCGCATTCTCACAACGTGCCTACGACAATATAATACACGATGTGGCGATTGACAAGCTCAATATGGTGATGTGTCTGGATCGTGCTGGCATAGTGGGCGAAGACGGTGCCACACACCACGGAGCCTTCGACCTTGCAGCCCTCAGACCCATACCTAACCTCACCATCTGTGCCCCAATGAACGAGCACGAACTGCGCAAGATGATGTACACAGCCCAGTTGCCCAATCAGGGACCAGTGGTCATACGTTATCCACGCGGACGAGGCGTCAATGTTGACTGGCAGTGTCCGCTCGAGCCGTTAGAGGTGGGCAAGGGTAGGAGAGTGACACCTGAGACTCTCGACGGCGAGGCACGAGAGATTGCCGTGCTCTCTATCGGCGCCATAGGCAATAACGTGCAGAAGGCACTCTCCATGCTGAGCGAGGAGACACAACGCCATGTGGTGCATTACGACATGAGATACCTCAAACCGATAGATACTGACATACTGGACTATGTGGGACAGACCTGCCAGCACGTCATAACCGTTGAAGACGGTGTGAAGGACGGTGGACTGGGTTCTGCAGTGCTCGAATACCTGTCAGCCCATGGCATGCATCCTGAGGTAACGCGTCTCGGTATGCCTACCACCACGTTCGTCGAGCATGGCACCGTGGCACAGTTGCAACACATGGTGGGCATAGACCCCGAAGAAATCTTGGAAGTTATAGAAGTTAACGCTCTTCGAGCTTAGGAGTTATCGCTCGCTAAAGCTCGCTAAGGAGTTAAAGACAAATGCTCTGACTATCATATAGTTTACAGTATTGTCTAAGTGGCTGCAAGCCACGATAACTTCTCTAACTTCTTTAACTCCTCTAACTTCTCAAAAAAAAAACAACTCCTTAAAAAAATGAAGATAATCATAGCAGGTGCACAGGCCGTAGGCAAATACCTCGCATCGCTGCTTAGTCGCAACAGTAGTGAGGATATCATCATAGTCGATGAGGACGCCGAGGCACTGGAGAGTCTGGGACAAGACTTAGACATACTCTCGTTTGAGGCATCGCCCATAAGCATCAAGGCGCTGCGTGCCATAGATACGCAGAATGCCGACCTCTTCATAGCCGTTACCAACGACCAGGAGGTCAACATGTGTGCCTGTGGCATAGCCAAGTCCTTAGGTGCCAAGCAGACCGTTGCAAAGGTGGAGGATTACGAATATGCTTCGCCCAAGAACGAGAGCACGCTGAAGAAGATGGGTATCGACTCAGTCATATACCCTGAGATGCTTGCTGCCCAGGACATTATCAACGGACTGAAGATGTCGTGGGTGCGCCAGCGCTGGGATGTGCACGGTGGTGCCCTGATTATGCTGGGCATCAAACTCAGGGAGAACTGTCACATACTGCACCGTCCGCTCAAGGAGGTGTGTGGAGCCACCGAGCCATATCATGTGGTGGCTATCAAACGAGGCAACGAGACCATCATACCAGGTGGTAACGACACGCTCGAACTCTATGATATGGCATACTTCATGACCACCCGCGACTACATACCTTACGTACGCAAGATGGTGGGCAAGGAAGAATATACCGATGTGAGCAACGTCATGATTATGGGTGGCGGAAAATGCGCCCTGCGCACCGTCCACACCATGCCTGAATACATGCACACCAAGATAATAGAGATTGACCCCCAGCGTTGCGAAAAACTCAACGACCTGTTGCCTGGCAAGGGTGAGCTCGTCATTAACGGCGATGCACGCGACACCTCGCTGCTCCTTGAGGAAGGCATACGCAACACCCAGGCATTCGTGGCGCTCACAGGCAATAGCGAGACCAATATCCTTGCCTGTCTGGCAGCCAAGCGCATAGGTGTGCGCAAGACCGTTGCCGTGGTTGAGAATGTGGACTATATCGACATGGCTGAGAGTCTCGATATAGGCACCATAATCAATAAGAAGGCAATAGCAGCCTCACGCATTTACGAGATGATGCTCGAGGGCAGTGCCACCAATGTGCGCTTCCTCATGCAGGCACGTGCCGATGTGGCTGAGTTTACGGCGCAGAAGGGTTCGCCCATAACCAAGAAGAAAATCTTTGAACTCTCCTTACCAGCAGGATGCACTATCGGTGGACTGGTGCGCGACGGCGAGGGAATGCTCGTCACGGGTGGCACACAGATAGAGGCAGGCGACATCGTGATGGTGTTCTGTCATAACACTGAGGTAAAACGCATCGAGAAACTTTTCAACTGATATGAACTATCGCCTTATCAGCAAAATATTAGGTTCGCTCTTAGTGCTCGAATCGCTCTTCATGCTTATATGTCTCGGCGTTTCGGTGTGGTATAGGGAGTCAGACCTGTTGCCATTCGCCGTTTCCATCGTCATTACGATGGTAGCCGCTGTGGTGTTGCATTATGTAGGCAGAAAGACAGACAGTCTGATGAGACGTCGCGAGGCATTCCTTGTGGTCACGCTGTCGTGGAGCGTGTTCAGTCTCTTTGGTTCCTTGCCCTTCATGCTTGGGGGCTATATAACCAATTTCACCAACGCTTATTTTGAAACCATCTCAGGATTCACCACCACAGGCGCCACCATACTCGATGATGTGGAGTGCCTGCCCCATGGCATACTCTTCTGGCGTTCCTTCACCCAGTGGATAGGCGGTCTGGGAATAGTGTTCTTCACCATAGCCGTATTGCCCTCGCTCGTTGGAGGTTCGGTAAAAGTCTTTGCAGCAGAGGCTACGGGACCGATGAAGTCGAAGCTGCACCCCAAGCTGTCCACCTCGGCAAAATCCATTTGGACCATCTTCTTCACCCTCAGCATAGCCTGCTTCGCAAGTTTCAAACTCTTAGGCATGGACTGGTTTGACAGCGTCAACTACGCCATGACCACCATTGCCACAGGCGGATTCTCTACCCACAATATGAGTATAGAGTATTTCCAGTCGCCAGCATTAGAGTATGTCAGCACACTGTTCTGCTTCCTTTCAGGCATAAACTTCGTGTTACTCTACAGGGCAGTCATAAGGGGTGATTTCCGTGGTTTCTTCAGCAATTCCGAACTCAAGTTCTATTGTCTCATGGTTGCCATCTTCACGGCATTCATCACCTATATGCTCGTCACGCGCAACCACTACGACCTCGAGTATGCCTTCCGTTGTGGCATCTATCAGGTCGTATCATTTATGACCACCACAGGACTGTTCAACGACAATGCTGCCCTGTGGCCCCATGTCACGTGGGTGGTGCTCGCCGTGTGTATGTTCATGGGAGCCTGTGCAGGCAGCACCTCAGGCGGATTCAAGAGCGTGAGGTGTGTCATGCTGCTCAAGGTCATACGCAATGAGTTCCGTCAGATGCTCCACCCCAAGGCAGTCTTGCCTTTGAGGTTTGCAGGCACGAACGTGCCCATGCAGCGAAGGGTTACGCTTCTTGCATTCCTCTCCGTCTATTGTCTGCTGTGCATCATCTGTGCCTTTGCCATGATAGCAGCAGGAGTCGATAACACCAACGCCATAACCATCACCATCTCCACGCTGAGTAATGTCGGACCAACGCTGGGCATGGAGATAGGTCCCACCATGTCGTGGAACGAACTCCCTGATTTTGCCAAGTGGATATGTTCCATCCTCATGCTTATGGGACGTCTTGAGATTTTCTCTGTGCTCATAATCTTCACCCCTACATTCTGGAGAGACAGGTAGGAGTAGTGAGAATAATGGAATAGAAGGGAATAACGAGAATGGTATGATGGAGGTTGAAGGTTAGAGTTTAAAGGTTAAAGGTTAGAGTTTAGAGTATAAAATAAGGTCTGTGGATTCACAGACCTTACTTTGTAATTTATAATTTACTAAACTTTCGCAAGTAGTTAAGTAGATAGGTAGTATCTCAAGAAGTTGAGCACATGCGAAACTTAAATAATTTATCATTTATACAGGAATCGCTTGATGGACTTCTTAGGAGTCTTTTCAAACTCTTCGTCGTGAATCTCGATGTAGGAAACCTTGCAGTAGGCTGGTTGGGTAGCATTGAGTTGCTCAAGGTTCTGCTTCATCTGACGCTCCACGTCGTCGCTGCTCATATTATTGGCAGCGCAGGTCTCGAGGTCAGGGTGCACGAGTGCCACGAGTTTCTGGTCGCGCTGCACGATGATGCTCTCCATCACGAATGGCAGTGAGTTGAGTGAATCCTCTATTTCCTCAGGGAAGATGTTCTGTCCTGAAGGACCAAGGAGCATATTCTTGGAACGTCCCTTGATGAAGACATTGCCTTTCTTATCCATAATGCCGAGGTCGCCAGTGTGATACCACCCATCTTTGTCGAGTGTCTGTTCTGTTGCCTCGTCATTCTTGTAATAGCCCAGCATCACGTTCATGCCACGAGCGAGTATCTCGCCTGGCTCCTTCTGTGGATTCTTAGAGTCTATCTTCACCTCCATGTGTACAACGGCTCTGCCACAAGAGCCAGCCTTGTGGGTCTTCCAGTCGGCATAGGTGATGATAGGCGCACACTCGGTGGCACCATAACCCACGGTGATAGGGAACTGTATATCCTTGAGGAACTGCTCCACCTCCTGATTGAGGGCAGCACCACCAATAATCATCTCGTAGAGTTTGCCTCCGAACGCCTCATACACCTGGTTGTAAATCTTCTTCTTGATCTTAGCACCCAGGATAGGTGTCTTCATCAGCATCTTGATGGTTGGGGTGACCTTAGGGAACACCTTCTTACGTATTATCTTCTCGATGACAAGAGGCACGGCGATGATGATGATAGGTTTGACATCGGTAAACGCCTGAGCCACAACGGCTGGAGAAGGTATGCGCGTGAGATAATAGATGTGACAGCCAGACATAAACTCCTTGATGAACTCAAATGCCATGCCATACATGTGAGCCATAGGAAGGATGGAGATGGTGTTGTCGCCAGGCTTCAACACATCGTCGAGCACCTCGCCAGCGAAGTCGAGGTTGGACCACATGGCACGGTAAGGAATCATAACACCCTTAGAGAAACCTGTGGTGCCTGAGGTGTAGTTGATGATGCAGAGCTGCTCAGGACTTTCCTCCTTATAATAATTAACGGACTCCTTGCGGAAGTATTTGGGGAACTTCTTGCCAAAGAACTCGTTGAGGTGCTCACGGGCATAGGTGAGCTGCTCGGTGCGTGAAATCATCAGCGAATAGTCGATGATGTTGATGATACCCTCGAGGTCGGGCATCTTGGCTGGGTCTATCTGCTTAGCCACCACATCGCCCACGAAGAGCAGTCGTGCCTCAGAGTGGTTGACTATGTGGTGAATCTGGTCGGCAGTGAACTCATGCAGAATAGGAACAGCAATAGCGCCATAGGTGAGGGTAGCAAGGAATGCCACTGCCCAGTTGCTCATATTACGTCCGCAGAGGGCAATCTTGTCACCCTTTTGCACACCACTATTTTCAAAAAGAATGTGTAGTTTTTCAATCTTACGTGCTACATCATGATACTGCAGGGTAGCACCCTTGTAATCGGTTAATGCATCGAGATCCCAATAATTGAGTATGGCTTGCTCGATGCAAGCATTAAAACTGGCTGTCTTTTCCATTTATTGCACAAAATTTCGTATTTTGTGCAAAGGTAGTCATTTTTTGCACACTAACCAAACAAAATGTGCAATTTTTTTTAATACTAATCAAAAAATATAATAAAATGGTGGAGAATGTTCGATGAAAAGGGAAATTTTTATTAACTTTGCAATCTAATGTATAGTTTTTAGACGATAAAATGGGATTTTTTAGTTTTTTCAGCAAAGAAAAGAAGGAAACTCTGGACAAAGGGCTTGAGACGACCAAGCGCAGTGTCTTTGAGAAACTGACGCGTGCAGTGGCAGGCAAGGATAAGGTGGATGACGACGTGCTCGACAACCTGGAGGAGGTGCTCGTGACGAGTGACGTGGGCGTTGACACCACCCTGAAGGTGATAGAGCGAATAGAGGAGAGAGTGGCAAGGGACAAGTATGTTTCGACGTCAGAACTCAACAATATACTGAGAGAGGAAATCGTAGGACTCCTGGAGGAGTACGATAACGGGAACGTTAACGGGAACGGGAACGGGAACGATAACGAAGTACAAGGTGACAAGGTACAAGGTACAAAGGGGGGTGACGGGACGTCAAAGCCTTATGTGATACTCGTGGTAGGAGTGAACGGTGTGGGCAAGACCACCACGATAGGTAAGCTTGCCTATAAGTTTAAGCAGGCAGGCAAGAAGGTGTATCTCGGTGCGGCTGACACCTTCAGGGCAGCAGCCGTAGAGCAGCTTGTGGCATGGGGCGAGCGAGTAGGGGTGCCAGTGGTTAAGCAGCAGATGGGCAGTGACCCAGCGAGTGTGGCTTACGACACCCTTGCATCAGCCAAAGCCAACGGTGCCGATGTGGTGATAATAGACACGGCAGGCAGACTGCACAACAAGGTGAACCTCATGAACGAGTTGAAGAAGATAAAGGACGTGATGAAGAAGGTGATGCCAGAGGCACCAGACGAGGTGCTGTTAGTGCTCGACGGCTCAACAGGTCAGAATGCCTTTGAACAGGCTCGTCAGTTTGCTAACGTAACGCAGATAACCAGTCTTGCAATAACCAAGCTCGACGGCACTGCCAAGGGCGGTGTGGTGATAGGAATATCAGACCAGCTCAAGGTGCCAGTGAAGTATATAGGACTGGGCGAGGGCATGGAAGACCTTCAGGAATTTGACAGAAGGGAGTTTGTGAACAGTCTGTTTGGAGAGTGAAGCAGGGCAGGATAGACATAGTAACGCTCGGTTGCTCAAAGAACCTCGTGGATAGCGAGAGGTTGCAGCGACTCTTTTGGAAGAAAGGGTATGAATGCCACATCGACGCTACGGAGGTGGAGGGTGATACCGTGGTGATAAACACCTGCGGATTCATAGGCGACGCCAAGGAAGAGAGCGTGAACACCATACTGGAGTTTGCAGAGGCGAAGGAGCAGGGCGAGATAGACAGGCTTTATGTTATGGGATGCCTGTCGCAACGCTACCTGAAGGAACTGCAGACAGAGATACCCGAGGTGGACAGATACTACGGCAAATTTGACTGGAACCAGCTTGCCGAAGCACTGCCCACGGTGGGCGAAGACCAGACGCTGAAGCATGACAGATACGGCACGGACAAGCCACGCCACTACCGTTATATAAAGATTTCAGAAGGTTGTGACCGCCACTGTGCCTATTGCGCCATTCCGCTGATAACGGGAAAGCACGTGAGCAGACCCATAGAGGAGATACTCGACGAGGTGAGAGAGCTGGTGAGCGAAGGCACGAAGGAGTTTCAGATAATAGCCCAGGAGCTGACCTATTACGGCATAGACCTCTACGGCAAGAGACGGATAGCCGACCTGATAAGGCAGATGGCAGACATCGAGGGTGTGGAGTGGATAAGGCTGCACTATGCTTACCCCAACCAATTCCCTATGGAACTGCTTGAGGTGATGAGAGAGAAGGGGAATGTGTGCAAGTATATGGACATAGCCTTGCAGCATATCTCAACATCGGTGTTGACGAGGATGTGTCGTAACACCACCAAGGAAGAGACCATGAACCTCATCAGCAGACTGAGAGAAGAGGTGCCAGGCATAACGCTCAGAACCACGCTGATGGTGGGATTCCCTGGTGAGACGGACGAGGAGTTCGATGAACTGGTGGAATTTGTGAAGTGGGCACGCTTCGAGCGTATGGGAGCCTTTGCCTACTCAGAGGAAGAGGGTACATACAGTGCCGAGCACTACAAGGACGATGTGCCAGAGGAGGTGAAACAGCAGAGACTCGACAAACTGATGAGGGTGCAGCAACGCATATCAGCCGAACTGATGGCAGAAAAGATAGGCAAGACCTTCAAGGTGATAATAGACCGACAGGAGGGCGACTGGTATGTGGGCAGAACAGAATACTCTTCGCCAGAGGTTGACCCTGAGGTGCTGATACATATAGACGAGAATTTGGAGATAGGACAGTTCTATGAGGTGGAGATAACGGGATCGGAGGAGTTTGACCTTTACGGAAGTACAAGGTGACACGGGAACGGGAACGTTAACGGGAACGAAAACGAAAACTACTAAAGTATAAAAGGATGAACAACAAGGAGTTTATAGCAGCATTGGCCCAGAAGACGGGACTGCCTGCTGGTGATGCACAAAATGTGGTGAGGACAGCGATGCACGGCATTGTTGACCTGCTGTGTGAGGACAATTCAGTTGCTGTGTCAGGATTGGGCACATTCGACGTGAAGAAGCGTATGGAGAGAGTGATAGTCAATCCCGCTTCAGGTCAGAAGATGCTCGTTCCACCAAAACTCGTAGTGAACTTCAAACCAAGAACATCATTAAAAGATAAGATAAAGGGATAATTATGGCAACAATAAAAGATATAGCAAAGCTTCTTGTGGAGAAGCACAAGATGTCTATGGCGATAGCAGATGATTTTCTGCAGAACGTGGTAGAGGTAATCAACGACGGATTGCTTCAGGACCGTATAGTAAAGATTAAGGGCTTCGGCACCTTCAAACTCCAGGAGGTGAAGGAACGCAGTTCGGTAAACGTGAACACTGGTGAGAGAGTGGTTATAGCTGCTCACGACAAGATAACCTTCACCCCCGATGCCGTTATGCGCGATATGGTTAACAAGCCATTCGCTCATTTCGAGACCGTCATAGTTGACGGCAACGAGACTCCAGCACCTAAGAAGGAAGAGGTGAAGAAGGAAGAGGTAAAGCCAGTTGAGGAGCCTAAGAAGGAAGAGGTAAAGCCAGTTGAGGAGCCTAAGGTTGTAGAGCCTAAGAAGGTTGTAGAAGAACCTAAAAAGGAAGAACCCCAAAAGGTAGAGCCTAAGAAGGAAGAACCTAAGAAGGTAGAGCCTAAGGTTGAGGTTGAGGTGAAAGAAGAGCCAGTAGCAGAGGAGTCTTCAAGCAAACTGAAGTATGTGGTAGCAGGTGTAATCTGTGCTGTAGTGCTATGTGTGGCAGGCTATTTCGCCTCAAATAAGGGAGGAGAAGCTCAGCAGCCACAGAAGGTAGAGGTAGCCAAAACTCAGCAGGAAGAAGCAGCCAAGAAGGCACAGGCAGAAACTCAGGCAAAGGCTCAGGCTCAGCAGGCACAACAGGCACAGGCAGAAGATTTCGACAAATATAATAAGGACGCACGTGTGAAGTACGGCGCTTATTCAATAGTAGGAGTAGATACTATAGTCACCGTTTACAAGGGACAGACACTCAAGGGAATATCCAAGGCTTATCTTGGTCAAGGAATGGAGTGTTATGTAGAAGCCTTCAACGAAACCAAAGAGGTGAAGCCTGGCGACAAGGTTCGTATTCCTAAGCTGAAGGTAAAGAAAAGAAGCAAGAAATAGTAGGAAGAAGTAGGTATAAAGATATATGATATTTCATGAAATGGCATCGTCACAAGACTCTCCATTACGCATGTTTGCTGAGTTTGACGGTGATATAAACAAAATATTCGGTGCAGGCAAGGAGGGCGATATGCCCGTCCTTATCACCCGTAACATGGTGAATTTCCCTGGTGTGCTGGCATCAGTAACCATAGCGCGTGACGCTACCAAGCAGCTGGTTAAGTACATAGAGAAGCACCCCAAGCAGCACTTTGCTATGTTCTGTCAGAAGGACATCAACATAGAAGAGCCCTCAGCCGAGGACTTGTGCGAGTATGGTGTGATATCACAGTTTATCAAGGTGTTTGAGATACCAGGTCAGTCAAACCGCTATGCCTTCATAGCCCAGGGACTGACCCGTTGCCGCATATCAGATGTGGTGACTGAGGAACCCTTCCTTCGTGCCCATATAGTGCCTGCCAAGGAGAAGAAACCAAAGGCAGACAACATAGAGTTTTCAACCATCATCAGCGACCTCAGGGCAAGAGTAGCCGAACTCATCGACAAGAGTGATGTGTTGCCCTTTGAGTTGCAGTTGTCGCTTCACAGCATAGAGGATTCGGAGTTCTTCATCAATATGGTGTCTTACCATATACCGCTCAAGTTGAGCGAGAAGATGGAGCTGCTGTCACTGGGCGACCTCAAGCTTCGTGCCTACAAACTATTGGAGTTTGTCAACAGGGAGATACAGTATGCCAACCTAAAGCTCGACATACAAAACCGTACCCAGCACACCATAGACAATGAGCAGAAGGAGTATTTCCTGCGTCATCAGCTCAAGACCATCAATATGGAGTTGGGTGAGGAAAACTCATCGCCAGAGGTGGCAAAACTGCTGGAGAAGGCGAAGACGAAGAAATGGGGCAAAGAGGTAGAGGAAGCCTTTAACAAGGAGATGGAGCGCCTGAAGCAGATGCACCCTCAGTCAAGCGACTATAATGTGCAACTATCATATCTGCAACAGATAGTCGATTTGCCTTGGGGCGAGTTTACTGACGACGACATGGACCTTGCGAGGGCTCAGAAGATACTCGACCGCGACCATTACGGTATGGAGAAGGTGAAGGAGCGCATACTGGAATATATCGCCGTGCTGAAGTTGCGTGGCGACCTCAAGTCACCAATCCTTTGCCTGTATGGTCCTCCAGGAGTGGGTAAGACCAGTCTGGGCAAGAGCATAGCCGACGCCTTGCGTAGAAAGTATGTAAGAGTGAGTCTGGGCGGACTGCATGACGAGGCAGAGATTCGCGGTCACCGTCGTACCTATGTGGGTGCTATGCCTGGCAGAATAATCAAGAACATTGAGAAGTCTGGTTCAAGCAATCCTGTCTTCATACTCGACGAGATAGACAAGGTGACACAGAACACCAATCACGGCGACCCTGCATCAGCCTTGCTCGAGGTGCTCGACCCAGAGCAGAACAGTGCTTTCCACGATAACTTTCTCGATCTGGACTATGACCTCTCAAAGGTGATGTTCATAGCCACAGCCAACGACCTCTCGACCATCCCTGCGCCCCTGCGTGACCGTATGGAGATAATAGAGGTAAGCGGCTACACCACAGAGGAAAAGATAGAGATAGCCAAGCGCCACTTAGTGCCTCGCGAGAAGGATAAGACGGGACTGAAAGCCTATAAGTCGCTCACCTTCCGCAAGGCTACGCTCGAGAAGATTATAGAGCGCTACACCCGTGAGAGTGGTGTGAGACAACTGGAGAAGCAGATAAACAAGTGTCTCAGAAAACTGGCATTCTACCTCACTCGTGACGGAGCCCTGCCTTATGAAAAGATAACACCTGAGAATCTTGAGGATTTGCTTGGCAAACCGCCATTCTATCGTGATATCTATCAGGGCAACGATTATGCTGGTGTGGTGACAGGACTGGCGTGGACCAGTGTGGGAGGCGAGATACTCTTCATCGAGACCAGTCTGTCGAAGGGCAAGGGTGGCAAACTGACCCTCACGGGCAATCTGGGCGACGTGATGAAAGAGAGTGCCACGATAGCCCTGGAGTATGTCAAGGCACATACCGAGAAGATAGGTATCGACCCTGCGATATTCGACAACTGGAACATACATATCCACGTGCCAGAAGGTGCAACGCCAAAGGACGGTCCGTCAGCAGGCATCACCATAGCCACCTCCATAGCCTCTGCGCTCACCCAGCGTAAGGTGCGCAAGAACGTGGCGATGACGGGTGAGATAACCCTTCGCGGCAAGGTGTTGCCTGTGGGTGGTATAAAGGAGAAGATACTTGCAGCCAAGCGTGCTGGCATCACCGATATTATGCTTTGCGACGCCAACCGTAAGGATATCGAGGAGATACCAGATGAATACCTCAAGGGAGTGTCATTCCACTATGTTGAGAACGTCTCAGATGTGTGGGATTTCGCCCTCACCAAGGAGAAAGTAGCCAACCCTGTATCATTCAAATAAAGCGATATGACTTTTAAAGTACAATACACCGATGACTACAGTTCGGCAAGGGCAGGCAAGATAACCACCGCTCACGGCGAGATACTCACGCCTATCTTCATGCCTGTAGGTACGGTGGGCAGCGTCAAGGCTGTGCATTTCTCAGAACTCAAGAAGCAGGTTCTGGCTCAGATAATCCTGGGCAACACCTACCATCTCTACCTTCGTCCAGGTCTTGACATACTGCAGAAGGCTGGCGGACTGCATAAGTTCATAGGGTGGGACAGACCCATACTGACCGATTCGGGCGGTTTTCAGGTGTTCTCGCTCACAGGCATCAGGAAACTGAGCGAGGTAGGGTGTGAGTTTCAGAGTCATATAGACGGTTCGCGCCATATCTTCACCCCAGAGAGTGTGATGGATACCGAACGAGTGATAGGTGCCGATATCATCATGGCGTTTGACGAGTGTCCTCCTGGTGCGAGCGACTGGCAGTATGCCCGTCATAGTCTCACGCTCACCCATAACTGGCTCGACCGTTGCATAAAGCGTTTCAACGAACGTCCGCCTCTCTACGGCTATGAGCAGAGTCTGTTTCCTATCGTTCAGGGCTGCACCTTCAAGGACCTGCGTCAGGAGTCGGCCAAATTCGTAGCCGACAAGGGATGCGACGGTAATGCTATCGGCGGACTTGCCGTTGGCGAACCCACTGAGGTAATGTATGATATGGTGGAGGTGGTGAACGAGATACTGCCCAAGAATAAGCCCCGCTATCTGATGGGGGTGGGTACTCCGTGGAACATACTCGAGAATATAGAGCGAGGAGTGGATATGTTTGACTGCGTAATGCCTACCCGCAACGGACGAAATGCGCTCCTGTTCACCTATGACGGCACTATCAACATACGCAACAAGAAATGGGAGGATGACTTTACCCCGATTGACCGCTACGGGTGTGATGTTGACCGCGTGACCACTAAGGCTTACCTGCACCATCTGTTCAAGGCTAAGGAATATCTTGCCTTGCAGATAGCCTCTATACATAACCTCTCGTTCTATCTGCAACTGGTGGGTGATGCGCGCAAGCATATCATGATGGGTGATTTCACAAAGTGGAAACGCTCAGTTATTAACGATATGCAGCGAAGATTGTAGGACAAAGTACAAGGTGACAAGGTACAAAGGACAAAGGACAAGGAAAATGCTGAAAAGACTGCTTAACAACAAAAAGATAAAAGCCATTCGCTCCTATGACTATTCACGATTCATAGGGCGACTTGACCGCTATATCATAGGCAAGTTCATTGGCACCTATTTCTTCTCCATCCTGCTCATCATCAGCATCAGCATAGTAATAGACTTCAACGAGAACCTTAACAAGTTTGAGCAGTACCACACCCCGTGGAAGGCTATCGTTTTTGACTATTACGCCAACTTCATACCTTATTTTGCCAATCTCTTCTCACCCCTGTTCGTGTTTATAGCCGTTATCTTCTTCACTTCGAAGATGGCAGGCAACAGCGAGGTGATATCCATCATGGCATCGGGCATCAGTTTTAAGCGTATGCTCAAGCCATACATGATATCGTGTGTGCTCATCTCGGTGCTCAACTACGGACTCTCAGCATATGTCATTCCTCATGGCACGGTGATACGCCAAAACTTCGAGGCGCTCTATAAGAATAGCCGTAAGAACACCTCAGCAGAGAACGTGCAGCTGCAGGTGGATAAGGGTGTGATAGCCTACATGCAGCATTATGACAATATAATGAAGAGGGGTTACGGCTTCTGTCTCGATAAGTTTGAGAACAAGAAACTCGTTTCGCATCTCACAGCCAGCGAGATACAGTATGACACCATATCTGATTCCAAATACCACTGGAAACTCTCCAACTGGAAGATACGCAATATGCGTGGAGTGCGCGAGACTATCACTTCAGGAATGAAGCTTGATTCGCTCATCTTTATGGAACCCACCGACCTGGTCTATTCCAAGGGTCAGCAAGAGACGTTCACCTCTCCCCAGTTGGCTGAATACATATCCAAACAGATAGACCGTGGCTCGTCAAATGTGGTGCGCTATCAGGTGGAATACCATAAGCGCATAGCCACCTCGTTTGCCTCGTTCATACTCACCATCATAGGTGCATCGTTGTCGTCACGCAAACGTAAGGGTGGTATGGGTAAATATCTCGGCTTGGGACTGGTGCTGAGCTTTGTCTATATCATGCTGCAGACAGTTTCATCCACCTTTGCCATCAATGCAGGCGCTCCGCCAATGCTCGCTGCGTGGACTCCGAACATCATCTTCGCCATCGTGGCATATTTCTGCTATAAAAAAGCTCCGAACTAAACTCTTAAAACTATATGACCGACCTCCATTTCGACGAAACACTACTGAATGACAATATACTCGATGCCCTGTGGGATATGCACTTCGACAAGTGTACGCCTATACAGGCGGCATGTATCGACCAGATTATTGAGGGTCACGACATCATGGGCGTGGCGCAGACGGGTACGGGTAAGACCGCTGCATATCTATTGCCAGTGCTCTCCCTGCTCGACGATGGAGGATTTCCTGAGGATGCCGTAAACTGCCTTATCATGGCTCCCACGCGTGAACTGGCTCAGCAGATAGACCAGGCTATGCAGGGTTTCTCTTACTATCTCGACGGCATCAGTTCGGTGGCTGTGTATGGAGGCAACGACGGAGGACGATATGATCAGGAACTGGCAGCCCTGCGCAAGGGTGCTTCGGTGGTGATAGCCACTCCTGGCAGACTTATCTCACACATGCAGATGGGCAACCTCGACCTCTCGCGCCTGTCATTCTTTATTCTTGACGAGGCAGACCGTATGCTCGATATGGGATTCTCTGACGATATCATGGCGATAGCCAAACAGATAGGTGTCAATCCGCAGACAGGTGTGAAGGGACCTGTTAAGTGTCAGACCATCATGTTCTCCGCCACTATGCCCGATAACATCAACCGTCTGGCTCACACGCTGCTCCATAATCCCGTCAACGTGCGCATAGCTGTGAGCAAACCAGCAGAGAAGATTCAGCAGTCGGCCTATGTGTGCTATGCTCCACAGAAACTGCCCATACTCAAGAGCATTTTCAAGAATGGTTTTACCACAGAATCTGGTCAGCAGTATGGTTTAACAAGAGCTATAATATTCTCGGGTAAAAAGCAGAGAGTGAAGGAGATAAACGCCGCACTCAAACAGTTGGGCGTGAACTGTGGTGCTATGCATTCCGACCTGTCTCAGGCTGAGCGTGACGATATAATGTACCGTTTCAAGGCTGGCATGGTTGAGGTGCTGGTGGCAACAGATATTGTGGCGCGAGGTATAGACATAGACGACATACAGATGGTGATAAACTATGATGTTCCGCGCGATATAGAGGACTATGTGCATCGCATCGGACGTACGGCACGTGCTGAGCGCGACGGTGTGGCAATAACCCTGGTGGCTGACGACGAGATAGGTTATTTCCGCAAGATAGAGCGATTCATTGAGCGCGACATACATAAGAACACTCTGCCTGAGGGCATTGGCGAGGCTCCTGAATATAAGGTGACGGAGGGAGGCAAACCGTCAGGCAAATCAAACAAACGCTATCGTGGCAAGAATGGTGGCAAGCAGGGTGGCAGACAAGGTGGCAAGCAAGGAAACAAAGGAAACTACCGACGAAACAACAAGTCAAAGAACACTCAGGGGAAATAATCTCCCCGTTTTTTCTGTGTACAAAGTTAACAAAAAAGCCCCGTTTACGCGTAAAACGGGGCTTTTAACACTGTCTTATTTTGCTCAATTGTCTACATTCACTGCAAAATAGCCCAGGAGGTGGCGGTGACCTTTCTTGTAAATGGTATATACCTTATACAGTCCTGCAGAGAGCTTGCCCGTGCGGATGATGGTGTTGCCAGCATAGCGGCTGACGATAGCCGAGCAGATGTCGTTGCCATAGGCAGAGGTTACAATCATCAGTTTGCCAGCTGTAGCATCTGTGCCATTGAGCGTCACCACGCCGTTAGAGTAGGGTAGCATGGTGGGAGCAGAGGGAACGAAATGCTCCTCATGCCCTGCGGCGTATGAGAAAGCAGGTTTTGACTCATTGCCATAGCGGTCGGTTGCCGTAACGGCGAAGTAGCGTATCGCGCCAGCATTGCCTACGTTTATCTGCCTGTCGGTAAGGTTTGCTGCCAACAGGTTCTCAGCCTTGCTCACATCTACTGGCATCACGTCAGAGCCGTAGAGATTGTAAGTAACATCTTGAACATTTGAACCCTTGAACCCTTTAACCTCTTCTCCCCAACGAACCACATTGCCAGTAAAATTGACGTGCGAGGGCTTGGCAGGCTTCGTGTCGTTGAGCCACGTCATAGCAGGCTGCAGGGCTGGCAGAGTGGCAAAACCATCGGCAAAGTAGTTGTAGAGCCCCTTGGTGTTGTCAGTAAAGAATTTGGAGCGGAACATGCAGTTGCCCATGCCAAACTGACGCAAGACGTGGAACTGGCGAGTGATGTCGGTGAGCGGCCAGTTCTTCTCGCGAGGATGCATGAAGTATATGCCCAGTCCTGGTGCCACAATCCTGCCCTCAGAACGCTCCTGCCAGTCGATGGCGAAGGGATAGAAATTCTCGTTTTTGAAATACATCATAGGGTAGATAGCATCCATCAGTCCCTCCTTTAGCCACAGGTGAACATCCTGACAGACTGCATCGCGGGCGTTCCAGCCGTGAGACCACTGGCGCTTGGTGTCGGCATATTTGCCCACTGGCGAACAAGACAGCTGTACCCAAGGCTTGCACTCTCTCACCTCACGCGCTACGGCTCTCACTATGCGCGTTATATTGTCGCGTCCGCGCTCCCTGTTGGCTATCTTGCCCCATGAGTCGGGATAGCGTATGTAGTCGAGGTGTATGCCGTCAATATCGTAGCGACGGGCAAGATCGCCACAGAAGCGAGCCAGATAGTCGGCTGTGCCTGGATTCTCAGGATTTAGAAAACCATCCTCGCCAATCTTCTTGAGCAATTGGGGATGAGTCTTGCGCAGGTTCTTGCATCCTGCTCCGTTCCACTTGCCGCAAGGGATGGTGACCACCCAGGCGTGCACCTTCAGTCCGCGCTTGTGACACTCGTCGATGACAAAGGAAAGGGCGTCATAGCCAGGCGACTGACCTGGTTTGCCACTCAGACAGCCGTCCCAAGGCTCCATGTCAGAAGGGAAGATTGTAGTTGCCCTGATGCGCGTCTGTATTATTACGGTATTGATATTTGCCTTGACCAAGCGGTCAAGTATCTGGCACAGCTCGCGTTGCTGCACCTCCACCGAACGGGGCTGGTAAGGCTGGGCATAGGAGTGTGGCCAGTCAATTCCGCCGATAGTGGTAAGCCATACGGCACGCACTTCGTGCAATGGTTCCGTCACAGGAGAATATATACTGAGGGTGGGGGCGTTTCCTGCCGTCATAACAGCAAGAAAAAAGGCATTAAGCAGTGTTGTGATAAAAAATTTCTTCATTTCGAGTACAAAGTTACTCTTTTATTTTTGTTTTAGCAAATTTTTTTGTACCTTTGCATGGTAAATATTAATACGCTCATGATTACATTTCTAATATCACTCATAGCATTAGTTTTGGGCTTCCTTATTTACGGAAAGTTCGTAGAGAAGGTGTTTGGTCCTGATAAAAGGAGGATTGCGCCAGCTATCCGTAAGGCTGACGGCGTTGACTTCGTGGCACTTCCAACGTGGAAGGTGTTCATGATTCAATTCCTGAATATTGCTGGCACAGGTCCTATCTTTGGTGCTATAATGGGTATGTGGTTCGGTACCTCGGCTTACCTGTGGATAGTGTTCGGCTGCATCTTTGCTGGAGCTACTCATGACTACCTCAGCGGCATGATAAGCCTGAGAAAGGGTGGTATCGGACTGCCTGACATCGTGGGTCAGTACCTGGGCAGTGCCATGAGAAAGCTGATGCTCTTCTTTGCCGTGATGCTGCTGATACTGGTGGGTGCCGTATTCGTTAGCGCTCCTGCTTCGCTCATCAACAATATGGTGATTTCGACAGGTGGATTCGACAATCTGCTGGTGTGGATATGCGTGATATTTATCTATTACGTCATAGCAACGATGATGCCAGTAGATAAGATTATCGGCAAGATCTATCCGCTCTTTGCTATCTCACTGATATTCATGGCACTGGCACTGATGGTGCTGCTCTTTATGAGATGGCCTGCAATACCTGAGGTGTGGGACGGAGTGCATAATATGGGACCTAAAATCGGCATCACCAATCCCGACCCAATCTATCCTGCTCTGTTCATAACCATCGCATGTGGCGCTATCTCAGGATTCCACGCTACACAGAGTCCGCTGATGGCTCGCTGCATGAAGTCGGAGATGCTCGGCAGACCGATATTCTACGGTTCAATGATAACAGAGGGTATTGTGGCACTCATCTGGGCAACGGTAAGTAGCTGGTTCTTCTACAACGAAGGATGGCGCGAGGTGTGCACACCAGAGATGGTAGCTGAGTTTACAGGGCAGTCGGAGCGCACCGTGACACAGTTCTTCCCAGCCCCTAAGGTGGTGATGACCGTATGTGAGGGATGGCTGGGTGTAGTAGGTGGCATACTTGCCATACTCGGTGTGGTGGCAGCACCTATCACCAGCGGCGATACGGCTCTGCGTTCTGCGCGACTGATAGTGGCTGACGCCCTACACATAGACCAGCGTCCCACTTATAAGCGACTGATGGTCAGTGCACCTTTGTTCGCTGCATCCATAGCATTGCTCGTATGGCAACTTGACAACCCAGACTCATTCAACACAATATGGAAATACTTCGGATGGGCTAACCAGACGCTGTCGGTATTCACCCTGTGGGCTATCACGGTTTATTTGGCTCTGAAGCATAAGTTGTTCATCATCACCATGATACCAGCTATCTTCATGACCTGCGTATGTGCTACCTTCCTCTGCGTAAGCAAGGATGCCATAGGAATGCCTGTGGAATACGGCTACCCGATAGGTGCTCTGGTTTCTGTCATCTGTCTGGTTTCATTCTTCGTCTGGTATAACAAGAAGTTCATCACCCTGCACAAGACCAATAAATATGGTGAGAGGGTGAGGTAATTGAAAAAATGAGAATTAAAATATAAAGTATTATGAGAAAATTTATGATGATGATTGCCATGATGGCAATTACAACAGTTGCAAACGCACAGTTTGAGAGTGGTAAAACCTTCATTGGTGCTTCAGTTACAGGTCTTGACCTGAACTACAACGGTGCCAAGAAGTGGAACATCGGCGTAGAGGCTCGCGCAGGTCAGTTTATCACTGACAACTGGTTGCTGTTTGGTCAGCTGGGCTATCAGCATATAGGCGACTCAAAGGTTAACGACCTGAAAATAGGTGTCGGCGGACGTTACTATATCGTGCAGAATGGTTTGTTCCTTGGTTTGAACGGCAACTACGTGCATGAGACAAAGAGCTACAACGACTTCATGCCAGCATTGGAGATTGGCTATGCTTTCTTCGTTAGCCATTCGCTGACTATTGAGCCAGCTCTCTACTATGAGCAGAGCCTGAGCGACCACAAGAACCGCTCTACTATCGGTATAAAGGTGGGACTGGGCATCTACCTGCCAAAGAACAAGATACAGAACTCTGTAAAAGAGGCGTTTAAGTAGTTCAAAGGTTCAAGAGTTAAAAGAGTTAAAAGAGTTCAATAGTTCAAAAGGGTTCAAAAAGTTATGGATCACAGCCAATTATATCAACATACAGTGAAGGAACTGACCGACAAACTCATAGACCTGAGTTTTGCTGAGGATATAGGCGATGGCGACCACACCACGCTGAGTTGCATACCTGCCGACGCTATGGGCAAGAGTCGCCTGCTGGTGAAGGAAGACGGCATACTGGCTGGCATAGAGGTGGCTAAGGAGGTGTTCCGTCGCTTTGACCCCACACTGGAGGTGGAGGTGCTGATAAACGACGGCGCCGAGGTGAAGAAGGGCGATGTGGCGATGATAGTAAGTGGTAAGGTGCAGAGTCTGTTGCAGACAGAGCGCCTGATGCTCAACATCATGCAGCGCATGAGCGGCATAGCCACTATGACCCACAAATACCAGCAGGCACTGATAGATGCAGGCACCAAGACCCGTGTGCTCGACACACGCAAGACAACCCCTGGAATGCGTATGCTGGAGAAAGAGGCAGTGAAGATAGGCGGAGGAATGAACCACCGCATCGGACTCTTTGACATGATACTGCTCAAGGACAACCACATCGACTTTGCTGGTGGCATACACAATGCCGTATCACGCGCCAAGCAATATTGCAAGGAGAAGGGCAAAGACCTCAAGATAGAGGTGGAGGTGCGTAACTTTGAGGAACTGGAGCAGGCACTTGCCGAGAAGCCCGACCGTATAATGTTTGACAACTTCACACCTGAAGATACCAAGAAGGCTGTGGAGATAGTAAACCACCAGTGTGAGACGGAATCGTCAGGAGGCATCACATTCGAGACTATGGTACCATACGCTAAGGCTGGCGTTGACTTCATATCATTCGGCGCACTGACCCATAGCGTGAAGGGATTAGACTTATCATTCAAGGCAATATAAACACAGGAGCAGATTATGAAAATACTTGTAACAGGTGCTAACGGACAGTTAGGCAACGAGATACGCCTAAAGTCAAAGAAGTCAAGTAACACTTTCTTCTTTACCGACCTGGTAGAGCAGGAAGGAGTGGAGACCATAAAGCTTGACATAACAGACGTGGATGCCGTAACCAAGATGGTGAAAGATAACGGCATCGACGTAATAGTAAACTGTGCCGCATACACCAATGTGGACAAGGCTGAGGGTGACGAGGAACTATGCCATAAGCTCAATGCCGAAGCACCCAAACTGCTTGCACAGGTGATGAAAAAGGCAAAGGGTATGCTGCTCCATATCAGTACCGACTACGTGTTTGGCGGCGAAGCAAACAACCTGCCTTGCACAGAGGATATGAAGGGCAAACCTACAGGTGTGTATGGCAAGACAAAGCTGGATGGCGAGAAGAACATCATCGCTACAGGCGTGAACTATGTTATCATACGCACTGCATGGCTCTACTCTGAATATGGTAAGAACTTCGTGAAGACCATGATGGACCTGACAGCCACAAGACCTTCACTGAACGTGGTGTTCGACCAGGTTGGCACTCCTACCTACGCTGGTGACCTGGCAGAGGCTATCATGCGAATACTGCTCGACTATAAGATAGAGACTGCTGAGGAAGGGGCATCAACAGGTGCAAGGAAATACTCCAAGAACGGCATTTATAACTATACCAACGAGGGTGTATGCTCTTGGTTTGACTTCGCCATGAAGATTGCCGACATAGCAGGCAACAAGGATTGTGACATACAGCCCTGCCACAGCGACGAGTTCCCTTCACCAGTGAAGCGTCCGCCATATTCTGTGCTCGACAAGACCAAGGTGAAGCAGTCGTTTGACGTAAAGGTGCCTTACTGGACTCATTCTTTGAGGAAATGTATGAAACATCTTATGAAAAAGTAAGGTAATAAGCCTAAAATAATAGAAAAATGGAAGTTATACAGACTGAAATAAAGGATGTATTGATAATAGAACCCCGTGTGTTTAAGGACGCGCGCGGGTACTTTTTTGAATCATTCTCACAGAGGGAGTTTGATGAGAAGGTGGCACCCATTCTGGGTCACACTATCAACTTTGTGCAGGACAACGAGTCAATGTCGTCGTTCGGAGTGATGCGAGGACTGCATTTTCAGCGTCCGCCATACACCCAGTCAAAGCTGGTGCGTTGCGTTCGTGGCAAGGTGCTCGATGTGGCTGTTGACATACGTAAGGGCTCTCCTACATACGGCAAGCATGTAGCTGTAGAGCTGACTGAAGACAACCATCGCCAGTTCTTTGTGCCGAGAGGATTCGCTCATGGTTTTGCCGTACTCTCAGACATTGCCGTTTTCCAATACAAGTGTGATGAGTTCTATCATCCTGAGGCTGACGGTGGCATATCAATAGCCGACGATAGTCTGGGCATAGACTGGAAGATACCTACAGACAAGGTGTTGTTGTCAGATAAAGACACCAAGCACGCCTTGCTGAAGGATTTTGATTCACCATTCGACATCAATGTGAGTCTGTATTAAACGAATAAAGAACATCAATTCACTGAATATGAAGAATATAGTAATAACGGGCGGAGCAGGCTTTATAGGCAGTCATGTGGTACGTCTATTCGTGAATAAGTATCCTGAGTATAACATCATAAACCTCGACAAACTAACCTATGCAGGCAACCTCGAGAACCTGAAGGATGTTGAGACAAAACCAAACTATAAGTTTGTGAGGATGGACATCTGCGATTTTGATGCCTTCTACAAACTGATGCAGGACGAGAAGATAGACGGTATAATACATCTGGCGGCTGAAAGTCACGTTGACCGCAGCATCAAAGACCCGTTCACCTTTGCCCGTACCAACGTGATGGGCACGCTGACCCTTCTGAAGGCCGCAAAACTCTATTGGGAGTCGTTGCCTGAAAAGTATGAGGGCAAGCGCTTCTACCACATCTCGACCGATGAGGTGTATGGTGCCTTGCAGATGACGAACCCAGAGGGCATAGAGCCTCCGTTCACCACTACGGCAAGTTCGAGTGAGCACCACCTTGCTTATGGTACTGATTTCTTCTATGAAACGACGAAGTACAATCCTCATTCACCTTATTCAGCATCCAAGGCAAGCTCAGACCACTTCGTCCGTGCTTTCCACGATACCTACGGTATGCCTACGATTGTTACCAATTGTTCTAACAACTACGGTCCTTACCAGTTCCCTGAGAAACTTATACCTTTATTTATAAATAATATAAGGAACAAGAAGCCGCTGCCAGTATATGGCAAGGGCGAGAACGTGCGCGACTGGCTCTATGTGGAAGACCACGCAAGGGCTATCGACGTGATATTCCATAAGGGAAAGATTGCTGAGACCTACAACATCGGCGGTTTCAACGAGTGGAAGAATATCGACATCATCAAGACCGTCATCAAGACCGTTGACCGCCTGCTTGGCAGGGCAGAGGGTGAGGATATGAACCTCATCACCTATGTAACCGACCGCTTGGGACATGATGCCCGCTATGCTATCGACTCAACCAAGTTGCAGAAGGAACTCGGTTGGGAACCAAGCCTGCAGTTTGAGGAGGGTATAGAGAAGACCGTGAAGTGGTACCTGGACAATGAGGCATGGATGAAGAATGTTACTTCTGGCGATTACGAGAAGTATTACGAGAATATGTATAAAAACAGATAAAACAAAATATGTTTGAAAATCTATCAGATAGACTTGAACGTTCGTTTAAGATACTCAAAGGTGAAGGAAAAATCACCGAGATAAATGTTGCTGAAACATTAAAAGACGTACGCAGAGCGCTGCTTGACGCCGACGTAAACTATAAGGTAGCCAAGACATTCACAGATACCGTAAAGCAGAAGGCTCTGGGAATGAATGTGCTGACAGCTATCAAACCTGGTCAACTCATGGTGAAGCTGGTTCACGACGAACTGGCAGAACTGATGGGTGGAACAGCTGAGGAACTGAAGGTTAGCGGACACCCTGCCGTAATAATGATGGCGGGTCTGAATGGTGCTGGTAAGACCACTATGTCAGGCAAACTGGCTCTCTACCTGAAGAATAAACTACACAAGAAGCCTCTTCTTGCTGCCTGTGACACCTTCCGTCCTGCTGCTATGGAGCAGTTGAAGGTGCTGGCTGATCAGGTGGAGGTGCCTTGCTACATAGAACAGGGCGCGACAGACCCTGTAAAGGTGGCTCTCAACGCTATTCAGGAGGCGAAGGCGAAGGCTTACGATGTAGTAATCATTGATACCGCTGGTCGTCAGTCTATTGACGAGGAACTCATGCAGCAGGCTGAGAATATCAAGAAGGCTACCAATCCTAACGAGACACTCCTCGTGGTCGACTCAATGACAGGTCAGGATGCTGTCAATACAGCTAAGATATTCAACGAGCGACTGGAGATAGACGGTGTGATACTCACCAAACTCGATGGCGACACTCGTGGTGGTGCAGCTCTCTCTATACGTACTGTTGTCACTAAGCCTATCAAGTTCATCGGTACGGGCGAGAAGATGGAAGCACTCGACGTGTTCCACCCAGACCGTATGGCAGACAGAATACTCGGTATGGGCGATGTTGTGTCACTCGTTGAACGCGCTCAGGAGCAATTTGACCTTGAAGAGGCTAAGCGTCTGCAGAAGAAGATTGCTAAGAATAAGTTTGACTTTGACGATTTCCTCGGGCAGATACAGCAGATAAAGAAGATGGGTAACATCAAGGATCTGGCTGGCATGATTCCAGGAGTAGGCAAAGCAATAAAGGATGTGGACATTCCTGACGATGCCTTCAAGGGTATAGAGGCTATCATTCAGTCTATGACACCTAAAGAGCGTCAGAACCCGGAAATACTTAACCTGTCACGTAAACAACGTATAGCCAAAGGTTCAGGAACTGATATTCAGGAGGTAAACCGACTGATAAAGCAGTTTGACCAAATGCGCAAGATGATGCGTATGTTCCAAGGCAACAAGATGGCGAACATGATGAAGATGGCTGGTATGATGAAGGGTATGAAAGGCGGAATGCCTGGTATGATGGGTGGAATGCCTGGAATGCCTAAACTGTAATCAAGCAAATTAAGATAAGTAAGGATAAATATCAAAAATGTCACTATGAAGCTCATTGATGGTAAAGCAACAGCAACAGCCATAAAGGCGGAGATTGCTGAAGAGGTGAAGGAAATAATGGCTAAGGGTGGTAAGCAACCACATCTGGCTGCTGTACTCGTAGGTCATGACGGAGGCTCAGAGACATACGTCAAGAACAAGGTTCTGGCTTGTGAGGCGTGTGGATTCAAATCAACGCTCATCCGTTTTGAGGATAATATTACCGAAGAGGAACTTCTAGCTTGTGTAGATAAGCTAAACAAGGATGAAGATGTTGACGGATTCATCGTTCAGTTGCCTCTGCCCAAGCATATCAATGAGCAGAAAATCATTGAGGCAATAGACTATCGTAAGGATGTGGACGGTTTCCATCCAATAAATGTGGGACGAATGGCTATCGGTCTGCCTTGCTTCATCTCAGCCACTCCTTTGGGTATCATAACCCTGCTGAAGCGTTACAATATAGAGACGAGTGGCAAGAAATGCGTTATACTCGGACGTTCTAACATCGTAGGTAAGCCTATGGCTCAACTGATGATGCAGAAGCAATATGGTGATGCTACCGTTACGGTATGTCACTCTCGTTCTGCCGACCTGAAGAAGGAATGTTGCGAGGCTGACATTATCATAGCGGCAATAGGACGACCAGCCTTTGTAACCGCCGATATGGTGAAAGACGGAGCGGTGATAGTAGATGTAGGTACTACAAGAGTGCCTGACGCTACTCGCAAGAGTGGTTTCCGTCTCTCTGGTGATGTGGATTTCGAGAATGTAGCACCTAAGTGTTCGTTCATAACACCTGTACCAGGTGGAGTAGGACCTATGACAATCTGCTCGCTGATGAAGAATACTCTGGCTGCAGGCAAGAAGGAATACTATAAATAATAGAATATATGGATACAATCATCAACCTTTTCTCCCTGTTAGGCTCGCTCGCTTTATTCCTATACGGAATGAAGATAATGAGTGAGGGATTGGAGAAATTTGCAGGTAGTAAGTTGCGCGCCATTCTTGCGGCTATGACCAATAACCGCTTTATGGGCGTCATTACTGGTATCATAATAACGGCTATTATACAGTCGTCATCAGCTACCACCGTAATGGTCGTAAGCTTTGTGAATGCCGGACTTATGAACCTTGCACAGGCTATAGGTGTCATAATGGGTGCCAATATCGGTACTACGGTTACGGCATGGGTAATATCAGCCATAGGTTTTAAGGTTGACATAGCTGCGTTCGCCATTCCTTTGCTTGCCATCGGTATGCCGATGATATTCTCAAACAAGTCAAGCAAGAAGAGTATTGGTGAGTTCCTGTTCGGATTCTCGTTCCTCTTTATGGGACTTGCCTTCCTGCAGCAAGCTGCAACAAGTCTGGATATTGGTACCATAACGGCTAATATGCTTGCCACACTTCCTGTTGACAGCTTCTTCACCATACTGCTGTTTGTGATGGTGGGTGCTTTGGTAACTATGCTGGTGCAGGCTTCTGCTGCTACGATGGCTATCACCCTTATGCTGTTTGATATGCATATCCCTGGCTTTGGTTTCGAACAGGCAGCAGCACTCGCTATGGGACAGAATATAGGTACTACGATAACGGCATTTATGGCGTCTCTGGCTGCTAACACTCAGGCTCGCCGCGCTGCTCTTGCACACATGTTCTTCAATGTGTTTGGTGTGGTTGCAGTATTGATAATATTCTATCCTGCATGCAGAGCGGTTGATTGGTTTGCAGTTGACGTAATGCATACCGGTAATGATATGTACAAGCTGTCAGCATTCCACACAGCATTCAACCTTCTCAATACTTTGTTGCTTATATGGTTCGTTCCACAGATAGAGAAATTCGTATGCGCTGTTTTGCCACAGAAGGAACAGGACGAGGAATATCGCTTGCGTTTCATTTCAGCAGGTCTTCTTTCTACTGCCGAGCTCTCAATTCTTGAGGCAAAAAAAGAAATCAACAACTTTGCTGAACGTTGCTACAAGATGTTCGGTCTTGTGGTTGATATAATGAAGGTGGAGAAGGATGATGAGTTTACCAAAAAATTCTCTCGTATAGAGAAATATGAGAATATCACCGACAATATGGAGGTGGAGATAGCCAACTATCTCAATAAGGTGAGCGAGGGTAGGCTGTCTGATGAATCTAAGGGACGCATACAGCGCATGATGCGCCAGATTGATGAATTGGAGTCAATAGGCGATTCACTCTATAATCTTGCGCGAACCCTTAACCGTCGTCGCAAGAATGTGAAAGAGCAATTTACTGCAGACCAGATGGAACATCTGAACTCTATGCTCGTACTTGTTGATAGCGCTATGACTGAGATGGTGAAGATGGTTGCTCATCCTGATGCTCAGGGAATATCATACACCAAATCCAGAAATATAGAGAACGAGATAAATAACTACCGTTCACACCTCAAGGGACAGAACCTTACCGATATAGGTAATGGTCAGTATTCTTATCAGTTGGGTGTATATTACACAGACTTTATTAACGAATGTGAGAAACTTGGTGACTACATCATTAATGTTGTTCAGGCAGCAGCAGAATGCTCACGTCATTCTCAAGATTAGTTGTAGTAACATGCTATAATTTGTATCAGTCTAAAATGATAGAATATAAAACTAAAACAAAATAAATATATGACAGGAAAAGTAGATGTGCTCCTCGGCTTGCAGTGGGGCGACGAAGGTAAAGGCAAGGTTGTTGACGTGCTCACGCCAAAGTATGATATAATTGCTCGTTTCCAGGGTGGTCCTAATGCTGGTCACACACTGGAGTTTAATGGCGAGAAATATGTTCTCCGTTCTATTCCTTCTGGTATATTCCAGGGTGGTAAGGTGAATATCATAGGTAATGGTGTAGTGCTCGCTCCAGACTTGTTTATGGATGAAGCTAAAGATTTGGAGAAGTCAGGTCACGACCTTAAATCACGTCTGTGCATATCTAAGAAGGCTCACCTCATTATGCCTACTCACCGCGTGCTCGATGCTGCAATAGAAGCTTCAAAGGGTAAGAATAAGGTTGGCACTACAGGTAAGGGTATCGGTCCTACTTATTCAGATAAGATAGCTCGTACAGGTCTGCGTGTTGGTGATATCCTCAACAACTTTGATGAGAAGTATGCTGCTCACAAGGCTAAGCATGAGGAAACTCTCAAAGCTATGGGCTATACAGATTACGACATTACAGATATAGAGAAACACTGGATGGAGGGTATCGAATACCTGCGTCAGTTCCAGTTGGTTGACTCAGAACACGCTATCAACAAGGCTCTCAAGTCTGGCAAATCAGTTCTCTGCGAAGGTGCTCAGGGTACGATGCTTGATGTTGATTTTGGTTCTTATCCTTTCGTAACATCTTCTAACACCATCTGTGCAGGTGCTTGTACTGGTCTCGGACTCGGTCCAAACAAGATTGGTGAGGTTTATGGCATCATGAAGGCTTACTGCACCCGTGTTGGAGCTGGTCCTTTCCCTACAGAACTCTTTGACGAGACAGGCAAGAAGATGCGCGATATAGGTCATGAGTATGGTGCCGTTACAGGTCGTGAGCGTCGTTGCGGATGGATTGACCTCGTTGCATTACGCTATTCTATCATGGTGAATGGTGTTACACAACTCATCATGATGAAGAGTGACGTACTTGACACTTTTGCGACCATCAAGGCTTGTGTAGCATATAAGGTGAATGGTGTAGAGACACCTGATTTCCCTTATGACATAGAGAGTGGCATAGAGCCTGTATATAAGGAGTTGCCTGGTTGGCAAACCGATATGACTAAGTTCACCAGCGAGGAACAGTTCCCCGAGGCATTCAAGAACTACATCAAGTTCCTTGAGGAACAACTCGAGACTCCTATCACTATCATTTCTATCGGTCCTGACCGTGAACAAACAATCGTAAGAAAATAAATGGCACAAAAACCAAGCATACCTAAAGGAACACGCGACTTTGGACCATTGGAGATGGCAAAGCGCAACTACATCTTTAATACTGTTCGCAAGGTGTTTGAACTCTACGGCTTCCGTCAGATAGAGACACCTGCACAGGAGAACCTCTCTACTCTCATGGGTAAGTATGGCGAAGAGGGTGATAAACTTCTGTTTAAGATACTGAACTCAGGTGATTTCCTGCATGGTATGACAGCTGATGAGGTGGCTAATACCAGCACACTCAAGTTGGCTTCCAAATTCTGTGAGAAAGGACTTCGTTATGATCTCACCGTACCTTTTGCTCGTTATGTGGTGCAACATCGTGAGGAACTGCAGTTGCCTTTCAAACGCTATCAGATACAACCCGTATGGCGTGCTGACCGTCCACAGAAAGGACGTTATCGTGAGTTCTATCAGTGTGATGTCGATGTTGTTGGCTCTGACTCTCTGCTCAACGAGGTCGACCTCATGCATATAACTGATGATATCTTTACCTCTTTCGGCGTTCGCGTACAGATAAAGATTAACAATCGTAAGATTCTTACTGGTATTGCAGAAGTAATAGGTGAGGCCGACAAGATTGTTGACATTACCGTTGCTATAGACAAACTTGATAAGATAGGACTGGATGCAGTTAATGACGAACTTCGTGCTGATGGTATTTCAGAAGAAGCAATTGCAAAACTACAGCCTATAATTAAGTTAGAAGGCACTAATGCCCAGAAACTCGACACAATAGCAAGCGTGCTGAGTGATTCAGAAATAGGCATGAAGGGCGTGGAAGAGATGCGCTACATTCTCGACCACCTCGGAGCACTTAACACTAATGGTGTTGACACTCTGCCTGAAAGAGAAGGATGGGGTAGTGCTATGGTGCAACTCGACCTTACCCTTGCCCGTGGACTGAATTACTATACTGGTGCTATATTCGAAGTAAAGGCTCTCGATGTACAGATTGGCAGCATAACTGGTGGCGGCCGTTACGATAACCTCACAGGTATATTTGGAATGCCTGGTCTTAGTGGTGTAGGTATCTCATTTGGTGCTGACCGTATATATGATGTGCTCAACCAACTCGACCTCTATCCTGAGGAAACTATTACAGGTACCCAACTGCTTTTCATCAACTTTGGTGAGGCAGAAACAGCTTACTGTATGCCTATAGCTCAAAAGGCACGAAAGGCTGGCATTCGTACCGAGATCTACGCTGAATCTGCCAAGATGAAGAAACAGATGTCGTATGCCAACGCTCTCAACATTCCTTATGTTGCACTTGCTGGTGACAATGAAATCAAGGAAGGTAAGGTTACGCTGAAGAATATGACAACTGGTGAACAGCAACTGTTAACTCCACAGGAACTGCTGGAAAAGATAAAAGGTTAAAATAATAATCAAAATTCTATAGACTATGAGAAAGATAATGACCTTAGCGTTGGTGATGGCTATGACGTTTATGCTCACCTCATCCAACAAACAATTCACCATCTACATGATTGGTGACTCTACCATGGCAGACAAGAATATGAAGAAAGCCCCAGAAGAGAGAGGATGGGGTATGGTGCTTCAAGGCTTCTTTACTGAGAATGTGAAGATAGACAACCACGCAATAAACGGTCGTTCTTCTAAGTCATTCATCAACGAAGGACGTTGGCAGAAGGTGTTGGATAAGATGCAGCCAGGCGATTACCTTGTGATTCAGTTTGGTCATAATGACGAAAAACGTACTGACAGCCTTCGCTACACTCGTCCTTGGCAAGAGTTTGCCGACAACTATCGTATGTTCATTCGTGCTGCAAAGGAAAAGGGTGTAACACCAATCGTGATGAATTGTGTCGCACGTCGTAATTTCTTTAATGCTAAGACTAAGGAAGAGATTGATGATGAAGCGCTTAGAAGCGTTAATCGCGATAAGTATAATGGTAATGAAAAGGTAAATAGCGATACACTTGTTGACACTCATGGCGACTACGCTCGCGTGCCACAGCAGATAGCCAAGGAATTTAATGTACCTTATATTGATGCCAACAAGATTTCTACCGACCTTGAGAATAGTCTTGGTGTAGAGGGTTCACGCGATTTGCACATGATAAAGTATAATGGTAAGGATAACACCCATTATAATGTTTATGGCGCACGACTTATGGCTTCTCTGCTTGTTGATGAAATGGCAAAGGTTTGTCCTCAACTGGCTCCATTTGTTCGTCATTATGATTATGTGGTATCAGCTAAAGGTAGGGGCAATTACCTCACTCTTCAAGAGGCTGTAGATGCTACACCTATGGGCAAGAAGACTCAGATTCTAATACTTGACGGCACTTGGCAGAAACCAGTAATAGCCAAGGGTAAGAAAGTTAAACTTATCAAGTATTGCGGGGTTACGGTAAAGTAGGAATACTATCTACTGGAACCTTAGCAGTTATACTATCTATAGGAGCTTTACCAGGTATGCTATCAGTTTGTTGTGGTAGTGACTTGCGTAAAGCTCTTAGCATATTCTCAGTTTGCGACAAACGGGCTGTATGAAGTTCGCTAAGAGCAGACTGACGTGCGCTCTCCCTATAGATATCGTTTGCAGAAGTAAAGTGTTGAATAGTCTGATTTACACTCGTGCTGTCTGTACCCTGAAAATAGTAGCAGAAAGCCATGTGATAATTTACATCAGCCTTATCCAATCCATTTATTAAAGGTAAGGCTTGGGTATAGTAGGGTAGAGCCTCACTATATTGTGCGAGAGCAAAATGGCTTTCAGCACAAGCATATAGATATACAGCCTGCTCTTGAGGTGAATAAGCCTTTAATGACGGAATGCTTTCTTCAAGAAAATCTATTGCTTCAGGATATTGTTGCGTTTTGTAATAACTAAAACCGAGATAAGCCGTGAAACGAGGATTCAACTGATAATGTTGTCGTAGTTTATCAAAGGCTAGGATACACTCATGATATTTTCGTCCCTGATAATATTCTATTGCTTTACCCAAAAGGACTGATGCCGGTTCTGCTCCGTAAGCCATAATAACAAAGGAGAGAAACAAAAGAAATATGTGTATCGCCTTTTTTATAGTTCCAATCTGTTATTGATTATCCTAATTCCTCCATAAGTTGCTTAACGTAAGCACGTTGCCAGTCGTCTGTATGATGTTTTTCTTCACCATATTGCAACAGGTCAAGATCCATCATCACTATGCCACGTTTACGTAATTCAGGCGTATCATCGAGTTCCAGTTCGGCATTCTTCAGTAGCATTATGAGTGACTGCTCATCAAGTTCTGTGCTAAAGGTGGCGAGCATGTTTGAATAATAAAGTTTATCGTCAGGCTTGTCATAAGCAGGCATAGTTACCATCTTGGTGAAACGAATACCAGAAAATTCTTTTGTCAAAAAACTCCTGGCACGCATCATCTGTATTGCGCGGTCTGCGTTTGCACCAATAGATATTTTTACTGAAACTGCCAACGATAACTTGTTTTAGAATCCGATAATCGTATTATTAGAACTCACTTGTGAAATGGAACTTGATATGCTCAAAATCCTGCTGAGCCATAGAGAGCACATAACCTGAATCAGCAAGGAACACATCTCTGTCGTCTTTATCCTTTGCCATATACTGATACTTTCTCTTCTTGAAGTTATCCAGTTCCTGCTCATTATCACTCTCTATCCAGCAAGCCTTGTAAAGGTGTACGGGTTCCCAACGGCACTTGGCATTATACTCGTTTTCAAGGCGATACTGTATCACCTCAAACTGCAGTTGTCCCACCGTACCCACAATCTTACGACCGTTAAACTGATTGACAAACAACTGTGCTACACCCTCATTCATCAGCTGCTCCAGTCCTTTCTGAAACTGCTTAGCCTTCATAGGGTCATCATTCTCTATGTATTTGAACATCTCAGGAGAGAATGAAGGAAGACCACGGAAATGCAACAACTCGCCCTCTGTCAGAGTGTCGCCGATTTTGAATATGCCGTTATCAGGCAAACCAACTATATCACCAGCCCAAGCCTCATCAATAGTGCTCTTGCGCTGAGCCATAAACTGTGTAGGCGAAGAGAAACGAAGCGTCTTGTTCTGTCCTACATGCAGATAAGGTTTGTTACGCTCAAACTTTCCTGAGCACACCTTACAGAAAGCGATACATGAACGGTGGTTAGGGTCTATGTTTGCCGTAATCTTGAAGATAAAGCCGGTAAACTTCTGTTCGTCTGGTTCCACCATACGTTCCTCAGCCTTTGTAGGACGAGGTGATGGAGCAATCTCAACAAAACAGTCGAGCAACTCCTGAACACCAAAATTATTCAGCGCACTACCGAAGAACACAGGTGCCACCTCAGCAGCACGATAACTCTCCACATTAAACTCTGGATAAACACCATCAACGAGTTCCAGGTCGTCGCGCAGTTTTGCTGCATCCTCTTCTCCCACCTGGTTGTCGAGTTCTGCTGAAGCAATATCTACGCTCACCTTTTCCGTCACTCTCTGTTTGTCAGGGGTGAAAAGGTTGAGCTGTTGTTCATAAATGTTATAAACGCCCTTGAATCGTGCTCCCTGGTTGATAGGCCATGAAAGCGGACGCACACCTATCTGCAACTCCTGCTCCAGTTCGTCGAGAAGGTCAAACGGATCTCTTCCTTCGCGATCCATCTTATTGATAAAGATGATTACTGGTGTATTACGCATACGGCACACCTCCATCAGTTTTCTGGTCTGAGCCTCCACGCCCTTTGCGCCGTCCACCACTATTATGGCAGAATCCACAGCAGTAAGGGTGCGATAGGTATCTTCACAGAAGTCCTGGTGACCAGGAGTATCGAGAATGTTCACCTTATATGGTTCTCCACCCTCAAGCGTGGGGGGAAGGTAATCAAACTCCATAACCGAAGTAGAGACAGAGATACCACGTTGTTTCTCTATGTCCATCCAGTCAGATGTTGCTGTCTTCTTAATCTTGTTTGATTTTACTGCACCAGCCACCTGTATCTGTCCACCAAAGAGCAGAAACTTCTCCGTCAGCGTTGTCTTACCTGCATCAGGGTGTGATATGATTGCGAATGTGCGTCGTCTTGATATTTCTGGATTCATTTATGTTGGGTTCAAGGGGTTCAAAAAGTTCAAGAGGTTTATCTTTAATCTTCAAATTTCAGTCCTTCTTCTTTGTCTTTCTTATAGTAGTCTGAAAGCATACCGAGGAAAGTAGTTATCTCTTTTACGGCATTCTCAGTCGACTTGCTCACCTCTTTCTGTTGCAGGCGTAGCATCATCACGCCATACAGGGCATTGAGGCAAGTCTCTATCTCGCTTATGTCTTTGCTACCTTTGTTTCTCAGTTCCACTATGAATGGCAACACCTTATAGTATTCAGCATTATAGAAAGGAAACTTAGGCGACGACAGCAGTTGGGCATGAAGCTCGTTCATCTGCTGCACCACTATCTTGTTTATCTGAATATGTCCCCCAGCCGTCAGTCCCTCTTCGCGTATCATACGAATCAGGTTACCATACCAGTCCACCATTTCGTCACGCTGTTCATCAGTAAGGTCAAAACGTGAGATATATTCGCGTTTGATAGCCGAGAGGTCACACTGGTAGGCACGTATTATGTCCTCTACCTGCCACATGTATAGCACGTATTCAGCTATATTGGTTTTGCGTAGTTGTTGAGAAATTATCACTTTGCAGTTGTTTTTTTAGTAAAGACTAAACAAATTGAATGTTGTGCCAATGAATATGGCAAATGAGAATACCATCACTATGGTACCTATAATGCGATTGATGAGAACGATGGAGTTAAGCGAGAAGAATTCCCTAATGCGGTCCACCAGCCACGTCAGTCCGTACCACCACAACAATGCTCCGCCTATTATGCTGAGGTATCCTAAAGACATCTCCACAGGGTGCTCAGGCACCACAAAGGCAAACTGTGCGAAGGTGGCAAGGAACAGCAGTATTATGAGTGGGTTGGAGAATGTCACTATGAATGCTGTAACGTAGTTATGCAGCAAGGTTCCCTTCTGTTTCTTCTTGCCCGTATGCACCTTCTTTCGCGGGTCAGACTTATAGCAATAATATCCGAAGCAGAACAGCAGTATCGAACCGAATATCTGTAAGTAGAATTTATATTGCGGATTATCTATAAATTCCATCACGAAACTCATGCCGAAACCTGTCAACAAGGCATATATCAGGTCAGAGGTAGCAGCACCCAGTCCTGTCACAAATCCATACCAGCGTCCCTTGTTCAGGGTTCTCTGCACACACAGCACGCCAACAGGTCCCATAGGTGCCGAGCATACTATTCCCACAATCATTCCTTTGACTATTATGTCAAGGAAGTTGAATGAGAGGTACATATGTGGTATAAAGTTGTTCATTTCTTTGCAAAGGTACTATTTTTTGAACAGATAACCAAATTTTTTAGTCTTTTAACCTTATGTTTGGGTATGAAATGGTAATGAGTTCCTGTTGGCGCAGATGTTCTATTTCTGCATCAAACATCTGTTTGGGAATGTTATATGCCTTCACCAGTTCGTCTATATGATGCTCCTTGTGGTCTGCCAGCAGTTGCAACAGGCTGTTCTCTTTCTCTGGCTGGGTATTCCCAGAATGATGACTGTTTTTGTTTTCTACACAAATATCACAATGCTGGCAGGGTTCTGCATCCAGTTCGCCGAAATACTCCAACAATAGGGTAGAGCGACAGATGTCTTCACACTCCATGTAACTTATCACAGCATTCACCCTCTCCACCATTCTTTTATGCAGCTCCTCATATATCTCTTTCGAAATAACGAGTTTGTCTGACGAAATTCTCTGACTCAGATAGGTTATTATCGGAACATTCCTTCTTGGCACATATCTTATTATGTTGTGTGTGGCAAGGTTCTTTAGTGCAACATGCAGTCTGTTCTCGTCTATCTTACAGGCATTCTCTATCAGCACAGGATTGATGAAGGTGAGGTTGGTGAACAGCGTTCCGTAATACCTCATCAGGGCTGTAATAACCTCTTCATCCGTCTTCGACATTCCTCCTATATTATACAGTTCGTTGCGAGGCACTGTTATCATGATTCTCGGGTTAGAGTCTGGCTCAGGGTCGTAATCTATGTAGCCTGCATTCTGCAGTATCGAGAGAGCTGCTTCCATTGTGCTGGGGTAGTGATGAAAGCGAACGCAGAACACCTCTTCGTTAAATTCAAATCTTGCTCCCTCACCTTCGTATTCAGGCAATTCGAAGTAATATGCCAGGTTATCATACACCTTTCGTATATAGTCTCTGTGAGGGAAGGAGTTGTCAGCATGTCTCAGTAGTTTCTTGCTGTCATCCCTGTTATAGAGCAATACGGCATACGAGCGTTTGCCGTCTCGTCCTGCCCTGCCTGCCTCCTGGAAATAAGCCTCGAGCGAGTCAGGACAGTCAAAGTGTATCACGAGTCTCACATCGGGTTTGTCTATACCCATACCGAATGCGTTGGTTGCCACCATCACCCTGTATTTGTTCTCCTGCCATTCCTGCTGTCGTGTGTCTTTTATGGCAAAGTCCAGTCCTGCATGATAGAAGGTAGCCGTAATGCCGTTAGCCTCAAGCACTTCGGCAAGTTCCTTGGTGCGTTTTCTGTTTCTGGTGTATATTATGGCGCTTCCGTTTACTGATTCCAGTATGTGCACCATCTCCTCATACTTATCTTCCGTCTGCCTTACCACATACGACAAGTTCTCGCGCCTGAAACTCATCTTAAACACTCCCGTCTTGCCCTGAGTGTATTTACCAAAGTCGAGTTTCCTCTGAATGTCGTCTATCACCTGTGGGGTTGCCGTTGCCGTGAGGGCAAGCACTGGTGCCTCAGGCAACTGTTCCCTAATCTTGTCTATCTGCAGGTATGATGGTCTGAAGTCATATCCCCATTGCGAAATACAGTGTGCCTCATCCACTGTGATGAAACACACATTTATATGGTTGAGTTTGGCAAGGAAGAGTGGGGAAGAGAGTCTTTCAGGTGATACATAGAGGAATTTCACTCCACCATAGCTGGCATTATCCAGTATTCGCAGTATATCGTCGTGAGTCAGTCCTGAGTATATAGCCTCTGCCCTTATGCCCCTTTGCTTCAGGTGCATCACCTGGTCTTTCATCAGGGCTATGAGTGGGGTGATAACTATACACACCCCGTCCATCATGAGGGCTGGCACCTGGAATGTTATACTCTTTCCTCCGCCTGTAGGCATCAGTCCCAGTGTGTCGCTGCCTTCTGAAATACTCTTAATGATGTCAAGCTGAATACTTCGGAATGAGTCATATCCGAAATACCGTTGCAGTGTTTCTATGTAAAGGTTGTCAGGCTTACTCACTGAAGTGTATATCTTCTATTTGCAGTTGCACATTGCCTCGCTTATATACATTTTCTTCTATGGTATAGGCTATGTCAAACGAACGTCTCGACTTGATGTATCGGGCTGACTGGGCTTGTCCGAATGCTATGCCGTTTATTACGGTAGGCGATTTTGAATCTACCAGTTCCAGTTTTATATGCTCCTGCTTTCTTCCCACCACCTTTGATGTGCCGAAATCATACACTCCCTTGGTGGCAAACACAGGTTTGGTGTTGCCTGGACCGAATGGCGAGAAGCGTTTCAGGTCGTGATACAGTCGCTTGTTGATGCTGCTGAAGTCTATTATGGCATCTACATTTATCGTGGGCTCGGTATGCTGTTCTTCGATATGCTCTTTGACATACTGCTGGAAACGCTGTTTGAATTTCTCCACATCTTCCCACTTTATCGTCATTCCGCAGGCATAGGTGTGTCCTCCGAAGTTGATGAGCAGGTCTCTGCAACTCTTTATGGCAGCATATACGTCAAAACCAGACACAGAGCGCGCTGAGCCTGTAGCAAACTGTCCGTCGCGAGTCAGCACTATGGTTGGTCTGAAATACATTTCCGTGAGTCTTGATGCCACAATGCCTATCACGCCTTTGGTCCAGTTTTCGTCACATAATACGATACACTGCGGATGCTGCTGCTTGTCCAGTTTCTCTACAATCTGGTTAGCCTCTTCAGTCATCTGCTTGTCCACCTCTCTGCGCAGGTCGTTATATTCGTCTATGTGCTTTGCCATAGCCATAGCCCTAGAGTAATCCTTCTGTATCAGCAGGTCAACAGACAGTTTGCCGTTCTCCATGCGGCCAGAGGCATTGATTCGCGGACCTATCTTAAACATGATGTCGGTCATCGTTATCTCTCGCTCGCTCAGTCCGCAGGTGTCTATTATCGCCTTCACGCCCACTGATGGTGTCTGGTTCAGCATCTTCAGTCCGTGATAGGCAAGTATTCTGTTTTCGTCAGTCACCTCCACCAGGTCGGCTGCTATGCTTATGGCACAGAGGTCGAGTAGCGAGATGAGTTTTGAGAATGGTATGCCGTTATTCTTGGCAAAAGCCTGCATGAACTTGAACCCCACACCACATCCGCACAGGTGCTTGAAGGGGTATGTGTCGTCCGTACGCTTTGGGTTGAGTATGGCGTAAGCATCAGGCAGGGTCTCGTCTGGCACATGGTGGTCGCACACTATGAAGTCTATTCCTATGCTCTTGGCGTAGGCTATTCCCTCGTGTGCCTTGATACCACAGTCTAATATAATAATGAGGCTCACCCCTTGCTCTTTGGCAAAGTCTATGCCCTTCTTGCTCACTCCGTAGCCCTCGTCATAACGGTCAGGGATGTAGTAGTCTATGTTGCTGTAGAACTGTTGCAGAAACTTATACACCAACGTCACGGCTGTGCATCCGTCAACGTCGTAGTCGCCATACACCAGTATGCGTTCCTTATGACCTATGGCATCGTTGAGTCTGTCAACGGCAAGGTCCATATCCTTCATCAGGAAGGGGTTGATGAGGTCTGACAGTTGTGGACGGAAGAAGCGCTTAGCAGCTGACTCCGTAGAGATTCCGTGCTTCACCAACTGAGCCGTCAGAATAGGTGAGATATTGAGCTTTTCGCTCAACTCCATCGCCTGCTTCTTCTGCAGCTCAGTCTGCTCTTCTATGTTCCACTTAAAATTCATTTTTACCTTATCCTTTGTCCCTTGTACTTTGTACCTTGTCCCTTGTCACCTTGTACTTAGTCCTTGGCTATCGCCACTTTCTTCATGTTAAATCGGGTTATCAGTCCCTCAGGGGTCACATCGGCAAAGATGATGTATTTTGCTATCTTCTCCTTGTTAGGATCAGTACGCTCCATGCGTTGCTCAGCACCAAACTGCACCCTGATGTTATAGTTCCCGTTAACGTTAACGTTCCCGTTAACATTATCAACCTTCTCAGCCTTGAAGTCGTCCATCATATACCAGTTCATGTTGGTGATGTCGTCCTTATACAGTTTGTTCATGAAGGTCACCACATCCTGGTTTGTTGCCCCAGTGCGATTGAGGAAAGAGTCGAGTATCTCAGTCACCGTGCTGAGCAGTTTCACCTCGTTTCGTGAGTTTATAGCCTGAAGGAATTTTCTGCAAACGCCCTTCGCCATATCCATCTCCTCAGGTGTTACCTCTACGTTTTTCAGCTCATCCATTATGTCCTGCACCTGTGACGAGTATCTTCCGTTAGGGTGCTCTGTCAGGTATTTCTGCAGAGCCAGCACATTCTTGCTGCTTTTATACTCGCGCATGGCGTGGTTGTAGTCTATGGAGTCAATCTTGTTCTTAGCCTCTGTTATGTGGGGCGAATCCTGATTCTCCTCTATATACTTTAGCAGTTCGTTCTTCGAACCGCTGTTCACGGCATTATTCCATTCCTGGTCCTCATACTTCATCATGTCTATCACGGCATTGATAGAGTCACGATGCTCTCTTGGTGCATCCTGATATTTGCTCAGGTAGTTTTGCATCACCATCAGGTCGTTGCTGTGCAGGGCATACTCAAATGCCTCCTGCTCCTTATCCTGCTGAGCCGATTGATAGAAGTAGAAGCCCACGCCAAACACCGCCAAAGCTATGATGAGTGACACCACCCATACAGCCTTCGACTTGCCTTTTCCAGCCTCCACTCTCTTTGGTTGGGTAGGGGCAGACTTTATCGCGGTTCCCGTTCCCGTTAACGTTCCCGTTATCTCTGGGTTGCCAGAGATTTTTATTCCGCAGTGAGGACAAATCTCAGCCTTGTCGCTCACCTCATTATTACATTCAGGACACCTTATAAGCATATATGTTTTTGGTTCAAATAGTTCAAGACGCGCTTCGCGCTGGTTCAAGTTGCTTCGCTAGTTCAAAAGTTCCCGTTCCCGTTAACGTTCCCGTTAAAGTTCCCGATCCCGTTAATTCTCTCCCTTTCGGTGTTTAAACTTCAGTTCTCTCAGCGTGTGGTTGCCCATGAAACGTGATTTGTCCACATGACCCCTCACACCGTTCAGGCTGCCCTTGCCAGTATATTGCCACAGGGTGATATCCCTCTCGTCCACCAGCTTAGGCTCCTCCTCAGTATATTGGGCAATCATCACCAGGTATCTGTCCACCTTCTCAGCCAGATGCTTGTTGTAGAAGTTCGCACCAGTATATAGCAGAGGTCTCTGCTTGTAGGCACGCTCCACCATATCGAGGAACTTAAACAGCGAGTCGCAGAACTCCTCGGTAGGCAGACCGTTAGTGGTCTCTATGTCAATCATCGGAATCAGGTCCTGCTCGCTTGGTTTGCACTGCACCATGAAGTTGTTCAGCTGCAGTTCCTGCTCCGTTTTTGGACGGTAGAAGTGGTATGAGCCCACCTTTATGCCATAGCTGTGACCTATCTTCAGGTTGTTCTCATATCTTGAGTCTATCCTGTCGCCACCCTCCGTAGCCTTGATGTAGCAGTAAGCCATCTTCGTGTCGCCCACATGCTCCCAGAACACCTCTCCCTGATAGTGAGAAATGTCTATGCCGTGCACATGCGAACAAGTGTCCTCACATGCCACCCATACATCATCCATATCATCGCGAGCAAACGTGTTAAGAGTAAATATCGTAGTTAGTAGGCTGACTGCCAAACAGTTAAGTATATATCGCATAGTCTTTTCTGAATTTATTTATGCAAAGGTACAAAAACGAGAGCAAATAGCAAAATAAATTAGTATTTATTTTTGCTTTGCCGAGTGCATTCTAACCTTATTTAAAGGTACAAAAAAATCCTCACTTAGCCTAACTTTTACCTTATTAAAAATCTTAACAAACGCTTAATTTATTTGAAATAATCATCGGCTCACTATTAAGTTCTAAGACAAAGATTGAATATTAACGACAACACGGACAACATAAAACAACTTTATATATAGGTCAGTTTAGCAAACTCGCTAAGCTGTTTTAAAATCATTTTGGCAGGTTTGCCAAAATACCAAAATATAATTGTCGCTTGTTGTCCTGGTTGTCTTTAAACTTTGAGTGTTGAATCCACCCAAATATCAAAACGTAAGCAAAAGTCACCTTTTCGTGACACTCTGCTCACTAAAAAACCTCCGTTTCAAAATCAAATCTGGAGCATTCCAGCCCCCATTTTTAACCAGAAATCGGACAATTCTCAATTTTCAACTATAAAAGCATTACTTTTAGAGATAGAAGTATTACTTCTGCATGCAAAACCATTGCTTCTGCAACCAAAAATCCGACCCTTATTCGCAGATTATCACACCAATATCACAGCACAAAAATCACCCCATTTTTCAACCCTCTGACCATCAATCTTTTACAAAAATCGCGAGATTCCAGAATTTGAAGCCAACTTTCCACTCGCCTCCAAATTCTTCACTCTCACGGCTTCATAAAAACTCACTTTGATAGGAAAAGTGCCGTTTTTATGACAAAGTGAAAAATACTCATTATGCCTAATAAAGAATCTCTTACTTCAAAAAAATACAAAAAAAATTTGTAGAGTATAGAAAAGTTTGTATCTTTGCGGACAGAAAGAGAATTTCATATCCTTTAGCAATGACACAAGAAGAACAAAAGAAATACTGGTTGGATATAGCCGAATACGACATAGATACCGCCGAGGCTATGTATCAGACAGGTCGTTGGCTTTATGTCGCTTTTATGTGCCATCAGGTAATAGAGAAAACTCTTAAGGCATATTGGTGTGCAACCCAGCCTAATGACCCACCATATACACATAACCACAAACGTCTTGCTGACGGAAGTGGACTTTATGGAATAATGAGTGAGGAGCAGAAGGATTTCCTCAATACTATTACAAATTATAATATCGAGGCACGTTATCCAGAAGATAAAGAAGCGCTTTCTCATATGCTCACACCACAGACATGCCGAAACATTATTGACGAGACAAAACAATTACAGCAATGGATAAAAGAAAAGCTCTGACACGCGAGGAAGCCTTAGCACTTGTGCGTCGTTACAAGGCGGTTATTCGCTCACGTTTCGACGTGGAGCCTCGTGTGCTGATGTTTGGTTCTTATAGCAAGGGCAATGCCAATGCCAATAGCGATATTGATGTTGCTGTCATTGTGCCTACCTATGGTAATCGAAAGTTCGAAATATCTAAGAATCTTTGGCACGATGTTGACCAAGTGAGTCTTCTTATTGAACCTGTTCTTATGGCTGATGACCGTCAGTCACCACTCTATAATGACGTTATGCGTACAGGCGTAGCAGTATAATTTAGGTGCCTGTTGGCATATTTTTACTCAACAATCTCACTTTTTAGCGCAAAACACCCTCGAACGAGGATGTGAGATAAATTTTCCGAACAACCCTTTGGGACACTAACTGGGATGAAAAACACAGAAACAAGCAATTTCAGTACCTTTTCAGAAGCTTTTTAGGGGGATAAACTGATATAAACAGTCCTCATTTCAGGTTAATATTGATAAGTGAAACAAATAATCATGCTCGTAACTTATTGATTTAATGCTTCTTAGGTATAATCATATATTTCAGTTTCAGTTATTTCAGTAAAAAAACAAAGGGTGTCACTTTTCTCCTTCTTAATATAATTATTTAATTATTAATTAGTTATACATTATAAGAAGAGGATTCGCAATTTTACTGGCACTTAATTTTAACTGAAATAACTGAAACTGAAACGCAGAACGCTCTGTGTGCTTCCTTAGAAAAAGTTTAGTGATCTTCTCCCCTATGAAGCCCTATCATTCCATTTTTTCTCCCCTTTGTTTGGAGAAATA
>JAEEGL015248568.1_pt1 | contig 52368 bp, 36 predicted proteins | sample 9134231 | NCBI WGS metagenome assembly JAEEGL01 (sample SAMN16246548, study PRJNA631951) | gut metagenome | biome: gut microbiome; feature: rumen; material: fiber-attached | host: Bos | place: Iran: Karaj | collected 2018-10
GGGATTGTCGCCTGCCAAGAAAGTTTCCAGGTTGGTACACTTCGATGCATCGACCGTTGTCAATTCACCGACCTGGTCCTGGATATCCAGCGTATTCAGGTTCGGCAGGGCGTAGTCGAATGTCCTCAGGCAAGGCTCATCCGGGTAATTGACAAGATACAGTTCTGTAATGGATGTCAGCAGTTCGATGCCTTTCAGGTTGCTGACTCTGTCGAAGGTGTGATGTCCGCCGTTGGCCTCCATCTCCTCGTCACTGATGATGTCGTCCTCCTCGATGTTATCAAAGGCGTCTTTCACCTGCGCACGGAAATTCTCGTCAGGGAAGTTTGTGCTGTTAATCACTACGCTGGCCTGTGCGCCCGTCATTGCGAGTGCCAGTGCTGCCAAAGCAATCATTCTCTTTTTCATAACGGTTATCGTGTTGATTTCTATTTCACTTTCACAATGCGGTAGCTGTCGATGGATTAGTTATTAACTCCGGCCATGATGTTGGTAATGGTCACGATGTCGCCGATGCCGATGTCGTCGTCGCCGTTGACGTCGGCGCGCTGGATGGTTTCCTCGTCAGTGGTGAGGCCTGCCATGATGTTGGTGATGGCCACAATGTCGCCAATGCCCACCTGCCCGTCGTTGTTGACGTCGCCCACCAGTGGGGCAGGATCGTCGCCGAAGTGGTACTCCAGATAGAGGATGACGCACTGCTGCTCGCCAGTGTTAGTGAAGGTCACGCGGTCGGGCACGTTGTCGAGCGTGAAGTCCACGCAGTTGGGATTGTCGCGTGGTGCGTCAAGGTCGAGCACGGTGGTTGTCTCAGGCGTATAGCTGACGCCAGCGACCTCCTTCCAGTAGCTGGTGCGGTTCGAGGCGTTGGTGCCTGTAACGCTGTAGATGCGCAGCTTGGTGGCCTTTGCGCCCTCGGGCATGAAGATGGTGTTCTGTGCACCGTTCGACATCTTGATGGCTGTGCGCTCCAAGATCTCGCCCTTGTACTCGACTTTGAGCTTTGGCGTGCCAGCCGATGCGTAGTTCTTCTGCAGGTTGCCAGTGACGACCAACGAGAAGCCATAGGCCTCGTCGTTCTCAGCACCCACCATCATGTTCTTGTACGACGAGTTGTCGTACGACTGGTTGATCATGTTACCCCATGCCAGCAGAGCCGTCTTCGTCTCGTATGTTGGCTGCGGGTCGACGGTGCCTTGGTCAGGGTTCTGCTCGCCGCCTACCACCGTGAGGATGCCCTCGGAGTAGAGTTTCGAGGTGTCCCATGTCTGTCCCTCGCCAGGCGTGGCGGGCACGATGCTGGCAAACGTGCCGCTGATGGTGCCGCCCTGAAGGTTGAACACCTGATACTGGGTCTTGTCGTAGGGTGCCTCGTCGAACTCAATCTTCAGCACGTTCTGGCCGCTCAGCGTGGTGGTGCCGTTCAGCGTGATGGTGTTGCTCTGTGTGCGGTTGGCGGGCACGATGAGCGTGGCCGTGCCGTTGAGCTTCAGTGTGCCCTTGAAGGTGAGGCCGCGGCCATTGACCAGCGTGTCGCCTGCCTGCAGCGTGGCGCCCGTGTTGACGGTGGTGTTGGCGGCCAGCATGCCCGTGCCTGCCAGTGTGGCGCCTGTGCGAACGGTGACGGCACCTGTGCCGCTATGCGTGCCGTTGACGATAAGTCGGCCCTTGGTGACGATGGTGGTGCCGCTGTAGACGTTGCTGCCAGTCAGGCGCCAGTCGCCAGAGCCCTGCTTCTCGATGTTGGTGGTGCCAGGATGCGAGCCGGCTTGGTCGTTGTTGTCGATGACGCCACGGAATGTCTCGTTGGTGTTGGCACCGCCGACGACCCACGTGCCGCTACCCTTGGCCTTCACGTTGAAGCCCGAGAGCTTTGCGCCAGCTTCGCCAGAGAGGCCTCCCAGGTAGTAGGTCGACTCGTTCTTTGCGCCGTTGATGGCCGTCCCCGACTTCATGTAGATGGTGGCATTCCTGATGCCCACGTTGTTACGGATGGCAAACTGGCGGTTGCTGCCATAGTTGCGTGTACTGGTAATGATGAGCTGACCAGTGAAGTTGTCCCAGTTGCCCTCGATGTATTCGCGCAGATAGTTCACGCCCCACTGCAGGGTGCCCGTGCCGCTGACGTTGCACTTGTTGACGTTCCAGCGGTCGAAGTCGAAGGTCGACGTGGTGCCTGCCTCGGCCACGATGGGGAAGTTGTAGGTGACACTGGATTCGTTCTTGCCCACGGTGGTGAACGTGCCACCAGCCATGACCAGGCGCGAGACGGAACCGATGCCGGCGTCGCTGATTTCCTTGCTGTTGAGCTTCACGGTGCCGCCCTCCAGGCGCAGGTCGCCGTCGTAGTTGAAGAACGAGGCGGTGTTGACGGCCATCGTGCCCTCGCCACCGATGGTGAGGTTGCCCTGGCCTTCGAACGAGCCGTTCATGGTCACCACGGCGCTGCTATTGACAATGTCGAAGCCTGTGTCGCCATAGAGTTGTGCCGAGCGGTTGGTGGCCGTGGTGGCGCCCGTGTAGCGGTAAGTGCCGCCGTCCATCACCCAGTTCTGGGCGAACTCCTGACTCATGCCAAGGCCACTGGCCACGCCGCCGTTCTTCAACGACGAGAACTCGTAGGTGCCCTGATGCAGCACGGTGGCGCCCTCGTAGCGCTGGTCGCTCTGGATGGTCAGTGTGCCAAGGCCCGTCTTGTTCATTGAAGCCGAGCCGCTGACGTAGCCCGTGCCACCGATGGTGACGTGGGCATCGCTGTAGACGACGACGGCCGTCTTGGGCGTCGGCTCAGTGAGGGTGATCACCTCGTCGTCGAGCGGGTTGATGAGCCACTCGCCGTCGCCCATGCCCGTGAACGTCTCGCAGTCGATGATGTCGACCTGCTCAGGGCGCGTCTTGACGGTCAGCTCAGGGGTGTATTCCGACTTCTGGTTACCTTTGTAAGCACATACGCGCACCACGTAAGCCTTGCCTGGCTCCAAGGACAATTGTGAATTTGTCAATTGTGAATTGTCAATTGTGAATTGTGAATCGCTGGTGCGACCCACCTCGACGAACGTGGTGCCCTGCTTCATCTCGACGATGAAGCCGTCCTCGTTGTCGCTATAGTCGGCCCACTGCAGCGCCAAGCTGCTGGTGGTCGACGAGGCGAGCGCGAGCAGCTGCGGTGCGCGCAGGAAGAACTGGCGGTCGGCCTTCGACAGGCCGTTGATGTAGTTCTCGATGTTGGCATAGCCACTGGCATCGATCGTCATGGCGTCGTCCTTGTTGATGTCGGTGCCGTAGGCCTCCTCCCACCAGTCGGGCATGCCGTCGCCGTCGGTGTCCTGATCCTTCTGGCCCTTGAACCAGCTCCAGGTGGTGGGCACGCCGATGGGTAGCTCGTTCTCGTTGGTGATGAGCTTACCCTTCGTGCCGAACGACAGCACTTCGTCGACCATGTAGCAGTCGGCCAGGTCGCGATAGGGCAGCGAGGCGCCCACGTCGGGCAGCAGCTTCGTCACCAGGTCGCGTGCCGACCATTTCTCCAAGGCGGGGTAGTCGTAAGGCTGCGACTGGCGGTCGCCACCACCGTTGCCCGTAAACTCGGTGGGGTTGTATTTGCCGTCGCGGTTCTTATCCTGCCAGTTGTCGACTCCATAGAAGTGGAACTTCTCGTTGCCGCCCGTCAGGGCATCACCACCCACGGCAGGGCCATTGATAAACATGTTCGACTCGATGTTCACATAGCTGGTGCCCTCAGAGTCGCCACCCATGTTGTAGGCGGCATTCTTCCAGTTGTATACCAGGCAGTTGGCATACTGGCTGATACCCTTCACCTTGAAGTTACGCGTCGAGTTGTCGACCAGCAGCAGGCGGTAGAGCGTGATGTTGTCGGCCTGCATCAAGCCGCCGGCAGAGTGGGTCATCAGGCCCTGGCCAACGATGCAATTCTGCAGCGTGATGTTCTGCGGCGCCGTGCCCTTGTTGTCCCAGCTGATCGAGAAGTTCTCGTCCTGACCCCAGGCGAACGAGCAGTGGTCGAAGATCATGTTCTGGCCGTTGGCAATGCCAGCGCAATCCTTGTCCTTCGTACCCACGGCGCCCATGCGGAAGCGCATGTAGCGCACGATGATGTTGTCGGCACCTGAGAAGCTCACGCCGTCGCCATAGACGGTGACACCCTCGCCAGGAGCCGTCTGGCCGGCCACGTAGAGGTTCTTGGCGAACGTCATGCGCGAGTTGATGCGGATGACGCCGCTCACGTCGAACACCACGATGCGGTTCGGCTGGCTAACGGCATCGCGCAGCGAGCCAGTGCCCGAGTCATTAAGGTTCGTCACGTGGTAGACAGTGCCCGTACGGCCGCCAGTGGCAAAGCGACCCCAGCCTTGTGCCTCGGGGAAGGCCAGCTGCTGAGCGTTGGCAACGGTGCCGCAAACCAGCAACAGCAGCATGCCAAGTAGAAGTTTCTGAGTAGTTTTCATTGTCATTGTTATTATTGATTGGGTTTGTATCAGCAAATGTCGTTGGTTTATCGGCAAAAAACGTCGGCTATCACTTTCAGTTATCACCGTGTTGGCCGTGGCCTTCGTGCCGGATTCGGGGGCCCTCCCGCCCTTTGCAGTCATCATGCGTCTCGTGCGCGCGAGGGAGGCGTTGATTTGTGCATCGGGAACAGCCGTTTTTCGTGACGTGAAACGCCACTACTGGCTTTCTGAACCACGGTGCAAAGTTACGAAAAAGGTTTGCTGCCCTACGAATCTGTTAGCATTATTTAACTTTTTAGTGAGAAGTGAGTATTTGCTACCGCCGTACCTTAACGGAAATGCAGGTACGGCGCAGCCAACTATTCACTATTCACTATAAGCTATAAACTAACAAACGCAGTCATTTTAGTCATTAGTCATTAGTCATTTTCGGTTTTCACATCCGTTTTTGGGTTCACTATAGTAATATAAATAAATATATATATATTTATTTATATTACTATAGTGGCGGTTTGGAGGGGTTGAAAAGTCGATTTTGACTAATGACTAATGACTAAAATGACTGCGTTTGAGTGAAAACTATTTTCCTCACTATCTCTTGCAGGATTTAAGAAAAAGTATTACCTTTGCATCGCAACAATCAACCATAGCGATAAGGGGGGGGGAGTTGAGTGAATGTGTAACTTGAATATCTGACCAAATTTATAAATATGAACACAAAAGGAAGCATAACGCTGCTGCTGGCACTGCTAATCAGCGCTACAGCATGGGCACAGGGCACAAAGGCCGACTACCAGCGCGCTAACGAGCTGCGTGGGAAATATGCAGGAAAGGTGAAAAACGGCGACGTCCGCGTGCATGTAAGGCGAGGCGAGCACAAGTTCTGGTACGCCGTGTACGACGGCGAGAAAATGGTGTTCAAGGAGGTGAACGCCGACAGCAACACGGTAAGCCTGCTGCCTGAGAATCCTGAGAGGCCACGGCGCCACGAGTGGCACGGCCCACGACGCCACTGGATGGAGGTGCCCGACGAGAAGGACGGCTTCCGACGCTCGCCCGACGGCCGCGACAGCATCTACCACCACGACAACAACCTCTGGATGAACGGACGCCCACTGACCACCGACGGCGATTCGGCATACTACTACTCGGCGTGGGGGTCGTTCTCGCCTGACGGCCGCTACTTCGCCACTGTGCGCATCAAACCAGCGCCCAAGCACTACGTCTACTACGTCGAGTCATCGCCTAAAGACGGCGTGCAGCCCGTGCTCCACAAGCAGGAGTATGCCAAGCCGGGCGACTCGCTCAACGTCCGTGTGCCAGTCGTTGTCGAGGTGGCCACAGGGCGCGTCGTAGAGCCGTCGACAGCGCTCTTCGAGCGTCAGTACTACGTGTCGGCACCACAATGGGACGGCAACAGCGAGACGGTCACCTTCGAGTTCAACGAGCGTGGCCACAAGACGTTCCGCGTGCTCGAGCTGTCGGCCGTCACTGGACAGGTGCGCACGCTCATCGAGGAGCATAACGACAAGTACGTGAACTACAACCGCCAGCAGCGCCACGACCTGAGCGACGGGCGACGCATCGTTTGGACAAGCGAGCGCGACGGCTACCACCACATCTACCTCTACGACCGCCAGAAGGCACTGCTCGTGCGCCAGGTGACACGTGGTGAGTTCTACGTCCGTGACATCCAGCACATCGACGAGAAGCGCGGCATCATCTACTTCTCAGCCAACGGCATGAACAAGGAGGAGGATCCTTACCATATCCATTACTACAAGATAGGGCTCGACGGCAAAGGCCTGAAATGCCTCACGCCTGAGGAGGGCCACCACAGCGCCACCTACACCGACGACATGCAGTATCTCATCGACACCTACTCGACGGTCACCACACCACCCGTCACCGTGCTGCGATCAGGCAAGGACGGCCGCATCATGCGCACCCTCGAGACGGCCGACATCAGCGCCCTGGAGGCCGCCGGCTGGCACGCGCCTGAGGTGTTCGTAGCAAAGGGCCGCGACGGCGTCACCGACATGTGGGGGCTCATCCAGCGACCCACGAACTTCGACCCGACGAAGAAGTACCCCGTCATCGAGTACATCTACTCAGGACCTGGCGACCAGTATGTGCCAAAGTCGTTTAATGCTGGGGTGAGCTGGTTATCGGGCCTCGCCGAGCTGGGGTTCATCGTCGTGCAGCTCGACGCCATGACCACCTCGTTCCGCTCACGGGCGTTCGAGGAGGTGTGCTACAAGAACCTGGCAGACGCAGGATTGCCCGACCGCATTGCGTGGATACGTGCAGCCGCTGAGCGATACCCTTACATCGACATCGACCGCGTGGGCATCTACGGATGCTCGGCAGGTGGACAGAACGCACTGGCAGCAGTGCTCTTCCATGGCGACTTCTACAAGGCGGCATACGCTGCCTGCGGATGCCACGATAACCGTATGGACAAGATATGGTGGAACGAGCAGTGGATGGGCTATCCCATCGACAGCAGCTACGTCGCCTGCTCGAACGTCGAGAACGCCCATCGCCTAAACCGCCCGCTGATGCTGCTCGTCGGCGAGCTCGACGACAATGTCGACCCTGCCTCCACCATGCAGGTGGTCGACGCACTCGTCAAAGCCGGCAAGGACTTCGAGCTGGTGGTCATTCCTGGCGCACACCACACCATGGGCGAAGCCTACGGCGAGCACAAGCGCTACGACTTCTTCGTCAGGCATCTCCTTGGCGTAACGCCCCCAGCGTGGTAGCCCTGGCGGTGACACCTGCCTCCACACACTGGCGGCCCTTACACTCGCGGCCCTGACACTCGCGGCCCTGCCCCTCGCGGCCCTGACACTCGCTACCCTGACACTGGTGGCGTCCTGTATGCCGCGTTGTTAACGCGGCCCTGACACTGGCGGCCCTGCCCCTCGCGGCCCTGACACTGGTGGCGTCCTGTATGCCGCGTTGTTAACGCGGCCCCCACACTTGCCCCCTCACTCAATACACCCGACGATGTCGTTAACATCCGCCACGCCGTGCGCGTCGAGCCACTGGTCAATGCCATCGCGGATCTTCATCGTCACGGCAGGGTCGATGAAATTCGCCGTGCCCACCTCGATGGCCGTGGCGCCACACATGATGAACTCCAGGGCGTCGCGCGCCGTCATAATGCCTCCAAGGCCAATGATGGGGATGCTGACCGCCTTACGCACCTGCAGCACCATACGCAGGGCGACAGGCTTGATGCAAGGGCCGCTAAGCCCACCAGTGCCAATGCTGAGCACACGCCGCCGCCGCTCGATGTCGACGGCCGTGCCCATCAGCGTGTTGATGAGCGACACGGCATCGGCTCCTGCCGCCTCCACCGCCCGTGCTATCTCACTGATATCGGTCACGTTAGGCGACAGCTTCACGATGAGCGTCTTGTGGTAGCGCTCACGAACGGCACGCACCACGCTCTCGGCTCCTGCGCAACTGACGCCAAAGGCCATGCCGCCGTCGTGGACGTTGGGACACGAGATGTTCAGCTCGATGGCGGGCACTCGCTCAAGCGCGTCGATGCGTGCAGCGCACTCGGCATAGTCGTCGGGCGACGAACCGCTGACGTTCACTATCCAGCAGGTGTCGATGTCCTTCAGCTGCGGATAGATATGCTCGCAGAAGTAGTCAACGCCCTTGTTCTGCAAGCCCACGCAGTTGAGCATGCCCATCGGCGTCTCGGCCATGCGCGGATAGTCGTTGCCCTCGCGAGGACGCAGTGTGGTGCCTTTCACAATGATGCCACCAAGCTCCTCGAGGTTGACAAAGTCCTGAAACTCTAACCCGTAGCCAAACGTGCCTGAGGCCGTCATCACGGGATTCTTAAGGTGCAGCGCACCGATATTTACGTCTAATCGTGCCATCTTTTATATTTGACTATTTCAACTATAGCAACTATTCCAACTATTCCAACTATAGCAACTATTTCAACTATAGCAACTATTCCAGCTATTCCAACTATCCCAACTATAGCAACTATCACTCCCACAGCAGCGCCCTCGTGTCGAACACAGGGCCGTCCTTGCAGACGCAGAGGTTGTGGACGTCGCCAGTTGCCAAGTCGCGCACCTTCTCCACACAGCAGAGACAGGCGCCCAAGCCACAAGCCATCAGGTTCTCAAGCGACACCTGACAGTCGGTGTCATGCGCACGGGCATAGCGTGCCACGGCCTTCATCATCGGCGTAGGGCCACAGCTCAATATGCGGTCGAACGTCTCCTGCTGCAGCACACTGTGATCGGTCACGAAGCCACGCTCGCCACAGGAGCCATCCTCAGTGGTCACCAGCACGCGGCCACGCTTGCGAAACTCGTCCAGCAGCAGCAGGTCGTCCTTTGTGCGTGCGCCAAGCAGGAATGTTGCCTCAACACCCGACAGCCGCAGCTCCTCGCCCATATATAATAGTGGTGCAACACCCACGCCACCACCAATGAGCAGCACTTTCTTGTCGCACAGGAAGTCCCAATAGAACTTGTTGCCCAGCGGCAAGACGCAGTTCAGGCGGTCGCCACGCTTCAGTTGTGCCAGATGCCGTGTGCCATCGCCCACGCAAGCCACCAGCAGCCATAGCTCGTTATTCACGTAGTCAACCATGCAGATAGAGATAGGGCGGCGGAGGAACACCGAGGGCACGCCGTCGATGCGCACCTGCACAAACTGCCCTGGCGCGATGCCTTCGTTAAGCGGCTTGTCGTGCGTCAGCTTGATCAGTATGCATCGCTGGCTCACTGCATCAACCGAGTTCACGGTCATATCCAGTATCTCCAATTGCGTTTTGTGTGTCGTTGTTTCCATAATCTTCGTGTTTTTTGTTGCATTCTCGTCTGCAAAGGTAATCATTTTCCACGAATTACGTGCAAATCACGCCATTTTTTCGCTCCCGTCAAATCAGAAATCATTTTTTTGCCAGTTAACCCAATGAACACCCCTCGCTCGGTTTTGTCACTTCACAGAGAAGCGGCAAGGCCGAGCGAGGGGAGGGCTATGCCAACGAACGATTAGGATTTATCAATTTTGAAAGGCAACCTTAAGCCAATCCTAGGGCCTACCTTGCCTCAATTTTGGGGTAACAATTACGCTATCACAAGCACCCCAAAACTGGCACTGAGGCACTCCCAAAACTGGCACTGTGGCACTCCCAAAACTGGCACTGTGGCCCTCCCAAAACTGGGGTCAGATTACTTCTTCGAAGGCACAAAACTCTCCCAGGTTTGGTCGTCGTAGTAAACCCTAATCTCAGTGACGTGGCGAGGAGGTTTGTCAACGTATTTTACCGTTTCTCGCATCATATCCGTGCGTGTATTTCTTACACTAACGTGCGCTACTGTGCTGCCAGGCATGTTTGGAAGGGTAGAAGAGGATGGCGCTTCAAAGTCAAGACGACCCTCTTGACCATGATCATTCGAAACAGGCGTAGTTAACGCTCTTTCAGGCGTTTCAGCGCCCGCGCCCTGACCAGACGCCACACCATACATATTGCCAGTTCCAAACATCAGCCAATCGGTATTGATGTCGGGAATTTTCTTTTTGATAGCTTCAACGATGTTAAGGGTAGGGCGGGTGCGATCGTTGAAGATGCCACTCAGGGTTGCAGGGTTCGCCCCGATGAAGTCAGCGAACACCTGCTGGCTCATGTGCAGCGACTCCATGATCTGTTTGATTCTGTCCTTCATACTGTGATAAGTCGTATTTTGGCTCCTTTCGGAGGGTTTTCTTAGAGTTTACAAAGGTAAAGCAAAAAAATGACATACGCAACAAAATCAAAGAGAAATTTACGTTATAAAAGTTTAAATTGTTATTTTTAAATTCATAAACTCAAAGGGTAAGATAAGCGCACAGTGTGCTTTAGATTTGCAAATTTAAATTTGAACCTCTAAAGTCGATTCGATGGTTTTCCGTAACAAAAACGGTCAACTAACTGGCTTTATATGAGTTATTTTAACGAATAAGCGCGCATATTGGGGGATATTCATTCATTTAACTTTAATAGTGAGGCGTTTTTTAAGTCAAAACACGCGCAAATTATCATAACTGATTGGGTTTTAGTGTGTTATATAAACAAAACGGTATCTGCATATTTATAAATTCAAAGTTTTGAATTGGCGAATTTAAAACCTTTACACTAAATTTCAAATTCGTAAATTCGACTATTTAAATTCCTAAAACCTACTTTTCGAACATGGCAATTTGACTTTTTAAACCATTCAAGATTTAAAACCTTTACATTTCTAAATCCAAACAAATCCTAATTTTAAATCGGAAATTTTCTCAGAAACTCAAAAATGCCATTACTAAATTATTTCGAACGACGCTCCGAAAAGGGCGAAATGAGCGAGTTTTGAAGGGGGTCATTTAGAGCCAACCGCCTGATTTTGTAGGCACTTAGGCAAAAAAAGAGCACTCCTGGGGAGTGCTCGTTCTGGATGAAAAGAGGGTTGAAAAAGCGGCTTTTCAGTGCAAAATGTAGTAAATTAGTTCCTTCATCAGCTCCCCAGGAGGGGTGTTGGCATTGTCAAGGCCTTTACTTTTGGCATCTATCTCGCGTAGTTTGCTGATTATCTCGAGCACCTTCCGTCCGGTATAGTTTCTCATGCCCGTCATATACTCCTTCGCTGCCCATGGCGATCGCATCTCGAGCCACCCTGCTACAGCCTCCTGACTCTGCCTTTGTGGGCAATAATAGGCGAGCATCAGATTTTGAAAGAAGTTGAAGAGCAACGGGAGAAAGGAGTAGATGCTTCCTGCCTTCGGATTCTTGTCAAAATAATTGATTATCTGATTTGCCTTGTAGATATCGCGATTTACGATGGCGGCGCGCAGCTCGAAGCCGTTGAAATCCTTGCTCACCCCTATCTGGTCTTCAACCACCTGGGGCGTCACGCGGCGGTCGTTTTCGGGCAGTGAGATGAGCAGTTTGTCGAGCTCACTGGTGAGGCGGCTCAGGTCGGAGCCGATGGCCTCGGCGATGAGCTGTGTCGACTTCATGTCGATGCTCACCTGGCGCTGGCTGAGGTAGTCGTCGATGAAGGGCAGCAGGTCGCGGTCGGAGAGTTTCTTGCTCTCGAAGAGCACGCCCGCCTGCTGGATGGTTTTGACATACTCACGCTTGCGGCCGTCGATTTTCCCGTTCTTGTGACAGATGACGAGGACGGTGCTCTTCAGCGGCTGCTTCATGTACTTCTCAAGCGCATCCGTGTTCTTGATGTTTTGTGCTTCCTTGACGATGACCACCTGGCGCTCGGCCATCATGGGGTAGCGACGGGCAGCGTCGGCCACCTGTGAGGCCGTCACGTCGCTGCCAAAGAGCACCGTCTGGTTGAAGTCGCGCTCCTCGGGTGCCAGTGCATGCTCAGCGATGTAGTCGCTGATCTGGTCGATGTAGTAACCCTCCTCGCCCATGAGGTAGTAGACGGGCGCGTATTTTTGCGCCTTCAGGTCGCTCATGATGCTTTTAAAAGTGACATTCTTGGGTTCTGCCATAGATTATCCAACTGTTTTTGCTTCGCTCAAAGGTACTCGCGCTCGGAAAAATCCAAATAAATTTGGTTTTTCGCTCGCTTATTCGTACCTTTGCGGCTGCAAAGATACAAAAATGAATCGAATAAACCTACCATCGTACGCAATAAAATTGCGCGAGAATGGCTCAAAGCACGAAATTTTCGATTTTCTGCGTCGAAAATACGTCACGCTGACGCCCGAGGAATGGGTGCGCCAGCACTTCACCCACTACCTCGTCGAGCACAAGGGCTACCCCAAGGGCCTTCTTGCCAACGAGGTGGAGCTGAAAGCCGGCGAGAAGCGCCTGCGTTGCGACACCTTATTATATAATAAAGGGCTGGAGCCCCAGATGATTATCGAGTACAAAGCGCCCGAAATCAGCATCACGCAGCATGTGTTCGACCAGATTACCGTCTACAACATGCTGCTACGCGTCCCCTACCTCATCGTCTCAAACGGCCTGCAGCACTACTGCTGCCGCATGGATTACGACAACGCCACGTACGTGTTTCTCAGCGACATCCCTGACTACAGCGCACTTTGAGAAGGGAATCCGAAAAGGTGGAAAAAGTGCGAAAATGGAGCATTTGTTTGGCTGAATGGAAAAAAATGCTTACTTTTGCACCGTCTTTGAATCAAAAACGTAACAGGCGATGAGCATCAAGAAGGCATTTGAGGCCGCGTTCAAACGGAAACGCGAGAAGAACTGGGAGAAGATCTACGTGCTCGTGGACATCCACGACACCATCCTCCACGCCACCTATGGCGATGCGGAGACCTATGAGTACCTGCCGCTGGCGAAGGAGGCCCTGCAGCTGCTGTCGTTCAGGGACGACGTGTGCCTGATACTGTGGAGTGGCTGCTACGAGGCGACAATGGAGGCCTACCGCCAGCGGTTCGCCGCCGACGACATCTGGTTCGACTACCTCAACGAGAATCCCGAAGTGGTGAACACGAGTTTCCAGAACTTCGAGGCAAAACTTTATTTCAACGTGGGCATCGACGACAAGTTCGGCTTCGACGCTGAACACGACTGGAAGGACGTCATAGAGGCCATAAAAGAAGATTAAAGGAGATGATGAAGATTATGAAAGCGTGCTTGCTTAGCGGCATCATGGCGATGTTCGTGGGATGCTCTCCCAAAAAGGTTATGCCGGCAGGAGAGCTGGTGAGCGTGGAACTCACAAAAAGCGGCACTATGGCTGGCTACATCTACGAAGGGCACGTCGACCGCCAGGAGAACGGCGAAGTGGTGCTGAGGGCCATGCGCGAGAACTATGGGCCGTTGGTGACGAAAACCGTTGATGCCGAAGCCCTGAAAAGGATACGCGACATCATTGAGCGAAACCGGATGTACGCCTACAAGGAGGATTACCGCCCTTCCGTGCAGGTGTACGACGGCTATTCGTGGCATTTCTACGCCGAATTCGACGACGGCAGCTGCATCTCCTCTTGCGGCTACAATGCTGGCCCTAAGGACGACGGCCTTGGAGAGATACGTGCCTACATCACTGAGCTTATCGGCGATACAATGCCCGATGTCGTTGAGGAGGAAGAAACTGAAGAGTGAAGCTAGGGTGGCGGAAGGCTTCTATTTGTAGAGATAATCGGTCGTTAGGTACAAAATCCGTAAATGGCTTCCCCTAAATATACATAAGAGGCCTCCCCTAACTCCTCCTGCAGGAGAGGTTAGGGGAGGTCTCTTCGGATGTACGGCATCAGTTGGCTGTCGCCCCTACGGCATCGCCTACTTACTCCATATCGTTGGCGTCGGTGGCTCTTTTCGACGATGCCGACTTGCGGGCAGTCGAAGCGCGGCGGCGAGTCTTCTTCTGATCGCTGACAGCCTTCTCAATCTTGACGCCAGCCAGTTCGGGGTCGATGAGGATGCGGCCACAGTACTCGCAGACGATAATTTTCTTGTGCATCTTGATGTCGAGCTGTCGCTGAGGTGGAATCTTGTTGAAGCAGCCGCCACAGGCGTCACGCTGCACGTAGACGATGCCCAAACCGTTGCGTGCGTTCTTACGGATGCGCTTGAACGACGTGAGCAGTCGCGGCTCGATCTTCGACTCCAAGTCGTGAGCCTTGCTCTTGAGCTTCTCTTCCTCGGCGCGTGTCTCCTCGATAATATCGTCGAGCTCGCCCTGCTTGATGTCCAGGTCGCCCTGTTTCTCCTTGAGTGCCTCCTCGCTGGCTTCCAGCTCTGCGTTCTTGTCGGCGATGCGCTTCTGTGCCTCACTGATTTTCTTGTTGCATAGCTCTATCTCGAGCGACTGGAACTCGATTTCCTTCGACAGTGTGTCGTACTCGCGATTGTTGCGCACATCGTTGATCTGCTGCTTGTAGCGAGCCACGCTGGCCTCTGCCTCGATAATCTCGCCGCGTTTCTGAGAGATGGCGCGGTCGAACTCACCAATCTCGTTCTTGATGCGTTCGATACGTGTCGAGAGGCCTTCAATCTCTGCCTCAAGGTCTTCCACCTCAAGTGGCAGCTCGCCACGCAGGGCTTTCTTCTCGTCGATTGAGGTCAGTGCTGACTGCAGTTGGAACAGTGTTTTCAGTTTCTCTTCTACGGAGAGGTCTGTAGGGTCTTTCTTTGCCATTTTCTTGGTTGTTTATCGTTATTTCTTTTGTTTGATGTATCACAGAGCCGATGGTGTCACATGTACACAATCGGGTTGGTGTTCGTCGCGGCAATCTCGCAGCGAACGCCAGGGCACTCGCGGGCGATAACATCGCGAAACAGCTCGGCGGTGAAGTGCTCGCTCTCGTAGTGACCGATGACGCAGATTTGCACCTGCTGCTCGTGGCCGAAGTACTGATGGTAGTGCATCTCGCCAGTGATAAACGCATCGGCACCTGCACGCACGGCATCATCGAGCAGGAAGTCACCAGCGCCGCCACAGATGGCCACACGGCTGACGGGACGCTGCAGCAGCACATTACACAGGGCGCAGGGTGCCTCCATCTGGCGCTTCACGTGGGCGACGAATGCGTCTGCCGCCATCGGGCTTTCCAGTGTGCCAACGACACCACTGCCGCACTCGACGCCCTCGACGGTCTTTCCGGCGAAGAATGTGATGTCGCGAAGCCCTAACCGCTCAGCAATCTTGAAATTCACGCCACCCAGGGCGTTGTCCAAATTCGTGTGCATCGACACCACGCAGACATCTGCCTTGATGGCCTTCACCACCGTGCGCTGCACGTCGGTGGCGCCAGTGATCTGCTTCAAACCACGAAACAGCAGCGGATGGTGGCTCACCACGAGGTTGCAGCCTTTGGCTACGGCTTCGTCGATGATGTCTTCAGTGACGTCTAAACACAATAATGCCCCTGAAACCTCCGCCTCTGTCAATCCTATCTGCAAGCCAGCGTTGTCCCAGCTTTCCTGCAGCGGCAGGGGCGCGAATCTCTCAAGGGCGCTCAGCACTTGCTTTATCTTCACGCTTCGTAATGTTTTGAACTGCAAAGGTACGGCTTTTTTCGCAAAACGCCCCTACCCTGCCCTGTTTTTAAAGGATATTTAACTAATTTAAGTTTCGCGTACGCTCAACTTGAAGGAGTTGAGGAGATGAGGAGATGAGGAGGTAAAGTAGGATAGATGAGGAGGTGAGGAGATGAGGAGGTGAGGAGATGTGGAGGTAAAGTAGGATAGACGTGGGGGTGAGGAGGTAAAGTAGGATATAGAGAAGCTTACCACGCGCTGAGGTCGCTGACGGCTTCGATGGTGTCCTCGACGTCGTCGGCCAACTGGAAGAAGAAGTTAATGCCCGACAGCTGCTCCACATCGTCGACGGTGCAGAGCTGCTCACGCCATGGCTGTCGCTGGCCGTGGTTACGGAAGACGAAGGCCAACGTGCGTGGCTGCGGACGTGGACAGTAGACGACCTTGAAGAAGGCGTCGGGCACGCGCACCTTGTTACGCCCGATGGTTTTCACTGCGGCACCCTCATCGTACAGGGGGCCACAAACCACTGTCACCTCGCCAAAACGGCGTGCCCACGTGCGGCTCTGCATCTCAAGGTCGTTCCAGTCTTCCTTGTTAAGCCCATGGTTCTGCGGACAGATGTTGGTCATCAGGAACGACTGGGTCATGGCCTCCTGATCCCACTTGTTGTCGCCCGCAGGGCACATGTGACCGCGGTCGTAGCGCGAGCTGTAGTAATCCTGGAAGGTGGCACGCGGCGTCGGCACTGCAGGATCCTCTTCGAAGCGCTCGTTCTCGCGCAACAGCCTCCCGTAGGTGTGCTCCTTCGTCAGCGTCCACGCCACCCAGTTTGGTGTGCGCGTCTCCCTGTTGTAGCTGGTGGTGTAACCTTTGCGGGCGATGAGTTTGTGAGGCACGCCGTCCTTCACCCACTGCCGCAGCAGGTTCACCGTGCCTGCCGTCTCTTGAGCGGGCTTTGCCACGGTGTTTTTCTTTTCTCCACCGGGCTTTGCCACAGTGCTTGCCTGACGAACGAACCCGTCCATTCGCTTCTCATTCCTGCACCCCGCCATTGTCACGGACAGGGCGAGCATCAGCCATATTGCTTTCTTCATCTGCTTACAAGTCTTAAAAACGGGTGCAAAGTTACTAAAAATTATTCATTCCCGCAAACCTTTCCCATAAACCTTTTGGCCATATCGCATTTTTCCGTTACCTTTGCACCGTCACCACGACCATCTCGATTATGAAGAAACTGATTGCTACGCTTCTCGTTGCCGCCGTCTGGCCGTTCGTTGCACAGGCGCAAGTGTCGTTCCCCTACCCTGCTATCCCCGACGTCATCGTCGACGAGCAAGCGCGGTTGGCTTACGTCCTCGAGCACTTCTGGGACAACTACCACTTCGACGACCTGTCGCAGCTCAATCGCGACACTGGCGAGCAGGGATTCGTCGATTTCATCAACCTGATGCAATATGCCGACTCGCTCACCTGTGCCTTCGCCGCACAAACACTAGCCGACAGCATCACTAGCACCGAGCCACGCCTGCAGCATTTCGACGGCATCATCGACCACTACCTGGGCAACCCCGACTCGCCCATGAAGAACGATGTCACCTACGCCCACCTGCTGCGCGCCGTCACCCAGCGACTGCCCGACGGCCATGCCGCGAAGAGCCGCTTGGCCTTCCGCCTTGCACTGGTAGTGAGAAACCAGCCAGGCATGCTGGCTGCCGACTTTGACTACATCGACCGCCAGGGGTGCCACCACCGTCTCTACGACATCGAAAGTCCCCTGACACTCATCGTCTTCAGCGACCCTGAGTGTGAGCACTGCCACGAAATCATGCCACGCATCATCAGCAACACGACGCTGCAGAGCGACCCACGACTGACGGTGCTCAACATCTACCCCGACGACAACCGCAAGGCGTGGGAGCAGGACGTCAAGGCACTGCCTGCCAACTGGCGCGAAGGCCGAAGCCCTGAGGGCGAGATGATGAAGAAGCAAATCTACGCACTGCCAGCACTTCCGTCGCTCTACTTACTCGACAGCCAGAAGCGGGTGCTCGTCAAGGACGGCACGCTGGAGCAGGTGGTGGAAAGGATAGTGAATAGTGAAAAGTGAAAAGTGAATAGTGAATAGTCAAATAGTGAAATAAAATGGACGATATGAATTGGGCAGACGATATCGATGGCGCCATCACTGTCTGCGACACCGAAGGCACCGTGTTGTACATGAACAAACGTTCGCAAGAGACATTCAACAAAGAAGGGCAGTCGATGGTCGGAAAGAGCATGATGCCCTGCCACAACGAACGCTCAAGAGCCATCATCAACCACATGCTGACTTCGGACGAGAGCCACTGCTACACCATTACTAAGAATGGGCGCAAGAAGCTGATTTTCCAGACGCCCTGGCATCAGGACGGCAAGGTGTGCGGCCTTGTGGAGTTCTCGTTCGTGCTGCCCGACGACATGCCTCACTACGATCGCGACAAGCAGTAGTCGCCACGTTCACACGCGCATGCCCTAAGGCAGCAGCAGTGCCCTACGGCAGCAGCTGCGGCCAGCCATCGGCTGTCCACGAGAGGGGCCGCCTGATTAGCATGGCTGCGCCATTCTGCGTGGTGCTGTAACCGTGGCAAACGAAGATGTCCTCGCCGTCGAACGTGTAGACAGCACAGTGGCCGGCAGCTTCCCACTCCTTCTTGTCGCCTTCCAGCACGAGCGTGCCGCCACCCTTGGCCATGTCCTTACCCTCACGGTCGAGATAAGGTCCCTCGACGCTCTTACTGCGCCCTACGGCCACACGGTAGTTGCTCTTGGCACCACGACAGCAATAATCCCACGACACGAACAGATAGTAGTAGCCGCCATGCTTAAAGATGAACGGCGCCTCGATAGCGTTCGTGCCAGCATATTTCGACGTGGGGTTTGGCTCTGTGGGCTTGTAGTTAGGGTCATAGCGACGGGCGATGGTTTTTAGGGGCAGCGTGCGGTCAAGATGCATGGTGCTGTCGAGGCGTGCCAGCTGGATGCCGTCCCAAAACGATCCCCAGACGAGCCACGGCGTGTCGTCGTCGTCGATGACGAAGTTCGGATCGATAGCGTTCCAATTATCACGCTTCGGCTGCGAAGCGACGATGCACCCCTCGTCCTTCCATAAATTTGCCCCCAGCCGTCGACTGCTAAGCAAGCCGATGGCCGAGTCATTCTTGCCGAACGTCGAGCAGCTATAAGCCAGCCACCACCGACCGTGCCACTGGATGACGTCGGGTGCCCACACATGCTGACCAAAGCCAGGCACCGAGTCGGTCGTCCAGCCAGGGATGACGGTCATCACGGGTTGTGGCAGCACCGTCCACGTCTTGCAATCCTTTGAGGTCATCTGTTGGATGCCCATACCCGTAGCAAAGACGTAATACGTGTCGCCCTCCTTGGCCATCACGGGGTCGTGAGCCATCGGCGTCTCAGTAGTGAATGCCTCGCGATGGAAGCCTCGGCGCGGCCCTTGTGCGGCTGCCGTCTGGCAAATGGCGGCAGCAAGCGCCATTGTGACAATAATCTTGTTCATGGTCGGAAAAGCGTGATAATTGTGTCTAATTGCGCACAAATTTACGAAAAATAATGTTTACGGCGCATCGTCTCAGGCTTTTTTTAGGAAAATTTTAAGATTAAAGATGAAAATGAAAGAAAGATGACGCCCGCCCCACCGCACGCGACGTTTCCTGACCCGCCGAGCGACACTTCCCGATGCCCTACATGGCGCCTCCTGACGCGCGAAGAGACGTCCATGAAAAAGCAAACGGAAACGCTTATGAAAATCTTGAAACACACAAACGGAATGCTCATGAAAAACCATGAAAGCAACGAACGCAGAGGCCCCGTCATCGTCCGCCCGTGGCCTGCTTCATGCCCTCGAAGAACTTCTGCTGCAGCTGCCGTGCAAGCACATTCTCAGGGTTCAGCTTTAGCGCCTTCTCGTAGTTCTGCATCACATCGAGATAGTAGCGCTGCCCGTTCTTGGCTGGGTTTTGTACGATACGCACCATGTAGAGGAATCCACTAAGTGTACAGACGTCCGAGCGGTCAGCGCCATTCATCCGCTCCATCTGGCTGATGGTTTGCTCAGCCTCCGCCAGCAGGTTCTCGGTTTGCTCGGCGTGAGGGTTCGTCACTGAGTAGTTCAGGCTTTGCAGGGCAAGCTGAAACTTAGGTGCGATGCTGTCGGGGAACATGGCGTCGATGCGCTTCAGTTCAGCGATACAGGTGAGCAGCCCTTTCGCCTCACCTTGCTCAATCTTGCTGAGTGACTGACCGATGAGCGCCTGCATTGAGACGGGCTCCTGGGCGCTGGCGCTTACTGTTGCCGCCATCATGAGAAGAACGGCAAACACACGAAGTTTAGAAACATGAGATGTCATACGCTTTATTACTTTTAAGTGAAACAAAAATGCCGATATAGAAGAAGCGGTCGCGGCTGGCGGTGACAGGGGTGCCGTCAGCACTGTAACGGAAGATGTTCGTACGACCGAGGATATTGCTAAGAGACGTATAGGCGATGATTTTCGGGCTTACGAGCCAAGTGATGTTCGCGTCGAGGCTGTTATAGTGAGGGGTGTCGCCAACGGGATAGTGACGTGCGCTGGCATACGACTCAGCCACCCCGACGATGGTTTTGCCCAAGGCGTACTTCAGTGTCAGGCGGAGGTTGTGACGGGAGGCAAAGTCGGGAGTACGCAGGGCAGCGTAGTCGAGGTAGCGCCTTCGGGAGTCGTTGAACGAGTAGGACATCGTGGCGGTGAGATTCCTCACGAGCGAGTGGCACTCGAAGAAGACGTCCACCCCACGGCTCGTGCCGTAGCCGTCGGCCATATAGCGTTCGTTGACAAGCAGTGGCAAATGGTGATAGCGCTTACAGTAGGGCTCGACGCGCAGCAGCATTTCGGGGGTGCCGTACTGCATGCTCACGACAACATGGTCGGCCGTGCCCTGAGCCAATCGCTTCGCACTCATGGCAAGGTAGTCGTCGGCTGCCGCCTGGCTGTAACGCCCTGCCATGGCCGACAGTTGGAAGCGCTTGTTGGGCACATAGCTCAGCGTGGCACGCGGCATCAGCAGCAAGCCGTCGTGGTTCACATGCTCCACACGCGCCGCGAGGTTAACAAACAGTCGTGGAACGACACGCAGCTGGGCGTCGGCATGTGCAGCCGGCAGATGATAGTCGAGACGGTAGTGGTTCGTGTCGTAGTGCTTCGTGCTGTGGCGCAGGTAGTCCTCAACGCCTACCGACATCTTCAGCACTGGTGAGTATACCTTACGCACCTCGGCCTTCAGATGCACTTCGTTGCGGGCGTTGCGATAATGATCGCCAAGGGCCAGTGCATCGTCGATACGGCTGACAACCGACGAGTTGGCGATGCCCGCAAAGACGCTGTACCCCCGCCCGATGTTGGTTCGGATGGTGGCGTTGGCGTATATGTTGTGCTCGCTGAGCGACAACCGCCGACCGTCGATGTGCTGGCCGACCGAGGTCAGGTCGTAACCCACGTAGGTCTTCAGCACGGCCGATGACGAGAGGTCGGCCTTGTACTGGGCCTCGCCTGAGAGTTTGCGGTAGGGACGCGTCCAGTCATGGCGGTCAGGCGACAGCTTGTTGTAAAACCCCATGCTGGTGTAGTCAGCATTGAACGAGAGGCTGCTGGCCGCGAAACTCTTTGTGCCTCCGATGTTCCAGTTGACGAGCGAGGCGCTCACACCCAGCTTGTCGCCCGCCGACACGTCGGTCGTTTCCATCGGCAGCACCGACGACAGTGCCTGGCCATATTCGCCACCATAGCCGCCCAGCAAGAAGTTGATGCCCTTGAACAGGAACGGCGAGAAGCGTCCGCGCACGGCATTGTTCTCGACATTCGTGGTGTAGGGCACGAGCACGTGCATCCCGTTGACGAACGTCTGGCACTCGTCGCTCTCGCCGCCACGCACGTAGAGCTTGCCGTCCTCGCCCACCTTCTGCGTGCCAGGCAACGCCTGCAGGGCAGCCACGATGTCGCCGCACGAGTTGCCCGCCATCACCACGTCGAGTGCGTCCATCGTCTTGAAGTGGTCGCTCTTGCCAAAGCTGTAGGTGCTGGCTGTCACCACCACCTCGTCGATGCTCGTCGGTCGCTCGTGCATCGTGATGAGCAGGTCGGTAACCTGACCACCGTGGGGTGTGACACGCAAGGTGTGGTCGTCGAACCCCATAAACGTGGTGCGCAGCGTCAGCTCGCCGGTCATGCCGGTCGTGAACGCGAAGCATCCGAGCGAATCCGTAAGGCAGCCGTCCACCGTACCTATTATAAACACATTGGCGCCCGCCAGCGGTTTCCGCCCGTCGGTGACAGTGCCCGTGATGGTTGTCTGGCTCATCGTCCGGCAGGCGACGAGCAGCGCGATGATGATGATTGTGAGCCTTTGTTTCATGCCGCAAAGGTACGACATGAAACCGACACCGCCAAATTTCGCTGACAGACGGCTAAAAGCGCTGACGGAAAACTATGCCGGCGGACGAGTGACTACGAAAAATGACGAGTGACTAAGCGATAAACGAGCGCAGTTTGGGCACGTAGGTGCGCGATACGGGCACCGTCGTCGGGCATCCTCCGAATCTCAGCTGGTAGCCGTTGGAGTTGCCCTGCGCCGAGGTAATATTGTTCAGGTTCACCACAAACGAGCGGTGGCACTGGAAGATGTTCTCATAGGCCTGCAGATCGTCGAGCACGGCCGTGAGCGTGGTGTGCAGCTCGACGGTGCGCAGTTTCCCCTCCTGCATGTAGTTCACCGCCACGTTGTTCTTCTGTGCCTCGACGAATAGCAGGTCGTTGATGGGCAGTTGCAGGTCGTTGCCCCTGACCGATGTGTCGCGAATGGACACCACGACGTCTCTCTGCTCGTCGGTCGTCTTGTTGAGCAGCGTCTCCAACTGGCTGCGCAGGTGACGTTGATAGTTCATACTCACCGAGAAGGCGGTAATGATGACGCCGACAATCAGCGTCCAGTAGACGAACTGCAGAAACATGCCGAGCGTGATGGCGTAATGGAACACCCACGAGAATACGAAGAAGTTGCAGACGCCTATCCACAGCACCATCGCCAGCACCGACAGCACCGCATGCCAGATGCGCCAGGGCACGACCTGCGCATGCAGAGGCTTCGCCACAAACCCGTAGACACAGCAGCACCCGAAGGTCACCACGCCAAACAGCAGCGACACCAGCAGCTTATTGCCTTGGTACATGCTGAAACCAAAGGGCTGCAGCAGGTAGAGAATCGCGAAGACGATGCCGGCATACACCAAGCTGTCCCTCAGCTGGTGGTCGCCCTCGGGAAACGGATATTTTCGGGTGAGGAATGACATTGCGCTTCTTTTTGCTTGCAAAGGTACAAATTATTACGAACACGCCAAGCAATGACGGCGTTAAAGTAACGAAAAAGGGACAAATCGGCGCCAAGAACCCCAAAATATGGCAAGAATCGCTTTTTTTTGCCGTTTTACGTGGTGTTTTCAGAAATATGTATTATCTTTGCAAAGCTAAGACAAATCAAATGATGACAATGGATAGAATTTTACGTCGAAACGGCATGACACACAACATGTTGTTGTTACTTATGCTCGCCCTGGCAATGGGCACACAGGCAGCAGAGCGCATGAAGCTCAACTTCAACGCCGACTGGCGATTGCATGTCGGCGATGTGGCGGAGGCCATCGAGACGACGTTCGACGACAGCCGCTGGCAACAGGTGACACTACCCTACGCCTTCAACGGCGACGAGGCGTTCCGCAAGGACATCGTCGACCTGACGGACACCGTCTGCTGGTATCGCAAGACGTTTGTGCTTTCTGCCGAAGACGTGAAGGGCAAGGTGTTCATCGAGTTCGAGGGTGCCCGACAGGGTGCCGACGTGTGGCTGAACGGTCAGAAGGTGGGCTTCTCGGACAATGGTGTGATGGCTTTCGGCTTCGACCTTACACCTTATATTAAAACGGGTGAGAACCTGCTGGCAGTGCGCTGCGACAACTCATGGACCTATCGCGACCGCATGCTGAATAGCCGCTACCAATGGAACGATCGCAACTTCAACGCCAACTACGGCGGCCTGCCTAAGAACGTGTGGCTGCACAAGACGGGCAAGCTCTACCAGACGCTGCCCCTCTACTCCAACCTCGGCACTACGGGCGTCTACGTCTATGCCACCAACATCGACATTGAGAACCGCCGCGCGCTGATTAACGTGAAGTCGCAGGTCATCAATGAGACGGCCGTCACCCACACGTTCCGCCTGAATGTCATCATCCGCGATGCCGACGGCCAGCAGGTTGCCCAGTTTAAGGGCGAACCCATCACGCTCATTCCACGGCAGGGCGGCGTCGCTGAGGCGAGTCACAGGGTTCACGACCTGCACTTCTGGTCGTGGGGCTACGGCTACCTGTACACCGTGGAGACCTCGCTTGTTCATGACTTCCCTGTGATGAGCGACGTGGTCGTCACCCGCACCGGCTTCCGTAAGACGGAGTTCAAGGACGGCAAAATATGGCTTAACGACCGCGTCATGATGGTGCACGGCTATGCCCAGCGCACCTCGAACGAGTGGCCGGGCGTGGGCATCTCGGTGCCTGCCTGGCTGAGCGACTACTCGAACGACCTGATGGTTGAGTCGGGTGCCAACATGGTGCGCTGGATGCACGTCACGCCGTGGAAGCAGGACATCGAGTCGTGCGACCGTGTGGGCTTACCACAGGCGATGCCCGCCGGCGATGCCGAGAAGGACGTCGAGGGCGAACGCTGGCAGCAGCGCACGGCACTGATGCGCGATGCCATCATCTACAACCGCAACAACCCCTCAATTCTGTTCTATGAGAGTGGCAACGAGAGCATTAGCCGCGAACACATGCTCGAGATGAAGGCCATCCGCGACAAGTACGACCCCTACGGCGGACGGGCCATCGGCAGCCGTGAGATGCTCGACATCGACGAGGCGGAATATGGCGGCGAGATGCTCTACATCAACAAGTCGAAGAAGCACCCCATGTGGGCCATGGAGTACTGTCGCGACGAGGGTCTCCGTAAGTACTGGAACGAGTGGAGCTACCCCTACCACCGTGAGGGCGATGGCCCCCTCTACCGTGGAAAGCCCGCCATGGAGTACAACCACAACATGGATCAGCTGGCCATCGAGATGGTGCGCCGCTGGTACGACTACTGGCGCGAACGTCCAGGCACCGGCACGCGCGTCTCGTCAGGCGGCGTGAAGATTGTGTTCAGCGACACTAACACCCACCATCGCGGCGAGTCGAACTACCGCACCAGCGGTGTTGTCGATGCCATGCGCATTCCTAAGGATGCCTTCTTCGTGCACCAGGTGATGTGGAACGGATGGGTGGAGCCAGAGACGCCCTGCACGTATATCATCGGGCATTGGAATAAAGCCCGCAACGTCTCCCCCACGTCCCCCGAGGGGGCTCCTGTAGATTTGAGGGCAGAAACTATCGTGCCCCCCTCGGGAGGCGAAAGGGAGGCTCTTCCTGTTTTTGTCGTCTCCACCGCCGACTCCGTTGAGCTGTTTCTCAACGGACGCTCGGTCGGCAAGGGGCGTCAGAGCTACCGCTACCTCTTTACTTTTGACGACGTGCCCTTCGAACCGGGTGTGCTCGAGGCGGTGGCTTCCGATGGCAGCCGCTACAAGTTGGAGACCGCCGGCGAGCCTTATCAGCTGAAACTCACGGCCATCGAAAACCCAGAGGGTACAAAGGCCGACGGTGCCGACATGGTGCTGTTCGAAGTGGAGGTGCTCGACAAGCAGGGGCGCCGCTGTCCGCTCGACGACCGCACCGTTCATTTCGGTTTGTCAGGCGAAGCAACCTGGGTCGGGGGTATTGCAACCCGCAACAATCAGGCACTGCAGCTGCCCGACGACAACCGCAAGGAAGGGTTGCTCGATGCTGCCGCTACGAAGAACGTTTCCGACAACTATGTCGGTGCGATGTCGCTACCCGTTGAGTGCGGCGTCAACCGCGTCCTCGTTCGTACGAGCGCCCATGCCGGCGACATCTGTCTTTCGGCTTACGCTGAAGGTGTGAAGCCCGCCTACATCGTCGTGAACAGTGCAAACGTCGATGTTGAAGCGCGTCAGCCATCACTCACGCTCGAAGGCCACCTAAACCGTGGCGAGACACCGCTCACGCCGTCGTATACTGAAAAGGCACGTGGGGTGAACATTGTCTCGGCCAAGGCGGGTTACGACAGCGAGCATGCCGTGTGCAGCTTCGACGACAACGAGTTGTCGGAGTGGAAGAACGACGGACGACTCTCGACTGCATGGATTACTTACCGGCTCGAGCGGAAAACCGTCATCGACGATATCTGTCTGAAACTTACGGGTTGGCGCCTGCGCAGCTACCCGCTCGACATCTATGCCGGCAAGGAGCTCATCTGGAGCGGCGACACGGAGCGCAGCCTTGGCTATGTACACCTGACGCCCACCAAGCGCGTAGCAACCGACGAGATTACCATTCGCCTGCGTGGTGCTGGCAAGGACAAGGATGCCTTCGGTGGCATCGTCGAGGTGGCCGAACCTGCCGCCGGCGAGCTCGACCTCTTCAAGGCAAAGAACGGGGGGGACACGAAAAGCGAGCTCCGCATCGTCGAGATCGAACTGCTGGAGTCGCTTTAGTTCCGCTCCGAGAACTCTGTCACACTTCTCCGAGAACTCTGCCACTCTTCTCCGAGAACTCTGCCACTCTTCTCCGAGCCGCCGTTCCCGACGGTTTTCCGTCGGGCCCACTCTTCTCACACGCTACTCCGAGCGGAAGACCTTCTTTCCACGCTCGGCATCAACATACAGGTGACGCTTGGAAGGCGTGGCTACGCGACGTCCCACCAAGTCGTAGAGGTGGTGCGGACGACGGTTGTCAGCAGCCACCTGACAGATGGTTTCCGCTTCGTTCTCCTGTTGCACGGCCAAGGCATGCACCTCGGCAGCGCCCCATAGCCAACAGCCAATACCGAAGTCCTCAAAGTCGGGCACAGCATCGAAAGTGATGACGCCGCCATCCTCAGGCTTCGAGCCCGTGCCCTGCATGTAGCCCACGAAGCCCGTGTCGTCGTGGACGGCGCGCCGCATGGCTGCCCATCCGCGTTCAACAACAGGTCGGAAGGTGTCAGCATCGAGCACGCCTGTCCTAATGCCATAGGCAATGCCACCCACAAAGAGCGACGTGCCCGTCATCTCAGGGCCTTGGCTGCCTTCAGCACCGTAGTTCGACGGTGCGGCAAGACTCACGTTCCACGATCCGTCATGGCGCTGACACTTGGCCAGCGCTTGGCACATCAGCCGGAAGTCGTTCAGGTAGTCACCACGGTGCGCCTCGTCGTCAGGTGTGAACTGCAGGATACGCGTCAGTGCCATCAGCACCCATCCGTTGCCACGGCTCCAGTAGCAATCTTTGTCGGGCTCCTTTAGGTCGCGGTAGGGCGGGTCGAACTGATAGTCGCGGTACCATAGGCCTGTCGCCTCGTTGAAGAGGGGCTGTCCCCCACCCTTCTTCGTGCCGCCATGCTGATTGCGGGTGTAGGTGTACATGTCGAACATCCGCTCGAAATAGCTGTCATCGCCCGTGATGCTACCCAGCATGGCAAAGACGGGCATCGCCATCTGAATGGCATCGATCCAGTACCAATCGTCGATTTTGTCGGTTGCCAGCATGTCGTCGATGCGCATCTTGATGTGCGCCATGCGCTGCTGCTGCGACGGATCCATCATGTAGAGCTGCAGATAGGCCTGCCCACAGCACTGGAAGTCGGCATGCCGACGCTGTGAGTCGGTGCAGCTGTACCACTGATGAAAGTCGCCCCAGTCGAGGGCATAGCGCAGCCACTCGTCGTGGGGTTGCTCGCGGTAGATGTTCAGCAGCCCTTCGTAGAACACGCTCCTTGTCCAGATGCGGCTGTTGCGCCGCTTGCCACCGACGTAGCTGTCGGCACCCACGTCAGGACAACTGTCCATGAAGTAGGTAGCAACTGATTCGGCCGTACGCATCACCTCGGCAGAGCTGAGTGGCTGTGCCGTCAATGGCAGAACCGCCAATTGCATCACGATGCCTATGAACCACTGTTTCATGCTGCGCAGAGGTCGTTAAAACGCGCAATCGCCACTGAAACTAATGGGGTCGCGGTGCTGCGAGCGCACATGGATGAAGGCACGCCCCGAGGTGTAAACCTCGATGACATAGTGGTAGAGATCCTCACGGGTGCGCACTGAGAGTTCGAGCACCGACACGTCCGACTTCGGATGACGCTCCACGTAGTCGCTATACGGCTCCTCGAAGTTAAGGCCCTGCGATGGCGACATCATCGGTGCCTGGTAAGCCTGCCCCAGATAGGGCAGATAACTCTGCAGCGTGTCGCCCCGCAACTTCAGGAAGAAGTCGGGTGTCACATGGCGCGTCCCGTAGCGCTGAGTACTCATCGTGTTGACCTCGATGCACAGGTGGCGCTGAGCCACCGCTTCCTGTACGGCAGCGCGCACCTGCGCCTGCCGCTGCTGTCGCTCCTGCTGGGTGGCGCATCCGAAGGCGAGCAGGCACACCATTACAATTAACAGTAGTTTCTTCATCTGACTTGCTATTTGAATGCAAAGATACGCTTTTTAGTTGAAAAAGTAGCACGTTGAAAACACAAAATGCAATTTTTAACACCCTTTCATGTTGCAATTCCAACTTTTTTGCTTACCTTTGCAACAAATAATTCATAATGCATCATTCATAAACCTCAAAACTAACATTTAAAATCTCAAACCTCAAAACTCAAATCTCAAATCAATATGATCCTGACAACCACCCCACAGATTGAAGGTCACGAAATCAAGGAATACAAGGGCATCGTGACCGGCGAAACCATTATCGGTGCAAACATCTTCAAGGACTTCTTGGCTGGCATCCGCGACATCGTCGGTGGGCGCTCGGGCAGCTACGAGAAAGTGCTGATCAAAGCGAAGGAGACCTCGATGAGGGAGATGCAGGAGCGTGCAGAGGCCATGGGCGCCAACGCCGTCGTCGGCATCGACATCGACTACGAAACCATCGGCGAAGCTAATGCTATGCTGATGGTGGCCACCAGCGGCACTGCCGTGGTGATTTAGACTTAGACATTGAGAATTCTCAAATCTCAAACCTCAAATCTCAAACCTCTTATGGCAAAGACTCCTACGCCCCACATTGGGGCACAATACGGCGAAATCGCCGAAACCGTTATCATGGCGGGCGACCCGCTTCGCGTAAAGTTTATGGCCGAGAAGTTCCTGGAGAACCCAGTGCTCTTTAACAACGTGCGTGGCATGCTGGGGTACACCGGCACCTATAAAGGCAAACGAGTGAGCATGATGGGCCACGGCATGGGCATGGCTTCCATCGGTATCTACACTTACGAGCTTTACAACTTCTACGACGTGAAAACCATCATCCGCGTCGGCTCCGCTGGCTCGCTGCACGAGGATCTGCACCTGGGCGACCTTATCATCGCCATGGGTGCCTGCACGAACAGCAGCTACGGCAAGCAGTTCGAGGTTCCTGGCATCTACGCTCCTATCGCCGACTTCGACCTGCTGCGCGCTGCGGCCGACAGCTGCGACCGCATGGGTTACCGCTACCGGGTGGGCAACGTGCTCTCGTCGGACACGTTCTACAACGAGAACGCACACAACGACAAGTGGATGCAGCTGGGCGTCATGGCTGTAGAGATGGAGGTGGCAGCGCTCTACATGAACGCCGCCCGCTCAGGCAACCGTGCACTGGCCATTATGACCATCTCCGACCACATCATCACTGGCGAAGCCACCACCGCCGAGCAACGGCAAACCACCTTCACCAAGATGATGGAAGTGGCGCTGTCACTCGTCTAAGATGCTCGTCATTCATAGTGCCTTATCCTGACGTCGATACCGTCTGCCTGCAATGCTGCGGGCAGGGTGTCGACGTTTGTGTCGCCATAGTGGTAGGGGAACAGCACGCGCGGCTTCACCGTACGCGCGGCTCGGATAAGCTGGTCGGGCGTCATGGTGTAAGGCTGGTTGCAAGGCATGAAGGCGATGTCGATATCCTTGATATCGGCCATCTCGGGGATGTCCTCCGTATCGCCGGCGATATAGATGCGCAACCCGTCGAAGGTCAGGATGAAACCGTTGTCACGACCTTTGGGGTGGAACTGGGTGCGCCCCTCGGTGATGTTGTAGGCAGGCACTGCCTCCAGCGTCAAACCGTCGCCAAGCGTCAGCATGTCGCCATTGGCCATCACCTGTCCACGTCCCAACATGTCGGCACAGCGCCGGTTGGTGACAAGCTGCGTGCCTTCGGCTGACAAAAGGCTGATGACCTCTGGGTCGAAGTGATCACGGTGCTCGTGAGTCACAAGGATGTAGTCGGCCTTCGGCATCGGCGTATAGTCGACGCGGCGATTGCCTAACTGTCCGACGGGGTCGATCTGAATCTCACGCCCATCGGCCACAATGCGGATGCAGGCATGCATCAGTGCGTAGAACTTCACCTGCTTGCCGCTCGGTGTAGTGAACACGTCGACTTCGAACGTCGTCACCGGCATTCCTTTCTCTTTCCACGCCAGGATGCCACCTTTTAGGTTGACAGCCTTGAAGCCTTCAGCCTCCAACAAGCCGGCAGCATTGGCTGAGCGGCGCCCGCTGCGGCAGTAGACGGCCACCGGCAGCAACGGGTTGAGCTGCGCCTTGGCCTCTTGTATGAAGTTCTGGCTGTTCACGTCGATGTTCACCGCGCCCTCAAGGTGGCCCTCGGCAAACTCTTTCGCCGTGCGCACATCGAGCAGTTGCGCACCGCTTTTACTCACAAGCTCCGCAAACGCATCAACGTCCACATTCACAAAGGTTTGTCCACCGCAGCCACTGTTCAAGCCAAGCAGCGTCATCAGAAATGTCATTACTCTTTTCATTGTCGTTATGCTTTTTAGTTGGTTATAAACACTCCTCAACTCCTAACTCCTAACTCCTAACTCCTAACTCCTCCTACCTTCCCAACAGATTGGTATTCTCGAAGCGCACCTCGAAGGGCCACTGCTCATCGTTCGAGACATCGTCGTCCCAAGCATGGCGCCAGTGCTGCGTCGGGGCACCCATAACAACGAAGAACAGGCGGCTGCACGTGCCCTCAGGAATGGTCAGCTCGGCGGTGCCCTCCTTGGCCGACCCGACGTCACCGTAGACGCGGGTGCCGTCGCTCATCAGTGCGACAAAGGCATAGCGCCAGCCAGCCCTCAGCGAGAAGATGCTGCGCCAGCCAGCTGTGCCGACGATGCCCTTGAAATGGGCAGTGACGGTGGTGCCTGTCTTGGCTGTCCGCATGTTGATGATGCTGTAGCCGTAGTTCTGAATGCAGTGTGCCACGTCGCTGCGCCACGTGTCGGTAGTTCCGCTGACCTGACTGAGGTAAGTCTTGTGCTGACCGATGCGGTGGGCGGCACGCTCACGGATGCCATCGATGTCCCAGGTGGCCATGCGCATGCAACCCTCCATCTGCTCATCGTTAAACTGCTCCTGCGTCAAGCCGCAGAGACGCTGATAGGCCTCCACGGGGTCCTCGGGCTTCTGGCTCTCGCGCCATAGCCGTCCGATGAAGTCCTGGCCGTGCTTCATGCACCACCAATCCTGAATGAAGCAGTTCTCGTAGCGCCAGTTCTCGTGCATCAGGTTCAGGTGGCACAGCGGCAGGTGACCTTCGAAATACTCGCCATCGGTGAATTGCCGCTCGGGGAACACCTTATAGGCCTGCCAGTCGGCACAGCTCTCCCACCAGCCATTGCCACCACTGGCGCCACTGCCGTAGCCATAGTTAAAGCCGTGCGACATACCGAGGTCGGCTGATACGAGATACTGGAACGTGTGGCCAACCTCATGTGCCACGGTATGTCCGCCACGGGCCGTCGCTGCCCACGGATTAAAGTGTCCAATGCCCGTCTTGCCGCCACTGGCTCCATCGGTGCCCGAAGCATCGGCGCGCCATTCGGTTTGGTAGGGGATGTAGAGCTGTATCTTATATTTGTCGGTTGTCGAATGACCCTCCCTCAAGAAGCCGAGCTGTCCGACGTAAGTATCCCAGCACCGCTCGGCGATGTTCAGCACGCTGCTGGCGCTGGTTGTGTAGTTGCCGATCCTGATGCGCTCAGGATTGCTGCCAAAACGGGCATCCCAGAACACGGCGAAGTGCTCCGACTCCATGCTGTGGGCGAAGTTGTAGCCCGTAGTGGCGGCAGCGTTCTCGTAGTCGGTGTCACGATAAGTGCTGGGCTTCAGCAGGTAGCGCCCTGGATTGGCGAACATCATGGTTGATTCGTCGATGGGCATCAGCGTATACATTTGCGTGGTCATCGTGCCGTCGGTCTTATGGAGCAGCAGCGAGCCTGTCTGGAACTTCAGCGAGTCGACGTTGGTCAGCAGCACGCGTTGGTTGGCCTTGAAGCGGTTGTCGTAGCGCACCCAAAGCGTGTCCTGCGCCATAGCAGGGCTAAACGAAAAACAAAAAGTGATAAGTGATAAACCTATCAGCCCCTTTACGCTTTTATGTCCTTTGTTCCTCATCTTACAATCACTTTTTTGCCGTTAATAATATAGATACCCTTCTTCAGCTGCCCATTTGGCAACCGACCTGACACCTTCCGACCATTCAGGTCGTAAATTGTAAATTCTGAATTCTGAATTCTGAATTGTGAATTGTGAATGCCCTCGATAGTCGAGAGGTTCTCGTTGATGCCATCGATATAGAAGCTGTAGGCATGCGGCTCATCGCTCGTGTCGACAAACCACGAACTGAAGGCCTTGGCGGCTACTGAGTCGGTCGACTGGCTGATGGTGCCGTCGTCACCAAAACTGTAAACGCCGGGGGGAAGCTTGAGGTTCGTCGACGACTGCCCGCCTCTCACGACGTATGTGCCCTGAACGGCCAGCTTCGCCGAGCGATCGTCCGAGCGGAGGGTCTGGATGGTGGGCGCCTGCTTGGTCTCCAACGTGGCATCGGCAATCAGATACAGCGGACCTTCGGGGCGCACGCTGCCAAAGAGCGGCGCCGTCTTGCCTGCCTCAAGGTCGGGCTCACGAGTGGGACGGATGATGTAGTGGCAGTTGGCCAGCATCACCGGCTCACGCGTGTCGAGCGACAGCAACTCATAGTCGACCGTCGTGTTGCTGCCCTCTCGGAAGCCACGCACCTGGGCCACCTGGGCGTCGTCGCCAAAGGCCTCGCGCACCTGTTTGCCCGTCAGCTCCACCGGCAGCACAATGGCATTCCATCGGTTCAGCAACAGCGTACGGCGCAGGGCCAGCAAACCGTGATCCACGGCATAGTCGCGACCGAAGGTCAAGCTATCCTCGTCGAGCACGAAGCGGGGAATAGTTCGCAGACGCATGCCACGGATATCGCTCACCGCGAAGGTGTCGCGCTCGACCACCACACGGTCGCCGCCCAGCCTCATCATCGGCATCTCGTCGGCACTGATAATATAATAATAGGTGTTACCCTGCTGCGTCGTCAGCGTCAGGTGCTTCGCGTTCAGCAGCGTGCGGTAGCGGTCGGCGGCGCTGAGCATCGCGCAGCTTGTCGCCAGCAGTAAACAAACTAACAATCGCTTCTTCATCATGTCAATTGTGAATTATGAATTGTGAATTATGAATTATGAATTGTGAATTATGAATTGTGAATTATGAATTGTGAATTATGAATTATGAATTGTGAATTGTGAATTGTATATTCGTCGTCAAAGGTACGAAAAAAAGCTGAATGTGCAAAACTTTCAGCTCTTTTTTTATTCTTCGATTATTACCTTCAACCCTTCACAAAAAGCTAATACACTGATGCACACTATATTACGGTGAACGGTTTTTATATCCATGCCACAGCCCGTCCTTGCCCTCAACTTTCAAGGTTCAGTTCACGGCAGCATCCTCGTTATATACTGCTTCATTATATCCGGGATGCTCGCTACAATCGCACTCTCGGTTACTGTGCGGAGACGCTTCCAGTGTCTTGTGCCAACAGCTATATTGTAACCTATTTTCGAGCCCTTACCGATTCATTCTTTTGGGCATTAGGCGCAGACAAAGCCCCAACTAACGATGGAACCTCTCGGTCGACGCTCTTGATGTGGCTCGCAAGAATATACCCTTTAGGCTTACAACAGTGCCACAACTTTAGTAGAACACCATTTGGCATCGGCCTACAAACAAGTCCTCAACAACGCCTTTCATGCTCCTAAACCCCACACTTTTCATCTGCTGACGAACGTCGGCAAATCTGCTGACGAAGGTCAGCAAATCTGCTGACGAAGGTCAGCAAATCTGCTGACGTAGGTCGGCAAATCTGCTGACGTTCGTCAGCAGATAAAAACTCTCGTTTTTGAAACATGAAAAGGCAATGATTTAGCAGTTGACCTAGACTAAATACGCCGTCCCCCTACATGGTCTTTCTATACATCTTTGTAAATGCAGTGGATGCCGTAGGCATCAGATTTTCGTAGCCAGCCATTCATATGGCTGGTATTTGAGGGGTTGTGGTGACAAGCGTGCCTTTAGGTACGCGACAACATTGCCCCTTAGTCGCGTACCTAAAGGCACGCTCGTCGCTACATACCGCAAATACCAGCCATTTCGCAGCCCCTAAGGGGCAGCTGTATGGCTGGCTACGAAAATCCGATACCTACGGCATCGACTGCATCCTCATGGATATGCACAAGAATAGCTGCAGGGATGAGATGGGCTTGCACCAAGGAAATCAACCTACTTCACAACCCAATCATGCCAAGACCACGAACCCTTCACCGCAATCATCTAAGTGTCAGAACTATATACCAAAAGTGAAGGTTATTATTAATGGTAACAATATAGCAGTTGACCCAAGACACTTTCAGCATCTTGGGCCAACTGCCATGTCATCCCCTTTTTAATCGACGGTACCAGCCATAACATTGGTGATAGTGACGATGTCGCCTATACCCACTGCATCGTCCCCGTTCACGTCTGCAGCCTGCTCCATCCTAAGCTTCACGCTGCTGAAGCCCTCCAATACCGGTCGTCCGTCACGCCAACGGATAGTGGCTGTCACACGGTCGCTGTCATTATAGCCCTCGGCAGTAGCCCATGCAGTGATGGTGTAGGTGGACGCCAAAACCACACGCGCTCCTGCCTGCTCGCCAACATCAGGAGTACTAATGCTCACGTGGCACTCCGCCCCCTCCGTCGGACTCTCTAAGACCAGTTCCCCATAGTCGTAGGCGATGGTCGGCGCAGCACACTTTTCAACTAATTCTGGCTCCATTTCAATAATTTCTTTGAAATCATTCCAGTATTCGGCGAGCTTGTATGTCGCTTTACAGCCCGCAGGAACATAAAGTGTAATATTGGAGCGGTTGGTAAACTCATTTCCATCAAGTGTAATTGGTGACTTAACATGTATGATAACCGTATCTATATTGACGCAGTCGCTGAATGCAAATTCTCCTATATACTGTACCGTACTGGGTATTTCAACAGATGTTAGGCTCCAACAGCCTTGGAATGATTCGTATTTTACACTTTGAATGCCGTCAGGAATGACTAATTTTTTTATTTCATCGCCATTTAAGAATAAATAATGGGCATAGTTTAATGGGGAAAAAGTATCATCGCCACTGCCAAATTCAATATTGCACCAAGCTTCAAGATCTTCTATATCGACCCTCTCTAAACTCGTGCAGTTGTTAAATGCACCATAGGCAATCTCTTTCACATCTTTATGAATGAAAAGGGATTTAAGTCCCGTGCATCCTTCAAACGCACCGTAATGAATCATGTGAATACTACTGGGAATAACAAGGTTTGTCACTTCTTCATCGCCTATAAACAGATGATGAGCATTTATCAGAGGATTACCATTATTGCCAAAACCTATCTTGCACCAACATTCCAAATTGTCAGCTACTACTTTCTGCAATGAGGTACAGCCTTCAAATGCCGACCATCCGACTGATTCAAGATTCCCATGCAGAGCAACAGATGATAATGAGCGACAGTTTTTGAATGACTCAATTCCAATGCTTTTTAGACCAGTAGGATAAATAACGTTCTGTAAGTCGTAACAATAAGCAAAAGCCATCCAACCAATTGACTCAACGTTGTCGGGGATAATAATAGATGTCAGACTTGTACAACTACTGAATGCAGACTGCTCAATTGTGGTCAGTCCTGTAAAATACCTCAGCTCATCGAATGAAGTGATGGTTTTGTTGCCAGAAAATGTAGTATAGATATTTGTAACCGTTGCCGCCTCATCTTCGCTCAACTCTCCGTCACCATCCGTGTCCCATTTAGCAACACATAGAGCCTTTACGTTGGCGTCGGCGAACACAATGTTAGAAGATAAGCTGATTGTATCACTAAATAGCACTATCCCTGTATTCGTGTAACTGACACGGCAGAAGTATAGGCCACTTTGGCTTATTAGGCTACGGGGTAGTGACGCAGCAGTACAGTTAAGAGCCTCTACGGGGTCTGCAATGCAGATGTTGCTAACGGTTACCTGATCAGCACCGCTACTCGTCTCGTCATCTTTACTGTACGTTAGTGTCAGAGAATACTCTCCGTCTTTTGGTATCACGTAAACCACGTCTTCACTTTCACTTCCGCTGCCTCCTGCAATAAATGTGCCGTTAAGCAAGGCAGAAAACAAGTCAAAACCCTCTTCGCTACTCACAGTGAACGAGAACCTGAGCTCCTGACCTTCCGTTGCCGTAAAAGTAACAACGTGTTCTGACTTAGAGTCACTGGCATGATTAGTTGACTGCCAGCAGCCCAACCGCTCTGCCGAACCGTGAATGACATTCCACTGGTATTGTGCATGTTCTTTATCATCGACCTCTATTGACATGTCATTGTTAGAAGGCTGCTTGCGAATAAGTTGTTCCCACTGGGCGAAGAGTGCCCAGTTTGTATCCACCTTGTCAGAGTCACATATAGTCTTTCCGTAGCGCATCCACCCCCTGAAAGTACAGTCTGCTTCAGGGACGGGCTGCTCTCCTATGCTGTTCCCTCTTGGGATAGTCATTAAGGGCGTGGAAGTTCTGAAAAGAGTGTCCACGAACTCTACGATGCATTCTGTTCCTGGGTTGAAATCCACAAGTTTGTATGTATCATCTGCTGTCCAGCGTGAATGTCCAGGATGTTCGTCTACCCAGGCGTTCAGTTCATTGACATCTGTTGAGTTGTTAGAGATGATGCCCTTGTTTGTATAGGCCAAAGGAATGGCATTATAATAATAGTTTGTTACTCCTCCGTTTACATAGGCATAGCAATTTTCAATAACCCCCGTCTCGTTATTATCGTATACCAACTGAGAGCCATCCCTGTTATAGCCACCATAAATATTGAATGAGCCTCCTGCATAGCAATTGCGGATGATGCCATTGTTAGTATATGCGAGTGTGGGCTGGTAATAGAAGAGATCACCACTTCTCAGTACTGTATAATGACAATCTTCCAAAATACCACCCTCCTGAAGTGTTCCAATAATTGCAATGGTGCCATAGTAAACGCCATTGTACTGATTTGCCATACTTACTACCATGCCGAGATGATGGATACGGCCTTTCACAATTTTGAAAGGATGATCGCCAGTCATACTCCCAGGGCCCAAAAGAAGATTAAGAAAATGCCCTCCACCGTCAAAGGTTCCGGCAAAGGTGGTCTTAATGCTGAAATCTTTTTTGTTCAAATCAATATTATTCATCAACCTGATGGTCTTACCACTGAAATCATTGCCCTCATTTGCCTGTTTTACAAAGAACATCAGTTCAGCACCAGTCCGAATCTGATAAGGGTCTGCTTCAGTACCACTGCCTCCGTGAAAACTCGAGGCTACCGTTTTACCATCCCACAAATCTTGTGCATACAGATGGCTTGTTGCAATAAAGCATAGGATAAAAAGAAATCCTCTGAAGATTGGTTGTTTCATAATTATTGTGGTATAAATTCATAAATAGGTTTACCTCCAGTGAGTGTTCCGCCGATGACGACATTACCGTCAAACCACTCCGTGACGGGCATAGTAGGTTTCATTCCATCGTATATCTGATAGATTCCTTCTTTGGTCATTGTGGGTGTTGTCACAAGAATGAAAGCATCGTCGTTTGCATATTGATGTAGAAGTGAAATGATTGTATTATCACCTTTTGAAACTGTTAGATATTGGCCGGGCTGAATGGTAATGCTGTCGCCATGACGCTGTCCCCAGTCGGTAGTTGTCTGGTGTGTGGAATAATAGCAGACGGTGGAGAGTTCGCTCACTGGAATCTCGTTGTTGCAGATTCCAATAACGCTACCACCGTACAAATAGAGTCGTTCTCCTTCAGTGTCAAAGCTTTCGTTCATCTCATCCTCGCTGACAGCAGCTACGATACCGTCAATGATTGAACACTTGCCGTTGCTATCAATACCATCGTTATGGTGGGAGAGGCAGAAAACGCGTGAACCGTTACACACGAAGCGTTGGCCAGTGTTGATACCGTCATCATAACACTCAGCCATGATTGTTGCGTTGTATGTGCGTAGCGAACCTTTGCTCTCTATGCCCTCGCCACCCTGACCGTGGGTTTTGACGCGAAGCGTTCCACTATAAATATATACATCGCCGTCGCTTTTAATAGCTTTTGGGCAACCAAGGCGGTAATCCTCAATAGTATTGTCAACAAGACACCAGCCATATGTCTCCACTTGGATAAGCAATGAGTCCTCGGACACAAGAAAGTCGCCCATACGTCCAATAACGAGCGTATCAGAACAGGCAATGCCTTTGCCGCCTTTACCCGTAGCAAGCAACGAGAGACGGCCGCGTTCTATACGGGCAGTGCCATCCACAGTGATGCATTTAGGTGTGAAGTAATCGGAGTCGTTTTCAGCTGTGAGGTATCTGCCACCGTCTCCAAAACAGGCCATATCAAAGGAGCCGCCCGTGATGGTCAGGTTCTTGTCTACAGAGATACATCGGCCACCGCTGCCGTTATGAATCAACGAGAGTGTTCCACCTGCAATGATCATTGTGCCGTCGCTCTTTAGCAAAGAGCTATACGATGTGTCGTCGTCGGCGATGGTGATGCCACCCGTTGCCTCGCCCTCTATTTGACCACCCAGAATGCTGATGTTCTCCTTTGCCTTGATGCCCTTAGAAGCATCGTTCGCCAAGGTGAGGCCGATGTCGCCGCTAAACAAGGTGAACTTGTCGCAATGTATGCCGTTCTTCACCACATTATTAATAATAAGATGGGCGTCTTCCACGATGATGTTTTTTCCGCTGACAATGCCGTGGCGGTTGTTGCCCGTAACAGTCAATGAGCCTTCGCCAATGACGTTGAGTGAACCGCGGACATAAAGGCAGCCGTTGGCAGACTCAGTAGTATCGGCAGGATGATAGTCGGGAGCATCCTGTAAAGAGCTGATTGTGCCAGCGGGCAGTTCTATCGTTGCCTGCTGCTTCTGCCGCAGATAGATGGCACTAGCCTGCTGCGAAGCGAGGTTGAGATTATCAAGCACGAGCGTCAAGGTAGTGTCAGCATCGATAACAAGCCGTCCGTCGCTACTGTTGCCCGTGGCACGGCAGACAAAGGGTTGCCCACCTGTGGACGTAACGGTCACATTAGCTTTGTCAGCAGTGATTTGAAAGTAGTCGATACGGGGATTGAAGATGCGAACCTCGTCATCGCGATAGTCGATAACAATGGTATCAGGCACGTTGTAGAGAAAGGAGGCCGACAACGTATGAACACTCACAGACTGACCATTGAAAAAAACATCGAAACGGCCCGTTTTGTCAGGCTTGATGCTGTCAATAGAGGTAACGGGAATCGCCTCAGAAAACCAACTGTCATTCTCGAAAACAACATTCCATTGCGCCAATGCCATGACGGTGTGCATAAGCAGCCAGACGGTTAGCGCAATATGTCGGTATAACAGTTTCATCCTCTTACTACAGATTAATTAGTACACAGAAGTGTGAGCCTCGAACTTTACATTCTCAGCCTGTGGGTCCTGGAATACCTGTAGTAACAAGAATGAAATGACAGCTCACACCTGTAGGCATATATGTGAACTGCCATCCTAAATGGCAACGTATATATACACTACAGGGAGAACAGCCTTCAAACTTATCCCTTACTACAGTGAATTTCCAGGTTCACAGACGGAACTAAGCTTTTCAGCTTTCCTCTATGTATTGTCACTCGTCAACAGTCTGAGGCTCGCCACAGTCCTCGGAGCGACGGTGCAAAAATACAAAAAAAATTCCGAACCGCCAAGCGATTCGGAGATTATTTATGAAATAGCAATAGATTATCACGCTTTCCGATGCCATCACATCTACGTGGCTGAGCGGATTACCTTATCGGGTTATCACATGCGTTTTGCCTTATCTCGTTGGCAAAGGTACGAAAAAAAGGGGAAAACGCAAAACTTTCTGCTCTTTTTTCTGAAAAGTGAGGGATATTCGAAATAAAAAGCGTACCTTTGTACCCACGACAACACGTTAACGACTTAAGATTATGAGAAAACTCATCATGACTACCCTGCTGATGGCCGCCATGCTGACCGCCACGGCACAGACAGCGTGAGAGGAAATCGGCGCGAACCCGTGGCTGGCGGGCTCGAACTACGTCGACTACGACCGCCAGCTGCCCGACTTCCGCTACACGAAACCGCCAAAAGGCTACGTGCCTTTCTACTTCAGCCACTATGGGCGCCACGGCTCACGCTGGCTCATCGGAGGCGACGACTACGAGCGCGTGCTGCGCCCCCTGCTGAAAGGCAGTCAGCCCATTATCATTGTGCTTGCACGAAAGATGTATAAGGTTATTCCCGATGAATTAAAAGAGCCGTTAGCCCAGAACCGTCTATTGATTATCTCTGTCTGCAATGCCATCCGCCAGTCAAAGGCAACAGCAATGATCAGGAACAAATATGTATGTGAAATGGCAGACAAAATTCTGTTCGTCGGAGTGACCGAACAGAGCAGTTTGTATCCCTATAAAAACAATTATTTCAATAAACTTGAAAAAAGTATATGACACTATTTGGCAAATGTGTTAAACGTGTAGGAATATGTAAACCCTCTCGTTTCCAAAGTAAGGGCTGATACCTGCTTTAGGTGTCAGCCCTTTTGGTTACCTTTGCTGTCGCCAAACAAAAATATTACTGTCCGCTAAACATGTAATAATTTTAATTGGTTTTGCTATTTCGATATGTTTGGGGACGGTTCTATTTCACAACCTTTTTGCCTTGATAGATATACAGGCCCTTCTTTGAGGAGGTAAAGGAGGTAGAGGAGTTGGGGATGCGGCGCCCGTGTAGGTCGTACCACTGGTTAAGTGAAGAGTGAAGAGTGAAGAGTGAAGAATTTGCTTCCGCATCGGCGATGCCGTCAGTCTCGTCGCCGAAGTTCAGCACGAAGGCACGGACGGGCTCGGGGGAGGCCGTCAATCCGTCGGCCAGCTGGAAGTAGGCACGGAAGGCACCGATGGTCATAGCTCCGTTGGGCCAGTAGAGCGTGTTGCCGGCGCCGAGGTAGAGCAGCGAGTGGTCCTCGCCGCTGATGGTGTAGGGCGAGAAGATGCCGTGGAAGGTCACTGCATCGGTTGTTACGTCGGCAGTAGTGTTGCTGATGGTCACCTCGTTGAACATGGGGTTGACGATGTTGTGTGCGTCGTCATCCACATAGCCCGCCTCCTTCGTCCACTTGACGATGTAGGGTTTGCCGGCTTCGATGCTGGTCATGCTGTTCTCGCTGAAGTTCAGCGTCAGCGTGCCGTCGTCGGAGAATGATGCCGACGTAAGCGTCTTCACCGTAGCGCCTTCAAGCGGTGTACCCGTGAAATTGCTGAGCTCGAAGGGCAGGCAGAGCGTGTTCCACGAGCCGTCCTTGTAGAGCGTGCGGCCTGTAAGCACCACGGGCTGGGTCTTACTGTCGTTTGCAGAGATAACCGGGGCGTTGTCGCCGCTGTTGCTGAGGCTGAGCAGACCGCAGAGGCACTTGCCATCAGTGCCGAAGGTGTGGTCTTCGGCCGTGGTGCTTCCGGCTCCGCAGTAGGTACAGTCGCCGTGGTGGTGTTGCGTGGCGTTGTCAATGACGTAGGCTTCGCTGTGTGTGCAGGGCTCTATGATGACATAGTTGTTGCCAACCGATGTGCAGGCCGCTGTCCTATCGCTACTTGGAATGCCCGTGGCAGCACTTTCAGAGGTTCCTGCTGCAACCTTTGCCGAGCCGTAGATGGTAACGGTCGCGGGATTGGCATCCTTGAAACTTCCTATCGGGGGACAGAAACTGCTGGAGGTAGCATCGGTGGTCGTTGTGGCGATGACCTTTCCGCCTGTGATGTTGATGATGCCGCCGTAGCCCCCAAAATCAAACGTTCCGAGTAGAGTAAGGAAATCGGCTATATAACTGCTTGATCCGCTGTTATTCCATTCGGTCATGTATGCCTTCACATCCTCAGTGGCTCTCAGGCCGCCGCCAATGCCGGCACCACCCCCTTCTCCGCCGTGGGCATAGACCGTACCACCGCTGATATTAATGGTTTCTCCAGCATCTTGCAGACCCTTTGAGCCTATGCCGGCCGAACCTATTCCGCCTGTTGCGGTAACCATGCCGCCCGTGATATTGACAGTGGATCCGTTGAAGCACTCGATGCCGGAGCATCTGTTGTAGGCTGTGGCAGTAAGGGTGCCGCCATTCATGTTGAACGTAGCTTTGTCCAAGGAGATGCCAAAGCCTCCCGGAGTTCTGTGTAAGTCATTTTCTTCGTCAATCCGCGTCTGCCCGGAAGCAGTCACTTCACCGCCGGAGATGGTGATGACGGTCCCATCGTAACCACCGATGCCGCATTTGCGCCCGATGGCAGTCACCGTGCCACCGCTGATTTCGATACTTCCTCCGGAATGTTGGTAGTAGCTGCCAATACCCGAACCGCCAAAACTATCTGCGCTAATGGTTCCGTTGCTGATGACGATAGCGTTGCATTTGCCGCCAACGCTGGCGCCTATACCTGCGCCTGACCAGGATGTGGCGGTCACGTTTCCTCCACTGATGGTTATGTTTCCGCTGCACCCAGCATTTCCTCCACCACCAATGGCAGCTGCATGGCTATCATTGATTGCCTGAGCAATGACCGTTCCGCCGGAGATGGTAATGTATCCGCCGGAGAAATTGTCGGGCTCTCCAATATTTTGGTTGTAGCAGCCGCCACCGATTCCCGCGCCATCTACACCGCCAGTGGCATTGACCACGCCGCCGTAGATATTGACCTGGGTGTTTGACTGTTCATCTCCACCGCCGATTCCGGCACCATTGACGCCACCCTGGGCAGTCACCTCGCCTCCGTAGATGTCAACAATGCCTCCCTTGCCTTCGTTGCCGCCGCCAATGCCGGCACCATCTGTACCGCCTGTGGCGTTTACGATGCCGCCATAGACGGTTACGTAGCCAGCAAAATCGGGAGCCTCGTCGCCGCTGCCAATGCCGGCTGCATACTTGCCGCCCTGCGCCGTGACGCTGCCGCCATAGACGTTGAGGCCGCTGTTATTGGCCTGCAGGCCGAAGCCGTGGTTATCACCGCCGCCGATGCCGGCTCCGTAAGTATTGCCCGTGGCATTGATGGTGCCGCCGTGGATGTTAATCATTCCGGCATTGCCGTCGTCAGTGGCGCCGCCACTGCCGATGCCGGCAGCACCGTCGTTGCTGTTGGTGGCGATGAGCTGTCCTGAGTTGGCTGCCTGTCCGTAGATGTTGAGCACGGCATTATCCTTCAGTTCCACCTTCACACCGCCCGTTACGGTGAGTGTCACGCCATCGGGGATGATGAGGTGGACGTCGTTGCCCATTACTTTCAGCGTCTTATAGGCAGAATTGCCCGTCACCACATACCAGCCGTTGGTCAATCCTATCCAGCCTTCGTCGCTGGTGTCGTTGCCGTTGATGGAGATATAGTTGCTACAGACCTTGACGGTCTCCGTCACTCGCTTTTCGGTGGCGTCCCACGCTCTTTCAACATACCTTATGCCATAGGCCACCTCGTTGGCTCCATCCACGCCATCGGGACGGAGGCCTATGGCGTAGAAAGCATTATTGGATTTGAAGAAAGTCTCGGGATCCGTTCCTGCATGATAGTCGGGGTAGTGCAGGGTGAGGTGTGTCTGATCCACTTTCTGGGCATTCAGGCCGATGCTGGCACCTTCGGTGAGGGCACCCGTGAGCGTGATGAAACTATATTCCGTCAGATAGACGTCGTTCACCACGGGACGATCCTGAATGTTGAATGTCGTGTTCTGGTTCTGATAGACGTCTTTGCCGTAGACACTTGCGTTGTTGCCAGTAATTTTACATGCGCCCTTCAGCTGTACTATGCCTGGGGACGTCGATGCAGACTTGAACATATATATGCCACCACCATGCTGAGCGCTATTGCCGACGATGGTGACGCCGTCGAGGGTGAGGGTGCCTTCGGTGCAGATGGCTCCGCCGTCACCCGTTTGGGCCGTGTTGTTGCTGATGGTGGCGCCGTTGATGCTCACCGTGCTATTGCTATAGATGCCGCCGCCATACGTTCCGGCGGTGTTGTTCGTGATGTTGCCGCCAGTGATGGTGAGCGTGCCTTCATTGTGGATGCCGCCGCCGAATTGTCCTGCGGTGTTGCCCGTGATGACGCCACCCGTGATGGAGAGCGTGCCGTGATTTTCGATGGCGCCGCCGTAGCCGTAGCCGCCCCCGGCTATCTGGTCGGCGCGGTTGCCGCTGATGGTGCCGCCGGTGATGGTGAGCGAGCAGCCTTCATAGACGTAGATGCCGCCGCCCTGGAAGGCCCAGCCGCCGGTGATCTGTCCGCTATTGTCGACAGACGTGTCGCTGATGGTCAGCTGGCCGCTGTTCATCACGGCGATGACCTGTCCGTCAGCGTCGGCGGCCGTTATGGAGCGTCTCAGCGTGTAGCCATTCAGGTTGAGTGTGACGGTGTTGCTGATGTTCAACCGGTTGTTTAGATCGATGTTGCCACCGAGCGTCACGGTCTGGTTGCTCTGTACTGCTGTGCGCAAGTCGGCTTCCGTCGTGACGGTGCCCTGTGCCCATGCTGCCTGCGCCACGATAAACAATGTGGCGAGGATGGTGAATGCTTTCTTTTTCATTCTGCTTTTGGTAATCGGTAAAAAAAAACTTGGTACGATTCGCTGTACGAGGTACGGGAATACCCTTCCGCGAAGGTTTGCTTGTTTAGTTAAGTGAGTTACTTACTATGCCCGTCCATATTAGGACAAACTCGGTGCAAAATTACGAATATTCTTGTAAACGGCCAAAATTTTTCGCCCCTTTTTTTGCACCGTGAAAAACTTTTCGTAACTTTGCACCCACGTAGAACCAACCGACAACAAATGAAAAGAACAATTATTGCTACAGTGCTGCTGAGCACAATGCTCAGTCTCAGCGCACAGAACGGCACGACGACGGCCCGCGAGGACATTGCCGAGAACCCGTGGCTGGCGGGCTCGAACTATGTGGACTACGACCGCCAGCTGCCCGACTTCCGATACACGAAACCGCCAAAAGGCTACGTGCCTTTCTACTTCAGCCACTATGGGCGCCACGGCTCACGCTGGCTCATCGGAGGCGACGACTACGAGCGCGTGCTGCGCCCCCTGCGCAAGGCTCGCCAGCAGGGTAAGCTAACCCGCGAAGGGCAGGAGGCCCTACGCCAGCTGGAGGTGTTCAACAAAACCACGCACAAGCGGCTGGGCGACCTGACAACCGTCGGCGAGCGCCAGCACCACGGTATCGGGCGACGCATGGCCGAGCACTTCCCCGAGATCTTCGTCAAGACGAAGGGCCTGCATGTCGACGCCCGCTCGACGACGGTGAACCGCTGCATCCTGTCGATGGTCGCCGAGTGCGAAGAGCTGATGGCCGCCAACCCCACGGCCCGCATCCACAACGACGTGAGCGACGCCCTGCAGTTTTATCTCAACCAGGACTGGAGCGACCGTCTGCGTCAGACGGCCAAGAAGGGCGACCGCTTGCGCCACGACTTCACCGAGGCCCACACCCATCCTGAACGTCTCATGCAGGTGCTCTTCAACGACCAGCAGTATGTGGCCGACAGTGTCAATGCGGGCTCACTGATGCGCCACCTCTTCGAGGTGGTCATCAACATGCAGAGCCACGACGACGGTCCTGACATGCTCCACCTCTTCACCACCGACGAGCTCTACGACCAGTGGCGCATCCAGAACGTGCGTTGGTACCAGCACTATGGCCCATCGCCCATCACCGACGCCATCATGCCCTTCTCGCAGCATAACCTGCTGACAAACATCATCGAGACCGCCGACACCTGCCTGCGCCTCAGCAAACCGCAGGCCACACTGCGCTTCGGCCACGAGGTGTGTGTCATGCCCCTGGCATGCCTCATGGAACTGGGCACCTGCGGCGATCAGGTCAGCGACATGGAGCAGCTCGACGCCACCTGGCGCAACTACCGCATCTTCCCCATGGGTTGCAACATCCAGCTCATCTTCTACCGCCCGAAGAAGGGCACAGGCGACATCCTCGTCAAGGCCCTGCTCAACGAGCGCGAGATGACACTGCCCGTCCAGCCCACCGCCACACCTTATTATTATAAATGGAGCGACCTGCGCGCCTACTGGCAGAAGAAACTGAGTGAGTATTGAGTTTCAGGCCTTGGAAAGAAATAACCAATAATTATCCATAAATAGCATTACTAAACACATCGTTATGAGCAAAAAGAGCGCAAGACGACTGTTCGTCGTTTTATCACTTCTCACTTTTCACTTCTCACTTTTCATGAGCGTTGCGCATGCGCAGTCGCAGTTTAACGAAAAGCCGAAGCTCGTCGTGGGCATCGTCGTCGACCAGATGCGATGGGACTACCTCGACCGCTACTACGAGAAGTTCACCGACGGTGGCTTCCGCCGTCTGATTGAGAAAGGCTACTCCTGCAACAACTGCCTCATCAACTACGTACCCACCATCACCGCCATCGGCCACACCTCGGCTTACACCGGTTCGACGCCCGCCTTCCACGGCATCTGCGGCAATAGCTTCTACATCGATGGCAAGAAGGTGACAAGCTGTCAGGACGACGCCGTACAGGCCGTGGGCAGCGAGACAAAGAGCGGCAACCGCTCGCCACGCAACATGCTTTCGACCACCATCGGCGACCAGCTGCGCCTACACACCGACTTCCAGTCGAAGGTCGTCGGCGTCAGCTACAAGGACCGCGCCGCCATCTTCCCTGCCGGCCATTCGGCCAACGCTGCCTACTGGCTCGACTCGAAACGGCTCTGCTTCATCACCTCGACTTACTACATGCAGGAGCTGCCCAGCTACGTCAAGCGCGTCAACAACGAGCTGAAGCACAACCAAGAGGCGAAGAAAGCCGGCGACCGCATCGGGTTCTCGCCCGTCTGCGGCACCATCATCACCGACATGGCCATCGCCGCCCTCCACGGCGAGAAGCTCGGCAAAGGCAAGTACACCGACATGCTCTGCGTCAGCTACTCACAGACCGACATTATCGGCCATGAGTGGGGCACGCGCGGCAGCCACACCGACGAGGCCTACCTGCAGCTCGACAAGGACGTGGCACGCCTGCTGCGCGCCCTCGATGCACAGGTGGGCAGCGGCAACTACATCGTCTTCCTCACCGCTGACCACGGCGCCGCCCACAACTGGAACTATCTGCGCGACAACCATATCAGTGCTTCGGGACCTTTCGACTTCGGTGACATCAACCCGCAGCTCGACTCGATCCTCAAAGCAGAGCTCGGCACGACCAGGGAGGTCATTGCCGACGTTCTCGACTACCGTATCATTCTTAACCGCGACTTCATCAGCCAGCAGGGCCTTGACATTGCCAAGGTGAAGCAGGTGCTCGTCAACGCATTCATGAAGATCGACCACGTGTCAAATGTCATTGACTACGAGACGGCAACCGTTGCACCCATCCCGGAGCGGCTGCGCAGCCAGATTCTCATGGGCTATCACCCACGCCGCACTGGCGACATCATCATCATTCCCGATCCGCAGTACTACTCATGGTGGAACGGTGGCCCAGCTACTGCCACCACCCATGGCGAATGGAACCCCTACGATGCCCATATCCCCTGCCTCTTCATGGGGTGGCACATCCCCCACGGCGCCACGTCGCGTGAGGTACACATCACCGACATCGCCCCCACCATCTGCCAGCTACTCCACATCCAGCAGCCCAACACCTGCGTCGGCGAGGCCATCACCGAGATTACGAAGTAGCTTTTTCTCAGTGCGAATGCAAAAACACCTAAAAAGCGGTGCTCCGAGGAGCGCCGCTTTCGTTTTCCGAGAAGTCTCCCACACTCCTCCGAGAAGTCTCCCACACTTCTCCTAGAAGTCTGCCACACTTCTCCGAGAAGTCTCCCACACTTCTCCGAGAGGACTCCCACACTTCTCCGAGGCCATGGGGATAACATAATGACGGGCAGCCGCACTATGTGCAACTGCCCGCTCTGAAAACTATTGACAATTACTTACTTCTTAACAACATTCGTTGCAATGACTGCGGCCAGAATTGTGGCCAGGACGAATGATGCAATCGTCATAATGACGAAACCAGCTTCAATTGATACCATAATCTGTTTCCTTTCTCAAACTTTAAATTGTTATCCTAAAAACGATCTTTTTTACCTCGGGCGTCCTTGCGCCCGTACCTATTTATATATATAGTGGCGGAGCTCCTGCCGTTGGCTTCTCGCAGCCTCTTGTTGTCTTTTGACGGTGCAAAGGTACGACTGTTTTCGCACACAGCCAAACAATCCGGCCGAAAAGAGCGGAAATGAGCCGTTTCTTTGACCTTCATCAAAAAACGTACTATTTGCCAAAAGAAGTAGGTAAAACACGCCAGCAGTGGCACATTTATTCACCAAAAGCGGCACGTACTATTCGCCAGCAGTGGCATAGAGTCCGATACATGCGCCAATAAATCCGCCAGAGCGGGAAGTGCTCAGATTGACGGCATCGACCCCGACAGCGAGCGGATGCCACTGGTCGGCATCACCCTGCGCATAATAGAAGGAATAGTAACGCCCACGCCCCTCAACTTTCAGGCGCAACGGCGTCGTTGCATCGACAAAGGCGGACCCGACGAGGACCTTTTCACGCTCGGTGCGGGTCAGCGTGATGGCGGGACGCCCGTCGAGCATGGTCTTGCCGAATACGAAGTTGTACTGCTCGTTCTGCAGCAGCGCCACTCCGGCAACGTCCTTGTCGCTGCGAGGACTGAACGTCAGCATGGTCTCTGCCGTGAAGTTGGTGTGCTGCTGACGACAGAACAAGGCAGACAACGGCTTCCGCTGGCTGATGTCAGCAGGGGCAGGATGAATCATCAGGCCCGGGCCGGACCAGTCGAAGCGCTCCATCTCAGGATTGCGGAGGAATATCCAGCGCATGTTCAGTTGCGGAGCATCGAAGTTATCGGTATAGGTGAAATTGCCCGTATTAAAGATTGACTGTGAGGACGGGGCGACAGGGAGACGCGGCCCGTCGACAACGGTGGGCACGGGAGAGCCTGCCGGCAGAATCTCCGGCCAGTCGTCACGCCAAGTCACAGGCAACATGTAAGTGTCGCGCCCGGTATTGTAGAATGGCCCATCGTAGGCACGACAGCCGAGGAACACTGCCCACCACGAGCCGTCGGCAGCCTGCAGAAGGTCAGCATGACCCGTGCTCGTCACCACGTCGGGGCGGTCGGCGGGCAGTCCGGTGCGCTGCGTCAGGATAGGGTTGTGAGGACACTCCTCCCACGACTCCGCCTTGGTGATGTCAGCCTTCAGCGGTGCACGGAAGATGACCTCCGAATGCCAGTCGCCAGTGCCACCCTCGGCACACATCAGATAGTAGTACTTACCGATGCGGTAGAGGTGTGGTCCCTCAATCCAGATGGGCTTGGCCTCGACGTGAGTGCCACCCCGCACAATTTGGCTGTAGCCACCAATGATGCTGTCGCCACGCGTGTCGAAGCGGAAGATGCGGATGGCCCGCTGCCCCTCGTAATCGGCGCCACCCTCGACGGGGGCGTTGTGTACGATATAGGCCGTCCCGTCCTTGTCGAAGAAGAACGAGGGGTCGATGCCGTCAATCTGCGGCAGGCGAATGGGCTCGCTCCACCCCTGATGTGGATCGGTGGTCTTTACGAAGAAATTGCCCATGCCCACGTTGGTTGTAATCATGTAGAAAGTCTTATTCCGCGGGTTGTACTTGATGTCGGGGGCGAAGATGCCGCCAGAGACGCCCTGCCCAACGAGCGGCAACTGCGAGGGACGGTCGAGCACATGCCCCGTCTGCGTCCAGTGCAACAGGTCGCGGCTCTCATAGAGAGGCACGCCGGGGAAGAAAGCGAACGACGAATTGACCAGATAATAGGTGTCGCCGACCCGACAAATTGACGGGTCAGGAGAGAAACCTGCCAGAATGGGGTTCAGATACTGGCAGGCGGGATCGTACTGCTTCTCGAAACGCTGGTCGTTGCCAGTGTAGGTGAAATGACTAAAGTGTGCGTCCTGGGCTGTCAGGTTGCCAATGGCGATGGCAAGGACGAGGAAAAGTGTGTTAAGGCGCATGTTGAAAAGGAGTTGAGGAGGTGAGGAGGTGAGGAGATGAGGAGATGAGGAGATGAGGAGATGTGGAGGTGAGGAGTTGAGGAGATGTGGAGGTGTGGAGGTAAAGTAGAATAGACCTATTTCCACATAGAACGGCTCCACTTTCAAGAGTTGAGGAGCTCTTCGCTCGAGCGAAGAACTCCTCAACTCCTTACTCAACTTACGAAAAGTTGAGAGGTTTACTTAACCTCTTGGATAATCTTGCCGCCCTCTTCGAGTGCTTGCATGTTCAGGGGGATAAGGCCATGATGGCGCTCAGGGAGCGTCTTCTTCAGCGCCTTCTCCACGCCGCCCATACCGACGACGGGACACACATGGAGCATGCCGCCGAGGACAATCATGTTGAAGATCTTGCCATTCTTCATTTCTGCGGCCTTGTCCATGGCGTCGATGCGATAGACTTGGATGTCCTTACGCGTGGGCGGGTTGATGATGCCATAGCTGTCGTAGATGAGGATGCCGCCGGGCTTCAACTTCGGCTCGAACTTCTCGAGCGACGGCTGATTGAGCACGATGGCCACATCATACTTGCTGAGGATGGGCGACGAGATGCGGTCGTCGCTGACGATGACCGTGACGTTGGCGGTGCCGCCGCGCTGCTCGGGGCCGTAGGCGGGCATCCACGTCACTTCCTTATCTTCCATCAGTCCCGAGTAGGCCAGAATCTTACCCATTGAGAGCACGCCCTGACCACCGAAACCGGATATGATTATTTCTTTCTTCATCTTTTTATTTCACTATTTTACTATTTACTATTTCACAATTATACTATCTGCAATTGACGCGCAGCCAAATCGTCAAATAGTAAATTGTCAAATTGTTAAATTGTTGTGTCTTTTAAATCTCCCTTTGGATAGAAGGGGAACATGTGCTCCTTCATCCATTCGTTGGCCTGCTGCGGTGTCAGTTTCCAACCGCTGTTACAGGTCGAGACAAACTCGACGAGCGATGAACCCTTGCCGTCCATCGATGCCTGGAAAGCCTTCTTCAGCGCCTTCTTGGCCTTGAGGATGCTGGCCACCGACTCCACCGACTGGCGGGTGACGTAGCACGTACCTTCCAGTCCGGCGGCGATGTCGGCCATCTTCAGCGGATAGCCATGCAGCTTCGGGTCACGGCCGTAGGGGCAGGTGGCCGTCTTCTGGCCGATGAGCGTGGTGGGAGCCATCTGTCCGCCCGTCATGCCGTAGATGGCATTGTTGACGAAGATGATGACGATGTTCTCGCCACGGTTCAGGGCATGGATGGTCTCGCAGGTGCCTATGCAGGCGAGGTCGCCATCGCCCTGATAGGTGAACACGAGGCGGTCGGGCCAGCAGCGCTTGATGCCCGTTGCCAGTGCGGGTGCACGTCCGTGGGCAGCCTCCTGCCAGTCGATGTCGATATAGTTATAGGCGAAGACGGCACAGCCCACGGGGCTAACGCCGACGGCCTTCTCCTCCAAGCCCATCTCCTCGATGACCTCGGCAATGAGCTTATGGACGACGCCATGCGAGCAGCCCGGGCAATAGTGCATATTGTTATCGTTGAGCAACGTCGGCTTCTTACAAACCACGTTCTCTGGAGCAATAATCTGATTCTCTTCCATAATAATTATCAATTTTCAATTGTCAATTATTCATTAGCTTTGCCTTCAAAGCTTCAACAATCTCCTCGGGATCGGGCACGATACCGCCTAAGCGGCCGAAGTGCTCCACAGGCTCGGCACCGTTGATGGCCAGGCGCACGTCCTGAACCATCTGGCCGGCATTGATCTCGGCGACAAGCACGCCCTTCTTGCCCTTTGCCAGGGCAGCAATCTCCTTTGTGGGGAAGGGCCACAGGGTAATGGGGCGGAAGAGTCCCACCTTGATGCCCTCGGCGCGTGCCAGCTCCACCGACTTCTCGGCGATACGGGCGGCAGAGCCGAATGCCACGATGACATACTCGGCATCGTCGCACTGCTGCATCTCGTAGCGCACCTCTTTCTCGCGAATCTCGGCATACTTGGCCTGCAGGTGCAGGTTGCGCTGCTCCATAATCTCGGGTTTCAGCTCGAGCGAGGTGATGACGTTGCGCTGGCGGTCCTTTGTCTTACCGGTCGAAGCCCAGGGGCACTGTGCAATAACCTCTTCATCAGTACGACGACGCTTGAAGGGAGGCAGAACCACCTTCTCCATCATCTGA
>JAEEGL016410284.1_pt1 | contig 52356 bp, 29 predicted proteins | sample 9134231 | NCBI WGS metagenome assembly JAEEGL01 (sample SAMN16246548, study PRJNA631951) | gut metagenome | biome: gut microbiome; feature: rumen; material: fiber-attached | host: Bos | place: Iran: Karaj | collected 2018-10
AATAAATTATATGATGATAAAGAACAATTTGGTGAATATGATGAAACTGCAATTCAAAATTATTCAAAAGCTTCTGAAGAAGGAAATTCAGATGCTTATGCTAAATTAGGTTTAATATATGAAAAAGGATTATTAAATCAAAACATAGATTTACAAAAAGCAGAAGAATATTATCAAAAAAGTGTAGATATAGATGAAAACCCAAGTGGATTAAATGGCTTAGGAAATTTATACTATAATAGTAATCCTTCAATTGCAGTTGATTATTTTAAAAAAGCTGCTTTAAATGGTAACTTAGATGCTTTAAATAATTTAGGAATTTGTTATGAATATGGAAAAGGAGTTGAAAAAAATTATTCCAAAGCTTTAGAATATTATAAAAAATCTTCTGATAAAAATCATCTTCCTTCAATGATTAATCAAGCTATTTTATTAATTAAAATAAATATAATAAATAATAAAACTGATGATTTGACAAAAGCATATCATTTATTAAATTCATATTTAATTTATGATAAAATGAATCCTGAAGTTTATTATTATCTTGGTTTTTTATATGAAAATGGATTTGATCTATTAAGAGATGGTAATATCATTCAAAATCCTTATATGGCTTTTTTGAATTATAAAAAAGCTTCAGATTTAGGTAATATAAAGGCAAAAACTAAAATTGGAGTTGCTATATATAATGGAATTAATGGAATTATTCCAAAAGATGAAGAAACTGGGATTTCATTTTTAAAAGAAGCCTCAAATAATAATGATCAAGAAGCAACTGATTATTTAAATTCATTAAAAGAAATGGGGAAAATGAACTATTAATAATATTTTTTTTAAAAATAAAAATATATTTTATATAAAAAACAAAAAATTGATTTCTTCAAATATATAAAATTATATTAATCTATTTTTTTTAAATTATGAATTCAAATCATTTCATTGTTAGGTAAATATAAACATAATTAAATATAAAATTCCATTCTCATATAAGTACACTTAATAATTTTCCAAAAAATTAATGATTAAATTTTTATTATTTGAATAAATTGATAAAAATGAAACAAAATAATGTTTTTATTCTATTAATTTTTATTTCTAAATTTCTTTTCAATAAAAGTGAAATAACTGAAAAGGAAATAGAAACAATTTGTGAAATAGGAAAATATAATTCATATAAAAGAATAAAGGATTATTCAACTCTTCAAGAATACTATAAACATAAATTTAAAGATAAATCATCAAATGACCAATTTATAATGTCTTTTTTGATGAATGGTAACTTAACTAAAAATCTGGATAAATATATAAAAAAAATAATTGTTACAATAATTACACTAGGGTTAGCTTTCTTAGCTCTAATTTCTTATATAATTTTAATAATTTTATGGAGAAACAATAAATGTCTCTTTATCAATTTGAATAAAAGTGAAAGAAAAAAAAGACAAATTTATTGTAAATATTGTGGTTATTTAACTTCTATCATTTTAATAATAGTGTCAATAATTCTTTGTTCAGTAGTATTAGTATTAAATAGTCAACTTAAAAAAAATATTAATGCATCATTATGCTCATTATATCATTTTACAAAACATGCAATAAATGGTCTTTCTGAAAGTGAAGTAGTAAAAGATGAATACCCAATATTTCCAGGTTTTTCCAAAATAGAAGAAATATTATTATCTACTTCAACTTCAACAAATGTTAATGAATTTCTAAATTCTGATACATTCCCAAAATACAATGATTTAATAAATAAAGATGAAAATATTATTAATGTAATTCAAGGTTATTCCACTAATTATGGTACCACAAGTAGTATTCCTAGTCCAAATCCAAATATTTTGAATACTGTTAGATTATTATTAAATTATCAAAAATTATATGGACCATATACATCACAATATACTATATTAGGTGAATTTTATGAAAATTATACAAATACCATTCATCTTGCAATTGATTCTTTAAAAAAACTTAAAAGTGATTTTAATGACCTTATGTCTTATCAAAATAATATTAATGATGCAATAACTAATATAGATGAAGAATTAGGTGGATTTCAAAATTTATACTTAATTGTGGAAAATATTATTATTAAAAATTACAATAAATTAAAGAACAAATTCACAAAAATAATTGTCATATTAATTTATATATATTTAATCCTTGTTTTATTTGAAGGATTATTATTAATATTATTTTCAACATGTTTTATATGTGATAAAAATCCAACTTCATGTATGTATAATGTTAGAATTATATATTTTATTGTTTGGAATTTTATGTTTATTTCAATAATAGGAGTATTTTCATTAAGTTCATTTTTCTCATTTTATTTTAGTGTTAATAATGAAATTACTCCAGTTTCTCATTATATTCTTTCAGAAAAATATATGAGTAATACCGATGATTCTTCAAATATATTTTTAAGCTTAATTCAAAAAAATGCGGCTTTTTCTTCATATTTTCAAGTATGTTTAAATGGAAAAGATTCATCAAATTCAAACATTGCATATTCTTTTGGAATTGATCAAACATTTTTAAGATATATTAATTCATTATATCAAGATTACAGAGATTTTAAAAAATATTATTCAACAATTAATGAAACATTAGAAAGTGTTCAAATTTTATTGTCAAAAAATTCATTGTTTGAAAAATATAAAAATAATATGACATTAACAACGAATTATAATGAGCACAAAGAAAATGATGTAACATATAATATGGATAAATTTAATGTATATACTGATTCATCCTTATCAAATTCACTTCAAATTAAATGTGTTTCAGCAACAAAAGATCGTTGGGTGACAAATATAGGAGATTGTCCAAATAATTATACTTATTTATCTCCTGAAGAATTCTATTTTGAAGGTGGATATCATTGTTTAATTCTTAATGAATGGGATTATGATAAAGAGAATATTAGATATTATTCAGCTTGTAAAAATTATAATGGTGAAACAATTGAACATTTCACTGATTCTTATTTTTTAGCTTTAAAAGATTTTTACAATAATAATGCTATTTTAGTTAATAATATTATTGAAGCAAATAATCATATTTATGAATTAATTGAGGATATTAAAGAAGATTTAACCAATGAATATAATGCTGATTCTGAATTTTTTGAAAATTATCTTTCTGATTATATTACTTATAATGGACAAGTTGAATCTTCTACAATATATGATATGTTTGATTGTTCTCTTTTAAGATATGATTTAATTGATTTTTATGATATATCAAATCATCATTTTAAAAAAAATGTCTTAATACAACTTTCTTTTACTGTAATTTCTGGAATTTTACTATATATTTCTCAATATTTTGGAGTTAGATTAATGTATGTTTTTAATAAAGATTTTAAATTTGAAGAAGATAATGATAGTAATGAAGAAGAAGAAGATGAAATTGATGATGAAGATAAAAATATATATAAAAAAAGAAGTGATAAATTACCTGAATTGACAAATTCTGAGAAACTTGATATAAATTCAGATAATTATTTAACAAGAGAAAACAATGAAAAGAAGAAAAATAAAGTGAATCCAAAAAGTAAAAGATTATCACTTATGAATAATCCAATGCATATTAATTATTTTAAAAATAATAATACTCAAGATAAAAGTTCAGAGAATAATTCTGAAAATTCATCTTCTCAAGAAAATCCAATTTACACTATTAAAAATCCTAATATTAATAGTAATGATAATGATTCAAATGGAGTTGATAATTTAAAAAATTCATCAAATTTAATTAATAATGGAAATATTAGAGGTCTTTATAAAAATAATACTTTGAAAAATCCTTTAGGATTAAATATTAAAAACAATAAAAATAATAATTCTGAATCTAATTCCAACAATAATAATTCTGAAGAAGAAGAAAAAAAATCAGAAGTTGAATCTGAAGAAGAAGAAAAAAAATCAGAAGGTGGATCTGAAGAAGAAGAAAATGTCTCAAATGATAAAAAAGAAGAAGATGATGAAGATAATTAAAAAAAAATATAAATAAATATATATTTAAAAAATTAACTAAATTTTTATAAAAAAAATTTATAAAATTTTAAAAAAAATATTTAACGATTCAATAATTTATTTTTTTTTCCAAATCATATAAACAATCTTTTATTATTTTTAAATAACATTTGTTTTGGTTTTCTTTAAAAAAGAATCAACTTTAAAATAATAATTACCTTGAAATTCTAATTCAAAAGAATGATTAATTCTTTCTAAAATAGGAATAAATACTTCAACACTCAAATATTTTTTAAAAATATTTTCATAAACTTTAATAATATCTTTATGATTAAATTTATCTAAAACAAAAAAAGGAATACAATAATCAAAAATATTATAATTTAATTTTTTTTTATAACAATTACAAAACTCTATTTTATCTTTTAAAGAATCTATTTTATCATTTTTACTATTATTATCATCAATAAAAGAATTTAATTTAGAAATCAAATTATTTCCTTTTTTTTCTTTTTGAGGAATAAAATTAATATAAGTTCCATCTTTCCTATTATTAATACTGAAAGAAGAATTTAAATTTAATTTCTTGTGTTTTTCTGATTTATTAGTTTGAGCATTAGAATTAATAAATTCAATTTTATGATGAGCTTTTTTTAACATTTCTTGATTATGTGGACATAACATAGGTCCATTAATTAAAGAACTAGAAAATTCAATTAAAAAGCTTTTTTCAGAAAAATAAAGTGATATCAATTGTAAAATTTGAAACATTAAATCCGTACATCCTCCAATATTACCTAAAACATCTTGAAGTTTAACATAACTTCTATTGATTTCTTTTTTAAATGATTTTACTGAAAATACTATTTCTAAAAAAGAAGAAGAAAATTCTTCATTAATTTCTTTATCATTAAATTCTGTTATTAATGAATCATATTGATAAAATTTATAATTTTTTTCGCTTTTTGTTACGAATCCATTATCTGATTTATATTCAGAAAATTGAAAAAAATAATTATATCTTTTATATAAGGTTAAACTAGGTAAAAAAATATCATGTTTTAAAGAAGTTTTAATTGGTTCATTTACATCATAATGGTCAATTGAATAAGATAAATAAACTAAATTTATCGTAATATTAGAAATATATTGATTTATTTCTTTTTCTGAATGACATATTATTCCACTTTTTGAATTATTTGTACATTTTTTGAAATGAATATCAATTGTATCATAACCTAAAATTCTATCACCAAATTCCCCAGCAATAGTTAAATTTTGATTTTCTGGAATACATAGAAAATTATTAATCATTCCATTATCAAAATTGAATATATCATTAAGTTGACATATTTGATATTTTATTTCTGTTTCAATATGATTTTCATATTTGCTTTTATTGGGATATTCTAATATATCATGTTGAATTTTTATTATTTGAAAATCGAGATACGAAGGATCCAATTGAATGAATTCTCCTGTAAAATTAGTCAATCCAAAAAAAAGATGACTATTAGAAAGATTGATTATTTGTTTTTCTTTTAATTCTATTAAGTTTGTAACTAAATTAAAACCTTTATGATAAAAAAGATCAGAAAAATAAATAATTGAAACTACGATTAAAAGAATTAAAAATAAAAAACTTAGAAATATATCAAATATAGTTGAATATGTTCTTTCCTTTTTATATAAAACATTAAAGTCTAAACCATATAAATTTATAAATTCTAAATAAGCTCTGATTTTTTGAAAAAACATTAATTAAAAATAAATGTTTAATATAAATATAAATTGATAAATGATAAAATTAAAAAAAAATTTTATTAATCATCATTATTTTAAAATTATTTAAATTATTTCATTCTATTTATTAATTTTAAACCTTAAATTAAATAATTATTATGTAAAAAATCTAACTTTTATAAAATAAGATAAAATAATTATATAAATGTTAAAAAAAAAATAGTCTCTCTCCTTAAATTTTATTAATTTATAAAGAATAACCAATTTTTCAAGAATATTAGTAAAAAACATATTTTGCAGTAATCATTTGATTTATTTTTTTAAAAAAAATATTATAATTCAAAATCAAGAATTTTTTATCTATTAAATTATATTTCAAAAATAAGAATTGCTCAAATAAAGAATAAAAATTTTCTCTCAAAAATAAATATTTACTTAGTATAATTTTTTCAAAAAAGAATATAAAATTTACAAAATTATACAAAATTTATTATAAATATAATATAAATTTGGTTTTTAAAATCAAAATAATCTTTTCTTTTTTTTATATTAATTAATTTATATAATATAAAAATTTTTTAATATGAAGATAAAAGAACTTAAATTATTTATGAAAGAAGAATTAAATATTCAAAAAAGATTTATAATTCTTATGAATAAATTAATTAATAATCAATCAAATGATTCTGAAAATTTACTCTTTATTATAATATTTTCAATACAAAATATATCTATTTATTTCTCTGAAAAAGTAGGTGTTTTTGATATTGATAATAATATTTCTGATAAAATTTTAAATTTAATTGAAAAATTTGCAAGGTTTAAATCACTTTTTTTGTCAAATAAAAATTATTATTCTTTATCAATATATATTTTATTTATTTACTATTTATTTTTTTTTTTCTTTTTTATTAGTTCTTTATTAACTTCATCCAGAAGAAAAACTTATGATAATTTTTTAAAAATTTTGAATTTTTTAATCAAACTTAATATTTATTATTTATCAAATATTTCTTTAGATTTTTTTACTCATATGATATGTTTCAATAGAGATTATAATATATATATCAAAGAGATTAAATGTAATCAAAGTAATAATATTGGACCTTTTATAATGTCAATTCTAACACTTTTTTTTTCTCAAATTTTTATGTTTTTTATTCATTTTTTTTATGAAGATCATTTATTTATTTCTGTATCTTCTTTTAGTTGTTTATCAAGTAATATGATTATTTTTCAACATTTAAGTGCAATAATATCATCTATTATTTTAGGATGGATTGAAGAAATTCATCGGGGATTTTTTTTTTTAATAAATTTCATTTTATCAGCTTTAATTTTTATTTATTATTTAAAAAGATTAATTTATTATAATTCAACTACAAATTTTACTCTTGGGTTATCCTATTGTTTAAATTTATATGCTTCTATTTATTTTACTTTTTTTTATTTTTTTGATATGAGTCAAAAAGGTTTAGTTTTTATATTATCATGTATTTTGGTAGGAATTTTTTTTAAAAAAGTATTTTTTTATTTTAATGAACAAATAATAAAAGAAACACCATATCATAAAATAAAAAACAAATATTATGTTTTATATTATGTAAAATATTTAATAGATTTAATAAGAATATATAATGAAAACCCAGAAGCAAAATCACTATTAATTGGGATTATGGAAATTCATTCGATTGAATGTCCAAATAATAGTTGTATAACTAAAACAAAAGAAAAAATTTATCTTCCAATTGAAAATGCTTGGTCGGATAGAAGTAAACATTTTATTGATGATAAAATATTTTTAAAATTTTTTATTGTAGTTATTATTGGATATTATGTTAAAATTGAATATTATATCCCTGAATTAATTATAAATTTATCTCATTATTATTTAGAAGTTATTGGAAATGTATGTTTAAGTATTTATCATTATGAAAAAGCAAAAAAAATGAAATTAACTTTAAAAGAAAAATATTTATTAGAAAGATTAAAAATGATAATTTCATATAAATTATATGAAAATTTAAAACAAGAAGATGAACCATGTGAAGATTTAATTGACTTAAATATAACTTTTTATTATAAATATCATGACATTGCAAAACAATTTTCAAAAGAAATTTATAATGATCTTGAATTAAGTGTTGAATTTTGGGAATGTTTTTCAACAAAAAAAAATTCTGATTTAATTGATATAAATCATGTTATTACCTTAATTGAAAAAATAAATAATTCTAAAAACACAATAAAACATTTATGGAATGAAATGTTTCAAATTTATTCAGGAATAAATTCTTATTTTTTATTATATTTAGATTATATAAACGAAATTAATGATGATCAAAGATTGAAAAATGAATTAGAAAACTATAAAAAAAAGAAAGAAAATTCAGCTGAAAATATCGTTGAAAATTATTATAATGTATTATTTAAAAAAGATACAGGAATTATTATAGTTAATGGTGATAGAGGAAAAGAAGGTTTAATTGAAAAAGCTAATAAATCTTTTGGAAAAATTTTTCATGTTAATTATGATAAATTAAGAGGAAAAAACATTACTGAACTTATGCCAAAAATTTTTGCTAATGTACATTATTTTGTTATGAAAAGATATTTTGATATTGGAAAAAAGAAAATTATTGATAAAGGACATTTTAAAGTTTTTGGTTTAGATAAAAATAATTCGATTATTCAATTACAAAAAAATATTAAAATTTTTCCTATGTTAAATGATTATTTATATTATGTTGGTATGTTTAATTTAGAAAAAAATGATGATTTAATTTTAATAAATTCTGATTTTTTTATTCAAGGAATGAGTAAAAAATTATCTGATAAATTGAAAATCACAAATGATAATTTATTTGTTGATAATGAGATTCCATTTTATATGATATGTAAAAATTTTATAAATTTTTATAGAACATTTTTCAAAAACACAAAAAATAAAACAATAAAAAAAACAAAAAATTCTTTATTAGAAAATTCAATTAAACCTTTTGATGAATTCGAAGAAAAAGAATGTTTATTAACGGAATTAAATGACTCAAATTCATTTAATTCAAAAGAAAATAATATATCCACAAATAGTAATATAAATGATAATAATGTAGATTTACAAAAAATAGATGATATAAATGAAAATATGGAAATAGAATATCAAATGAATTTCCCTCATTTTTTATCAAAATATTCATATTATTCAAAAAATCAAAATAATGAAGAAGTAGAAGATTCAATTAATGATTCATCACAAAATAATGAAGAAATAACAATAAATGAAACAAGTATAATAAATACAGAAAATAATACATTATTAAATCATGAAACAAGTATAATTTATTCAGAATATAATGCTTCAACTATAAATAATGAAGATAATAATAATTACATTAGACGAAAAATAAATAATGATATGCATCTTTCTGGTAATTTAATTTTGCAAAAAAAAACAAGAAATTCTTCTTTTAAATATTCTGGTGGTAATTTAGATAAATATAATAATTTTCTTAATAATATTCAAGAAACAAATTTAAATCAAAATACTACTTCAAATATAGTTTATTATGATTACACTAACACTCCAATAAAAACAAGAAAACCTGAAAATATTCTAATTGAAGGAAAAAAAAAAATTATGCTATATAAAACTTTATTTCAATCTGGGAATTTTAAAGAATTAGAAACGATATTTGATAGAGATTCTTTTGATGGAGGTATTGATTTTAAATTCAATTTTTCTTTTGAAAAATATTTCTATGATAATGAAAAAATATGTTTTATTATAAGATGTATAGATAATAAAGTAGAAGATGATGCTGATTCTTATAAAAATCCAAGTCAAACAAATTTTTCAATTATTAAATTAAAAAAAAATAAAACTTTGTATTTAAAAAAATTATATCAAATAAATAAAATAGAATATGATATTTTTCGAAATAATATAAAAAATTTTCAAATACAATTACAAACTATTCCAGGTTTTAAAAATTTATTACAAAAACAATTTCATGATCTGAGATTAAGAAGTAGAGTTCATGGTAAAAAAATAAATGATTCAAATCAATTTTTAGATGAAAATTCTTCTCAAACTGGAGCTACATCATATAATTCAAATTTAACTAAATTAAATAGAATAATTGAAGCAAGAATACATTTACTTCAAAATGTTGATAATTTTTATACCTTAAAATATTTTCAAATAATACCTATAATATGGTTAATTTCTGTTATTATTTTTTCAATTACGATTAATGTTTATTCAAATCAAATTGGAAATGAACTTATAAAAACTAGAAATTTTAGTTCTATTTCTTTTAAAATTCAAATTGAAATTATGAACATTCTTAATAATGTTTTAGATTTTTTAGCTTTATATAAAAATAAAAAATTAAGTCAACCATTTAATATAACTTATGGAATGAATAATGAAATTGAATATTTTCAAGTTGTAAAAACTTTAATTCCAAATTGGTATAATAAAGTTTCTTCTTATTTAAATTTCATTGAAAAAAATGTTGGAAAATATTTTGATGATGCAAAAAAATTTTGGGCTAAAATAAAGAAGAATAATTACATTGAAGTTTCTTTACAAGACAGTGAATATTTTCCTTTAATGACTTCTTCTTCAATGTATAATGCATTTTATATATTTCATTTAAATTTAAGAAATCTAACAGAAGATGAAGAACAAAATTTAAATTATTCAATTTATATGGCAATTAATCAAATGAATTTTAATGTTTTACCTATTATTTTCTCTAACATTCCATATTCATTAAATAATATTGTTAAATTCAATAATAATCTATTACGCCGGATTAAAATCACAATTTTATGTTTACTTGTAGTATTGGGAATTATTTCAATTTGTTTTTTTTATATTATATTAATTACACAAGCTTATTTAGCAGTGGGAATTAAAATAGTTAGTAAAATTAATGAAAATAATATTTCTAATATTATAACAGGTATAAATAATTTTAAAAATGTGGTTAAATCTAGATTTAAATTAGAAGAAATTGATGAAAAATCAGTTGAAAAAAATACTTTGTTAAAGGAAAAAAGTAGGACTAAGATAGAAAATAAGGAAGGTATTAATGATAAAGAAGAAAGTACAAATTCAAACAATTTAGAACAAAATTTTTTTATTGAAACTAAAAAATTTCAAAAATTAAAGTACCAAAGTTTTATAATTGTGTTTTTTTTTATAAATATAATAGTAATATATATTATTTTAACATTTATTTATTTTACTCTAAAAATCATTATTAATGATAATGCAAATTTAATTAAATCAGAATCATATATTCTTCAAAAATTTTTTTATACGTCTATCATATTATATAGATTAAAATGTAAAATATTAAATTTTCCAAGTTTTTCATCAATTAATTGTTCCAATATTATTAACGAATCTTTATCAGAAAATTTATTTCAAACTTTAAAAAAATCAAAAAAGTTTAATGATCTTTATTATAATGGTTTTAAATTAAATGCTTGTTATGCATTATTTGATAAATCAAGTGATAATTATTCCAAATGTATTACAAATCCTACGATAATAGAATTTAACAGTACTGATGCAGTCAAACAATTTATTTTAAGAAATATAGACTTATTAAATTATGAAATAGATACTAAAAATGAAATAGGAAATTTCAATTCATTAGAAATTATGAGTGGAGATGATTATACAAGGGTTTTACTTATTTTTAAAGAGTTTTATATAAATGTTTATGAAAGATTCGAAAATATCATTGAAAAAGTTTTAGTTAATGAAATTAAAGTATCAAAAGTTAAATGTTTAATTATAAGTTTTAGTTTGATTATTTCGGCTATTTTATATTTAATATATATCATATTTTATTTAAAAAAATATTATGAAAAAATGCTTTTAGTCTCCAAAAGTTTTATACAAATTATTCCAACAAATGTAATATTTAATACACCTGATTTAGAAGCTTGGTTGGAAAAAACAGATAAAAATTAAAAATTGCTTATTTAATATAATTTTATATGTAAATAAAATAAATATATACTTTGATAAAAAAATATATCATAAAATTTAAATTATAAATAAAAAATTTATTTAAATTTTCCCATTTATCAATGGCAAATCTTTTTAATTATTTATTTGGATTCTTATCAATATTATTAGGTTTAAACAAGAAAAAAATATTAAATTTATCAAATTATAAGTATCCATCACCAAAAGACAAAGAATATACATATATTCCAATAATAGCAACAACAGATTTACATGGATATGGATTTCAAAGACATATTCCTTCATCACATAATTTTTCATATGGTGGAGCATCTCTTTTATCATCATATATAGATGCTATAAGAAAAGAATGGGGAAACAATAATTTTTTATATTTAGATTCTGGAGATAAATATCAAGGAGGTGCTGAAAGTACTATTTCTAATGCTACTATAATGACTGAAATATTTAATTACCTTAACTTACATGCGAGTGCTATTGGAAATCATGAATTTGATAATGGATTAAATTTTTTTGAAAAACAAATGAATTTATCAAAATCTCCTTTTATAACCACTAATATTAGAAAAGCTTCTAATAATGATTCAAATGCTTTTAATGCAAAAAATTTTTTGCAAAAAAAAATATATGAAATAAATGGAATTAAAATAGGTATATTAGGATATACTCCTTTATTTACTTATTATGCAGGAAATGATGTATTAGATAAACTAAATTTTTTAAAAATGAAAGACTCAATAATTCAAGAATCTAAAATTTTAAGAGAACAAGATAAAGTAAATTCCGTGGTATTAATAATTCATTATGGAATAGAATGTTACCATGATAGTCAAGAATTAAATATATATAATATATCTCATTCTCACGATTCCATAAATTGTAATATTCAAGAAAATGAATTATATGAATATATAATGGAATATCCAGGAACAATTGATGTAGTTTTTGGAGGACATGTTCATTATCCTGGTCATCATTTTTTTAATGGAATTCCTGTTATTCATTCTAAAGACAGAGGAGTTCATTTTCATATTGCTTATTTACCTTTTAAAAATGGTCAATTAATTAAAGAAAATATACAAGTTGAAGGTCCTATTCCTTTATGTGATAGAATTAGTAATCAAACTAAAACTTGTTCTTATAATGATAGAAATGATGAAATGTTTCAATTTACTTTTCATAATAGTTTAATTAGATATAATGAAAAAATTGAAAGAAGTATATTGAATAAATATTATAAGGAATTTTCTAAATATAAAAAATTTGTTTGTTTTAATGAAGATGCAGTAATTGAAAGAACAAAAACCGAAAATATTATAGGTAATTTAGAAACAGATGCAATTAGAAATAAAACAAGCGCTGATTTTGCTTTATTAAATAATGGAGCTTTTAGAGCTGTTTGGTATCCAGGAACATTATATTTAGAAGATATTCTAAATATGAATCCTTTTTTAAGTAAAATAGTTACTATAGAAATGACTGGAGCAGAAATTTATCAAGCTATGAATATTTTACAAACTGGAAAAAAAAAATATTATGCAGTTTCTGGAATGAGACAATTTTTTAAACAAGAAAAAGGAATTTATGTTATTAAAAATATTACTTTGAGTAATGGGAAAGAAATTGAAAAAAATAGAGTTTATGTTATTGCTACTAATGAATTCATTGCTGGAGGTGGAGATGAATTTAAAGATGTTTTAAAATGGTATAAAGTTAAAAATAAAAAATATTATGATAAAATTACTGACACTATTGAAGAATATTTAGTTAGAAAACAAGTTTTAAAAAAAAGTGATTATTATGAAGATGACCCAAAAAAAAGAAGATTGGTTTTTCTTGATGTTTAGTTTTAAATTTTATATTAATTAAATTAAGATAGGAAAAGTAAATTTACAATTATTTTAAAAAGAAAAATTATTTAATAATCTTAAATTATTTATTAAATATTTTTAATATATTTAAACAATTATTGGGAAAATTTTGAATAATTAATCTTCTAAAAATTCCTTATTTATAATTTAAATTTAATATTTTTTTATAATCAATTTTTCAATTTATTGATGGAAATAATATTAATTATTTTTGTTTCCTAATAAAATGATTGAAAAAAAAATACAAATAATTCCATTCTACAAACAAATAATAAACACTCCAATAATGTTTTCAGAACTAATTCAAAAAACTCAATTATTATTTCAAAATAAAAAATTAGGAGAACTCTATTCATGGGAAAAAGATGGTTCAGAAGTAAAATATTATTAAAAATAATTATCTAGATATTATCAGATGATAAATTTCAATTATCAAATGAAGAAACTAGAATAATAAAATTACTATTAATGAAAAAAGAACCAAATAATATATATAGAAAAAAACTATGGATGATTTCATCAGGAGCAAAAAAAGAAATGAAAGAACACCCTAATTACTATAATAATATTTTAACAAATTATCCAGAAGAAATGAGTAATATTCATCATGAAATAATATTAAAAGATTTACCAAGAACATTTCCAGATAAAAATGATGAAGAACTTTATTATAAAAAATTAGAAAATATATTAATTGCTTATTCAAGAAGAAATCCTTTTCTTGGATATTGTCAAGGTTTTAATTTTATAGTTTATTTTATATTAAAAATCATTAAAAAAGAAGAAGAAGCTTTTTGGTTGTTTGTTCAAATAATTGAAAAAATATTACCTTTAAATTATTATTCAAATGTTTTAGGAGTTTTAGTTTATTCAGCTTTAATTGAACAATTACTTTTTCAATTTTTACCAGAATTATTTTCTTTCATTCAAAAAAATGATTATGAAATTCATATAACTAATTTATTATATAAATGGTTATTAAGTTTATTTATAGAAAATTTTCCTGAAAAATTATCTTTAATTATATGGGATGCATTATTTTTAAATGGAGATATAATTTTATTTAAAGCTTCATTAGGAGTTTTAAGAAATTTAAAACCACAAATTATGAAAGTTAATTCAATTAAGGAATTAAATTCTTTATTTGAACAAAAAATAAAAGAATTCCAAGATCCAACAGTTATGATTTATTTTCTTCTTCTTAGAAAATTTGATTTTGATGTTAAACAATTATATTTAATAAGAAGAGATGTTGAAAATCAACTTCAAAACTCAGTTATTGAAAAAATTAGAAGTCATTCACCAAAAAAGACAAATAAAAGAAATAATGATAATGAAATTTATAATTCAGAAGAAATTCAAAATTTTTTAGTTTTACAATATATTGCTCCTCTTGAAATTATTGATAATTATTGTGATAATGTTGATAATTATCAAAATAATTATCAGAGATTAAGTATAAAATCGAAAAATGAAATTTGGAATGAATTATTAGTAAATAGATATTGTTTAGATAGTGAAGATAATGAAAATATTAGTTGTAAATCAAAAAAAATAATAAATTTAAAATCTATTTTTATAAAAGTAAAAACAAGTAAGTGTTTTTTGTCACTTTTAAATTCTTTTAAAAAGTAATTGATATTAATAATATTTTAATATATTATTTGAGTTAATATATTATAATAATAATAGTTATTAGTAATTTAAATAAGTAATTTAATATAAATTCAAATTTTTAAATTTTTTTAAAAATGGAAAATTTAAGTATTCAAGTTTATAAATTTTTACAAACAATTCCAAAAGGAAAAGTTGTAACTTATGGACAAATTGCAGAAGAATTAGGAAATAAAAATTTAAGTAGAATTATAGGAAATATATTACATATAAATCCAGATCCAATAAAATATCCTTGTTATAAAGTAGTTAATCATAAAGGAGAATTATCAAAAAATTTTGGTGATGGAGGAATTACTATTCAAAAAGAACGTTTAGAAAAAGATGGTATAATTGTAAATAATTATAAAGTAAACCTTAAAATATACCAATATAAAAAAACATTAAATAATTATACAATCGAAAATTATTTAAAAAAATAAAAATACATTAAACAAAAAAAAAAAATAAATTTAACAACAAATCTAAAAAAAACAAAATAATTCAATATAATTAAACTTATTATAATTAATAATAAATGGATTCTCCCATTGATTCAATTCCAATGTATGTGAAAGACCCTGTTATAAACAAAGAAAAATTAACTAATTATACAAGTTATACATTATTAGGAACAAGAATACCAGAACCATTAGAAAGAAGATACAGAGATTTTGCTTCTTTAAGAGAAAAATTAGTGGAAAGATGGCCTGGAATTTTTATTCCAAATATTCCTCATAAAAAAACAATTGGAGCAAATGACAAAGAAATAATAGATATGAGGATAGAAATGATTAATAGATTTTGCCTAAAATTATCTAAAATTGGTTATTTATTTAATTCTGAGGAAGTTGAATTATTCTTACAAAATTCAAGTGATGTTCCTAAAACTTTAAATTCTCTTGGACAACAAGATTATGATACTTTACTTAAAAAATATTCTGCTACTTTTACTTCTTATGATGATAATTTTGATACTCAAATTGGAAAAACTGAACAAGAAAAATTTTATAATCAATTAAAAGAAAATTATCCTAGATTAAAAAATTTAAGGAATCTTGTTTCAAATATGAAAGAAAAATACAGCATAAATAAAAGTTCATATAATTTAATTGAAAATATGTTTTCATTATATGAAAAAGAAGCAATAACTGAATATTCTGGAAATGATAATTCAAAATTAGTATTTTTTAATATGGATAATGTAGAATTGGGAAAAAGATTATCTTCAAATAAAGATCAAACTAAAAATCCTTATGATAGATTATATGACACTTTAACAGAAGATTATTTAGATACTGAAGCAATGAAAGAAGCTTTAGATTCTTTAAAAGGACTTCAAGAATCTTATGATAAATTAACTAAAAATTTTACTACTGTTAATACTCAATTAACTGAATTACAAGCTGGAAAAAGTAATTTGAAAAGTATATTTAGTTTTAAAAGTAGAGAAGATGATATTAATAATTTAATTGAGGAAAAAGATAAAATTGAAAAAAATCTTTCTTTACTAAATCAAATTATTAAAATTGCTACTTTTAATATGCAAAATGAAATTACTAACTTTAAATTTACTTGTTTAGAACATTATTATGATCAATTAAAACAATTTGAAGAAGATACTTTATTTAATGCTAAATTAGGAGAAGAATTATGGGATATAATTCTTTCAGATAATAATATTAGTAATTGTCATTAAGATGATATTTAAATTTTATTATTTTAAAAAATTAAAAAATAATGTTTAAAAAAATAAAAAGTATTTAATTAAATTTTAAATGTCTGATAAAAGTAGAGATCCTCTATTAAATATTCATCATTTTTGTAAAAAACATTTTTCTGAAATTGGAGGAATTTGTGATCAAATTTTTTGTGATGATGAACAAATGAAATGTATAAAATGCATTTCCGATAATGATGGTTGTATAAGAGGAAAAAAACATGGTTTTGTAACTATCAAAGAATATTTCGATAAATTTTTTAATGATTATAATAATTATAAATTAGATTTTAATTATTCCAAATATATCAATTTAGGTGAATCTTATTGTAGAAGTTCTGAACATTTAATTTCTACTTTTTGTTCTAAAAGAGATAATATTAAAAAAAGTTTTCAAGATAATTTTGAAGATATGGTAAATTTCATTCAACAATTGAGAGAAGATTTTAATGAATCTTATGATAAATTTATGAATGAGAAATTTGTTTTGTTAAAACAATCTATATTAAATTTAAAAAAGATATTAAATTATGAAGCTTTAGATGGTTTTAATTCTGAGATTTTAAAAATGAAAATGTCAAAGATGCCTTTGGAAAATTTAAATTTAACTTTACAAAAAATGAAAGAAACTTTAGATAATTTAAGTTATAGTAGATATATTGATGATACGAAATTAATAGAAGAATTAATAAAACTTAATGATGGAGAAATAATATCATATATTCAAAATGATATTGATATAATTAAAGAAAATATATTTAAATCTTTTAATTTATATAAAAATCAAGTTGAAAATAATTTATTTAAACTGGAAGATAATATTATAACTCCATTAGAAGATTTAATAAAAATTTATGATAGTACAATTGATTATTCTTCTAATTCTAATTTCTTAGAGAAACATTTTACTTTATTTACAGATATAATTAGCAATAATACTTATCTTGCTTATCCTTCATCTAAAAATAATATTAGAATAGAAGATTTCACTAGTTTTATTGAGAATGAAAATGAAATAATGATGAAATCTTCTAATCAAAATTTATATTTAGATACTAATGTAAATTCAAGAGATACTTTATTATATTTAAAATTAGAGGGTCATATTGCGAAAATTTTAGATATAAAATATTATTTAGATAAAAATAATAACCAATTTTTAATTTCATCAAGTGAAGATCATACTATTAAAATTTGGAATATTACTGATTTATCTTCTTATATAAAAAATAAAAAAAATCATTATGAAAATAATAAAAATTTAAACTTAGTAGGTCATTCTACAATTATAAGAAACTTTCAAATATTTTATCATCAAAATACAGATTCAGATATAATAATTTCAATCTCAAAAAATGAAAAAATAAAAGTTTGGGGTTTTGAAACTGGAAAAGTTATAAAAGAAATATATGATAGAAATAGTCAATTAAAAGGAACATATGAAGATAATTTTATTTGTGTAAGATTAGAAGACATAAATTATTTAATCACAATAAATAATTCAAATTATAATATTAAAATATGGGATTTTGATAAAGGAATTGTATTAAATATAATTCCATATAAACATAATTCAAATATTATTCAAATACTTTATTATCAATCTCAAAATAAATTTATATTTATAGATGATATTTCTACTTGTTCAGCTTTAACAATAACAAAAGATGATCCTCCTCTTTTATTAGATATGGGATTATCAAGACATAATTCTACAAGAGTTGGAGCTTATTTTTGGGATGAAAATGTTATGTTAATTTATCATAAAAATGGAGTTATTCATGAATATAATTTTGCTTTAACCAAATTTATTGGTAAATTAAGGGTTTCTACTTATCCTATTTCTTATTTAGAACAATATTATGATAATAAAAATAGTAAATATTTGCTTATTTGTCATTCTGAAGATCAACATATTAGAATTTATGGTTGATTTTATTTAATTTTTAATGAAAATTTTGATAAAAACAATAAATAAAAATATTAAATTATCAAAAAAAAATCAAGTAATAATGTAAAAACATTATTCACTCATTATATTTTTACAAATCATTTTATCACTTTCAAGAATTTTATCAATAATTTCAATTTTTTCTCTTTCTTTTTTAGCTCTATTTTTTAATTTTTCTTCCATACTTAAATGAACTTTATGTCTTTCAATAATATTTTTAAAATTAACAGCATCAACGAATTTTAAATGACTAATCATATTATCTAATCTTTTATTAAAACCTTGATTATGTAAAACTTCTTCTCCAGCTTTTCCAAAAAAAGTATCAGGTCTTAAATCTTTTTCATTATCAGTCATAATATATTTCCAATGATAAACTCGATATTTATCCCCCATATTATTTTTAATAGTGTTAAATCTAACTTTATCAGTTTTTATTTGTCTTCCAACTTTTCCATTTTTATAACCTAAAAGTCTGAGATTTTTAATTAAAGTACTATTATAACTTTTTGAATGATTTCTATCATATTTTCTTCTTTTTAAAGGTTTAATCTTTAAATCTTTCTCTGATTGATTAGGTGAATTAATTGATTGAATAGAATTAAATGAATTAAGTGAATTTATTATACTATTAGTTGGAGAATGAAATTGACTAGTGAAAAAAGAAGTTTCTTTTTTTGTATCATCTGAAGAAAAAGATAATATATTATTTGAATTTTCTCTTTTTTTTAATTTTTCTATTAAAGCTGTTTTAGGAAAAATTGGTTTTTCTGTCTTTGAAACATAATTTAGATTAGATCTTGATTTAGGTCTTAAAAATACATTTAATTTTATATTTTTCAAATGACCTTTTCTATTCTCTAATGATTTTAGTTTTCTCTCATCTTTTGATTTTAATTTTTTCTTTAAATCACAAATTGAGGCTAATGCCTCCCCTATATATAATTTTCTTCCATTGATTGAATTATTTATATTTTGATATTTTATGTTTCCTATTTCAGGAAAAATTGATTTTTCTATTGTTTCTTGATCTATTTCTGTTGCTTTTTCCATTTTTTATTTATATTTATTTTGTATTATTTTGAATTTAATTAAATATATATATAAAATTGGAGAATAAATAATCAATAAATTAATCTAACTTTTAAATATATGTATAATTTGAGTGAAAAGATAAAATGCGTTATTATATTATTTCTCTTTTTTTAATAAAATTAATTATCAATATTAATTCTAAAGGAGTTAAGTTTCAAATATAATCAAAATTTTTTTTTACTTTTTGATTTTATTATTTTAAACGTATCAAACATAATTTTTTAGAGATCAATTTTAATTAAATTTATTCATATATAAGTTAAAAAACAAATTATAAAATTTAATGAATTACTCTCATTCAATTTGCCATCATGAGCATTTTATTTCAATGCCTCCTAAAAATATATTCATTTGCTCTAACAAATCTGAAATGAACTTGAAAAAGGACTTTTTGGATTTAAATTATTTTTCAACACTTCAAAATTTAATCTCGAATATAATTGATTTTTCAGTTCTTTGTCAAAAAAAAGATTATTTAAAATTAAGAAAAAAAACTATTTTAATGTTAAAAGACATTTCAATAAATTACTGTTTATCAGATAAATCTTATCATTTAGCAATTTCTTTACTTGATAAAATTTACATGAAAATAAAAGCTTTAAATGAAATAAATATAATTGCAATTTTTTGTTTAATTCTTTCTGCAAAATTTATAGAAAATGACCCTTTGAAATCTTCATTATTAGAAAAAAATTATTGCAATAAAATATCTTCAAATTATAAAAGCGATGAAATATACATTTTGAAACTATTGGATTATAATTTAAATTTTACAACAGCTTATGATATTTTAAAGTTAATTTTAACTCAACAAAATATTTTGTTTGACGGAGAAGAAAAAAATTATAAATTTTCAATTTATCATATGGCTATTGTTTATTTAAATAAATTAGTTGAAAATGATATAATTCTTTCTTTGAATCCAATTGAAATTTCTTTTGGAATTATTCAATTACTAAGAAAAAGATTAAAATTAATCCCTGAGAAAAAAGAAATTTATAGTTTTTTTTTCAAAGACACAAACAAGAATTTTTCAAATGTTTATGTCATATTTTATCAACTATTTTGTAAGAAAAATAAAGGAAAAGAAAATAAAAAAAAAGATTATGAACTTGAAAAAAATTATCAACAAATATTAAAACAAAAATCTGAGGAAATTATTTTAATTGTCTAAATATCCCTATATTTTTTTATTAGGTAAGTAATTATACATATAAATATAAAAAATTTTATAAAAATTCTATGTTATGAAAAGATTTTAAATTGTAAAATATAGGTATATTTAAATTGATTAATCCTTTTTTCGGAATTCGAACAAAATATATAAATAAAAAATATTATTATTAGTGTTAACTGAACTTTTTAAATATTTTATTTTTAAGATATTCCAAAAAACTTAACTATTTCATTCAATCCTTAAATAATATATTTTATTAGTTTTAATAAATTACATTTTTTATTTATTAAGATTTTAATTGAAAATGAATAATAAAATTTATTATCAATTATATTTATTAAAAAAATTTCTCTCTAAATTACTACTGAAAAAAAAAACTCACATTTTGATTTTAAAATAAAACCTTTAATTAATGGAAATTAAGTTATACTTAAACAAGAAATGATAAAACAAAAAACAGAAATACAAAAATAAGATAATAAAACAAAAAATAGATATGATATTAGTTTTTATATATAATTTAATCAATTTTATAAATAAAATAAGGAAAACTCAATATCAAAAATATTTATTTTTCAGTTTCATTTTTCAAAATCTCCAATAAACTATGTAATTTACAAATGAAAAAATCAAATAAAACAAAAAATTTAACAAGAAAAACAAACTCAATAAGAAAATTATATAATACAAACTTTTACAAAAAACAAAATAATGAAATTAATTATTGAATTAATATTGCTTTATATTGGAGAATTAGTGAAATAATTAAATGAATATACTATAATACTTTTTATTATTTATTTTTAATATTCTTTATTTCAAAAAAATAAAAAATATAAATGTATAAACAATAATACCAATGTTAATAATATATTTTATATATAAAATAAAAAAAAATCTATAAAATTTAAATCAAAAATAAATAATTTATTCAATATAAGCAGAATATCATATGCTGGGTTCAGCCACATCAAATAATATATCATAGAAAAAAAGTATTACAATGAATCAGTAAATCAATTTTAAAAACTGAAAAAATAGAAAGACATATAAATATATTTAAAATATTTTTCATGTCATTCTTCAAATTCCCTATTTTAAGCACATAAATGTACATTATAATCATTTTTAATATAAATTGAAAATCCTTAGAAAGAGTAACAATCACAAAACCAAAGATTTTATGATTGTATTTAAGATGTATAAATTTATCTGGGGAAGAAAATAAAAAGAAGGAAATGCACATTATTTTGTAAATTATGAATAAAAACAATATTATTAATTTATTAAAACTGAATTATTACTCATGATGATGAAACTTCTATTTATTGTTATTCTTGGATAATGAAGTTAATAGATAATAATTTAGCTATTTATTTAACTAATTATGATATTGACATTAACCTTCAGAAAAGACTAAATAACCTAAGGTGAAATGATTTTTGATGTTAAAATAAATTTCACTTTTAGTTAAACTATTAAAGAAACAAAAATTATAATTCTTTTATATGCCTCTTAAAACTTTGGTAGGAAAATTTAGGAAATTCATATTATTTAAATTTTATGGTTCAATTTTTTTTCTTTGGAGTCTTAAAAATTGAAATTTTGATAATGTAAATAAAATGTTAAAAAATATTTGTAAAATTTAATAAATATATTATAAGATTATAGATATAATTTATGTTTTATTATATATAAAAATTTATTTTATTTAATGTAAACAATTAATAATGGAAGATTGTGGAACAAATACTAGTGTATATAAAAAAAATAAAGATAATCAAGATAATTCTGATTATCAAAAATTACCTCTAATAACTCCTTTTCAAAGTCAAAGTGATAAAAAAGAATATTTAATAAATAAATATCATAATAATTTATATAATTCTTTAGATACTTCACCTAGAAAATTATTAAAAACTGAAAAGAAATTTATTAATATTCATAATCTAAATAATACTAAGATTTTGAATAATGATTTATATAATGATAAAGTTTTAAATACTCAAATAAATGTTATTAATCCAAATAAATTTCATTATTGTGTTTTAAAAAAATTAGAGAAAAATTTAGTATTAGATAGGGAAAAAAATGATGATGAAAAAAAAGAAATAAGAAATGGAAATGTTATTCATAATTCTATTCAAGAACAATTTGAAGATTATACATTTGATAAATTATATAGAAAAAGAAATATAAATAAGAATGTTAAAAATATTGTAAAAAATGAATTAAGAAATGCAAAAAAAAAATTTCATTGTGAAGATAATTATTCAATTTCAAAATCAATTGATATTAAAAAACCTTTATATGTTTCAAATATAGAAAAATTTAAATTTATTTCATTTGAAAATCCTTTTTTACAAATCAATAAAAATGGAAATATTCCTTTTGTTTTAAATGATTCTGAGATAATGTTTGGTTTATATCAAAAAGGATTAAATACTATATATAATTTAAAAGCTCATAACAATTATAAATATAATATTGAAAAAATAAAGAAAAATAAAATATAAACATATTAAAATAGTTTTTTTAAAATAATTAAATTTAATATGAAAGAAAAAGAATAATTATGAAGCAGCAAATTCTTAAATTCAATCACTAAAAGATTAAAAAATGATAGAAGGATTATAAATAGAAGAAAATTATATTAAATCAGAGAAATTATACATAAAATAAGAAATTAGATATTGAAAAAAATTGAATTTCAAAAAATTAATGAATAAAAGGGGACAAATTATTATTTGAATTTAATTAATAAAAAAATTTAATAAATTTTATATTTTATTTATTATTCTAACAACAATTATCTATTTCATTATTATATTTATTATCATTTCCATTATAACTGATTCGAAAAGAATTTAAAGAATGATTGTCTGAAAGTTTATCTTCAGAAATATTATTTAATTTATCAATAATATACTCAATTAAATAACTCATAACATTTTCAACACCAATATTATCTTTAACACTTGTTCTAAAGCATTTTAAAAATTTATTTTTAGAAGAAAAGTTTTGAAAATGATTATCATCAATAATATCTTTTTCACCAACTAAATCAATTTTATTTTGAACTAAAATACAAGGTAAAGGAGTATCATCAATAAATAGTGAATTTTCATCAATTACATTTTTCCATTTTTTAGTTTCATTTAAAGTTTTTTTTTGAGTAATATCACAAAAAATTAAACATCCATGAGCATCTTTAGTTAAAACTTTTGTTATATTTATACTTCTATCTTGACCTGCAATATCCCATATTTGAATTTTATATAAATCTCCTTTATATTCATATATTTTAAAATTAAAATCAGTCATTATTGTTGCTTTATATTTACTTGAAAATTCATGCTTTACCCAAAATTGACAAAATGATGTTTTCCCTGTATCACAATTACCTAATACTATTATTTTAATATCTGCTTTTGGAGTTTTCATTCTTTTTTTTTTAATTTTTTGAAATTTTTTTCATTTAAATGTTTTTCCTTTTGTTAAATTTTTAAATTTAATTTTAAATTTTTTCATAATATTATAAGAATAATAAATAAATAAAAAGATAAATTTTTTATGAAATTTTATTTTTAATCAATATCTAAAAGTAAATTATCCATATCTTGAATAGTAGAAGTAATAACTTCTTTCTTTTTAATAGAATTAATCCATTCTTCAGCTTCTTTATCAGTAAAATTACTTTTAGGATTTTCACTTTGAGAAATTAAAGTAATATTATTGTCACTGAACAATAACCAAAAATCTAAAAATTGTTCTTTAGGATATTTAACTTTTAAATCATTTAAAAAATTATTAAATAATTCCACCTCATCTTCATCATTTGCAGCATCTCTAAAAGCTTTAATACATTCAATTGCTTTAATATAATAACTTCCTTTAAAACTATCTCTAATAAATTTATGAATAATTTCACTCATTAAATTCATTGCTTGAACAGTTAAATCTTCATTTTTATTTCCTATCATTTCTTTAAAATCTTCAATAGGAGTAATTACACTAATATTTTTTTTAGATTCTTTTTTTTTAGCATTTAATTTTTCTTCAATTAATTCTTGACTTAATTTATTTTCTAATTCTTCATTAATAACATCTTTCCAAAAAATCCTTTTTTTCTTTTCATCAACTTTATCCTTTTCTTTAATAGGAAATAACTTAGGTAAAAAAGAAACATATTTATTATTCTCAAATAATTTTTTATTAGGAATTAAATATTTAGATATTTCTTCATCTAAAGGAGGAAGTTCATCTTCATTATTTAAAGCTTTTGACTCTAAACATTGATAAAAATATTGTAAAGTTGGATTATAAGTTTCACTCGGTTTTAATTCTTCTTCGTCTTCATTTTCCAAATCTAAACTATCAATAAATTTACTGATTAATTCTTCTTGATTTTTACTACATTCTTTTAAAGAATCAAATTGATAATCTCTTATATCTTCAACAGTAGGTAAAATATTTAAATAAAATAAAGGACCTTTTTTAGATAAATGAGGAGATAAAACAACTAATTTAGGAGGATTATTTGTTCTTGAAACATATCTAGCAATTAATACTTTATTCATTTTTATCATTTCTTCAACTAAAGCTTTCATTGCTTTAATATCATTAATACTTTGTGGATTAGGAATAACTAAATCTACTCCAGATATATATGAATGTCTTGGAACTCTAAAATTATCGGTAAAACCAATTGTTTTTAAACATTTATTTTCTTCATTTTTAAATCTAATTTCATCAGTTTTTGAAACAGGAACTAAACTATTTCCATAATAATATGCTTTTGCTATAAATTCTTTTGATATTGGATTTTGTTGTGGATCATCATATATATAATATAATCTATCATTTACTACTTGACATGTATTATAATCATTTGTATATTCTGCCACTAAAGAATATTTCTTCAAACTTGGAATTGTTTGAACTGATGTTTTTGTATATACCATAACATCTATATGTAAATTTGGTGTTATTATTAATGGTCCTCTAAATTTTGTTGTTGGATTTATTTTCTTTTTTTTAAATTGATGATATATATAATTTGCCATTGTTGATGTAAATAATTTCACATTTTCTGTTAAATTTGATAATTCTTTTAAATATTTCTTTGTTACTTTTTGATTTTCTGATTCCATTGTAACATCTTCTTTTTCTTTTGAATTTTCATTTTCTTCTTCTTCATCTTCATCTAATTCACTATAAAAATCTACACAAATAATATTTACATTAATATTATTTTCTTCTAATCTAGCAGCTAATTTTTTTACTTTAGATGAATTTATTTCTATTTTGCTTTCACCATCAGTTATTAAAAATATTTTTTTAACCCATTTTAATTTTTTATAAGTTTCAATAAAAGTATCAATTGCAATATCAATACTTTCAAAAATATCTCCTTTATCTTCATCAGAAGTTTTAATATTATTTAAATTATGAATATCTTGAATATTTGGATTTGAAAGATCTTGTAATATTTTAATATTATCTGCTTCATTTGTTTCTGAATCTGAACCAACTAAAATAATTCCTATTTGATCTTTTTTGGCGCTAAATAATAACTTTTGTCTTATTAATTGTCTTATTGATTCTTTTCCAAAATCTAATCTTGTCATTTCTGTGTCTGAATATTTGTTACTCATTGATTTACCTATGTCTAAAATTATAAATATTCCTTCTTTCCCAGCCATATCTATTTTTATTTGGAATTTTAATTTCAAATTTTTGTTTTTATATTTAATAATTATTATTATTTTTTTTATTTTGGAAATTATGGAAAACTTAATTGGAAAGATTATTTTATAATATTGATTTATTGAATTTAATTCTATATAATTTCATGAATATATAATCAAAAAATATAATAAGAGTTAATATAAATTTAGAAATATATTATTAATAAATAATAAAAAATAATATTTTTATCATAAATATATTTAAAAAAAAGAAAGAAACATTAATTTAATGTCGAAAATTTATTAAAATAAATAAAATAAAAAAAATTATTATTTTCTTGGTAAAATGAATTGCTTTAAATTCTTGTTTTCCAATATTTTCTCACCCCCCTCATTATTAAAAAAATAATTTAATTAAAAAATGTTTAGAATCAGAATAAAAAGCAATAGCAATCAATACGTAGTTTTAGGAATAATCATTAAAGTCTTTTTGAGATTTTTCTTTTATTATTATCAAAGCATTTACTAATTTAGAGTAATACTTTTATATTGTCACACCAATGAACTTAAGTAATTATTCCTATTATTTAAAGGTTGTTATTTGTTTTTTTTCCTATTTTTGAAAAAAAATATGAAGGCAATGACAGTAATATTTATCTTATATCATATTCTAATTGATGAAAAACCATTTTCTTAAACAATTTTTATAAGGTTTTTCATTTTCATTTTTATTTGTATTTATATTTTAAAAAATTTTTTATTATTATAATCAAAAATGTATATTTTCATGATTTTACTTTTATTTAAAATATCTTATTTAATAATAATAATACCATTTCAAACTCAAGATCCACAACTTGATATTGAAGATACACATTTTGATTATTTGTTAGAGAATGAAATATATTCCACAATAGAAATAGGAAATCCTCCTCAAAAAGTAAATTTATTTTATCATTCCCAAGAATATAATTTTTACTTATCTAAATATAATGCTTCAAACTTTTATGATATTGATAAATCTTTTTCATATATTTTAATTAAACAAGTAACATTTATAAACGCTCCTTTTCTTCATGGTGCAATATCAACAGATAATTTCAATTTTACAAATGAGAAAAATAAAACAAATAAAGTAAAAATTCAATTTATTTATGCTTCAGATTTTAAAGATGAATCATATGATTTTACTCCTAAAACTGGAATAATTGGTTTAAAATTTTATGATCCTACAGATCAAAAGCATTCTCATTTTATAAAATCTTTAAAAGAAAGTGAAATAATTGATTCATGTGTTTGGAGCATTAAATATGATGATAAGGATGATAAAAGAGGTAATATTATTATTGGAGGAAATCCTCATGAAATTGAACCTAAAATATATAATAAAGAAAATTTAAAATGGACTAAAAGTGAAATTAATAGATATTTTATCGATTGGTATATTTTATTCGATCAAATTTATTTTGGAGAAAAATTAACTGATGATAAAAATGATTTATTTAATTTTAATAATAGTTATAACTCTAATAATTCAGAAATTAGATTATGCCATTTAGTTATTGAAAATGGATTAATTAAAGGAACTAAAGATTATAGAAATTTATTTGTTCAAACTTTTGGAAATGAATGTAAAGAAACAAATGAACAAGGTTTACTCTTTTATTCTTGTAAATTAACAACAAATATTGAAAAATTACCTTCCATTTATTTTATTCATAGAGAATTAAATTATACTTTTTTTTTAGATTATAAAGACTTATTTAAAAAAGAATTAGGACAATATTATTTTTTAGTATATTTTTTTGATAGAGGAGAAGATAGTTGGACTTTAGGAAAACCTTTCTTGAAAAAATATCATATGCTTTTTGATCATGATAAAAGAATGATAGGTTTTTATAATGGTTATAATAATAAAAGTTATTTTGTTGAAATACTTATTATAATTTTTGGGATTATTATTTTAATTTTAGGAATTTACAGTTATCAACTTTTCAAAACAAAATTTAGAAAAAGAAGAGCCAATGAAATTGAAGATTATTATGAATATTCTCCTTCTGTTAATGAATAAAACATTTAACAATTAAGCTATTATTTTAATTAAAATATATTATATTAAAATTAATATTTATTTTATAAAAAAAAATCAAAAAAAAAATTGTTTGATAAAAAATAAAATTAGTTAATTATACATAAAATAATATATTTATTGTTCTTCTTCACTATTTTCATTATGTTCTTTTTCTTCATTTTCATTTTCTTCCCCATTAATTTTTTCTAAATTATCATCATTTTCTTCATTGTTATTTTCTTCATTTTCTTGCTCATCTTTTTTAACAGGAGCTTCAATATATTTCATTCTTAATTCTTCTAATTGTTTAACTAAATTTCTATTTTCTTCATCTTTTTCTTGTATTCTTAATTTACTATCATTTAAATATTTTATACTATCTTGTAATTTTTTTCTTAAAGCAAAAACTTCATTTTTTTGTTCATTAACTTGAACTAATAATAATTTATTTTTTCTTTCATTTTCTTTTAACTGAGAAACAGAAAATTCATATCTTTTTTCTAAATCTTTATTTTCTTTATCTAAAGATTTAGTTTCTAAAGCAAATTTTCTTTTTAAATTATTTTTAGCATTATCTAAAGCATCATATCTTTTTTCAAATTTTTCAATTTCTTTTTCGGGTAAAACATTTAATAATATTTTTTTTTCATTTTGATTAAAAAGAGAAATTTTTGGTAATTCTGGAGTAGAAATTCCCATATTTTCATTTCTAATATGATCAACTAATAATTTTTGTGCTTTTTGAGCTTTTTCTTTTTTAATTTTATTTATTTCTTCTTCAGTTTTTTTTTTATTTTTATTATTATCTTCTTCATTTATTTCTTCATCATTATAATTTTCATTTTCTAATTTTTCTCTATTTTTACTCCAAAATTTATCTAAAGAATTTTTTATCTTTTCTTCTATTTCTTGTGGAGATTGTCCTTCAATTTTTTTTCTCATTAATTCAGAAGTTTCTTTTGAAATTCTTTTTCTTTCTTTTTTATATCTTTCTCTATTTTTTTGTCTAATTTCATCAATTTCACTTTTTAATTGATTAATTTCATTTTCTATTTTACTTTGTTCAATACCACATTTTTCATGTTCTTTTTTTACTTTTTCTAAATATTTTTGTTCTTTTTCTAAATTTTCTTTTTTCTCTTGAGCAATTTTAATTTGATCATTTAAAGAATTTATTTCTACCATATCTAATTTTTCTTCAATTTCTTTTTTTAATTTATCAATATCTTTTTTTAAATTATTTATTACTTCTGTTGCATTTTTTAATTCTTTTTGTTTTGTTTTTAATAATTGTTCTAATGGAGTTTGTCTCTTTTTTTTTTCATTTTCAAATATTTCATTTTTTTCTTTAAATTCTATTTTATCTAATTTTTCTTGAACTTCAACTTGAAGAGTTTCTAATTCATTTTGTAATTTCTGATTAGTTTGTGTCATTTGTTGTATTGTTTTATCTTTTTTTTCTATTTCTTTTTTTTTTTGAGATAATAAATTTTTTCTTTGTTCTTGCTCAAATTTTAATTTTTCTTCACTTTCTCTTATTTTTTTTAATAATATTTCTTGTTTATTCATTTCTTCTTTTTCCTTTTTTTCATTTTCAATATCTTCTTTACTTTTTTCTTTAATAACAGGAACTTGAGTCATTAAAGCACCATCATGATCATTAATAAGAATTTTTTTAGTATTAGATTTCATTTTATAATTCAATTTATTTTATAAATTTATATGATAATAAAATAAATAACTGAATTTTTTAAAATTCGTTTTTTTTTAAAATTATTTCAAAATAAAAAAAATAAATTTCAAAAGTAAAAAAATTTAATAAAAAAATTAGAATTATATATATCTAAAATAAGGATCAAATTTTCCTTGTTCTCTAGTATAATCATTAACATCAATGATAGAACAAGGAATATGATAATAACCAGGACCAGGAACACCATTATCAATTAATTCACCTTTTTTTTCTTTACCAAAAGTAAATTTATTTTTATTGTCTTTATCCTTTAAAGTATATTGTCCAGGACCAGGATAATTTTCTTTTAAAACTTTATTAAAATTATCATCTCTACTTCCAGTACCAATTTTCCAAGAAGGATATTTCATTAAATTATTATTATTATTATTATTATATTGTCCTGGTCCAGGATAATTATCATTATTATTATCTTTTCCTTTACCAAATATAGTAATTTTTTTTAATTCTATTCCTTTTGAAATATTATAATTTCCAACTCCAGGAATATTTTTATCATTTGGATTTAAGTCTATTCTTTTCCCAGTTCCAATTTTCCAACTTGGATTTTTTTTCTTATTTAAATTGAAATTATTATTATATTGATTTGGAGCAGGAGTTTCTTTTTGAGAATAAATTTCATTTCTTTTTGAAGTTCCAATTTTAAAAGAAGGTGATTTATGTAAAATATGATCAGTAGAATTTTGAATATTATATAATCCAGGAGCCGGAAAATCTTCTTTTTTACCTTCAATTTGATTATAATTTAATTTCTGAGCAATAGTTATTTTTGGAGAAGAACGAAAATTATTTTCACTAATATTATATTGTCCTGGACCAGGAAATTTTTCATCGTGTATTTCTCCTTTTTTTTCCTTTCCAAAAGTATAAATTGGTTTCTTATAAAAATTAGTATTTTTTAAATCATAATTTCCAGGTCCAGGAGTCATTAAATAAGTATTATTTAAATTTAATCTTTTTTGACTACCAAATTTAAAAGAAGGAGATTTTCTTAAAACTTTATTTCTATCAACATTATAATTACCAGGACCAGGAGTTTTTTCAGTTTGAAACATATTATTATTTAATTTAGAAGCCATAGTATAATAAGCACTTGAACTTTTTTTTAAAGTTTTATATTGTCCTGGTCCAGGAGTATTAAATTTATTTATATTTAAGAAATTCGGTTTAGTAGAAATAGTATATTTAGGTCCTGAAGGAAAATTATTTGGAAGAGAATATTGTCCTACACCTGGATTTTGATTTGTTTTAAAAGTTTCTCTTTGTGATGTTCCTATTTTCCATTCTGGATTCTTTTTTCCTTTATATTTTGATTCATATTGTCCTGGACCAGGACTTTGTGAATGACTTTGTTTTGAAGATTCTAATTTTGTAGCATGACCAAAACCAAATGCTGGAGAATGGGAAAATAACATTTTTTTTTTTAATTTTTTTTATGAATTATTATATTTTTATTTTATTGTTTTAAATTTTTTTTAAATTTTATTTATAAATTTTATACAATTATGTAGTAAAAAAATTTTTTTTGTTTTTTTTTTTGGTTTTTAAGTGTTTGTTTCAAAAGATTTGTCTATTGTTTTTTCTATGGTTTGACTGTTGGGAAAACCTTTTATTATTGTATTGAATATTATTTTTTTATTTTGGGATTTTGAGTCATTTGAATTTATCATTTCCATTTTTAATTTATTGATTAAAGGAACATTTTTTTCTATTCTTAAAGGAACTTTAATTGTTTTTTTATTTAAATTAATAAAAATTGGATTTTTATTTCTTGAAGTATAAGGTAAAACAGATTTAGTTAAATTTTGAGTAAGTGAATCATTTAAAGTTTTATCATTTAAAGAAACATCATTGTTACTATTATTATAATTATTTATTGAATTATATGATGTATTATTAACACTCGATGAAATAGGAGGAAGAAAAAATCTTTTTGGTTTTTTTATTTTTATTTTACACAATATAATATTTTTTTCATATATTCTACTTATACTTGTTGATTTTAGACTTGTATCTAAATTTAATATACTTTTATTTCTTTTTGTAGATTCTCTTGAATTATCTTTTCCTATTGAAGATGAATAATTTTTAATAATTTTATTTGATATTTTTTTAACAGGAAATACTAATCCTTTTTTGTGATTAAAAAAATGAATTTCTTCTTCTTCTCCTTTTTTGTCTTTTTCAACTGAATTTTCTTTTGGTAAAGTATTATCGCTTTCATTTTCTTTTTTTGTTCGATTCCTTTTCAAATCATTAAATAAATCATTATTATATTCCTTATAATTTCTATTATTTTTAACATTTTTATATATAATTTTTAAATCATCTGGTGAAATAGATGAAGTCTTTTTTCTTATAAAACTATTGTTTGCTTGGTCAACTAAAAATTCGTTTTGTTTTCTTAAAATTTCTTTTTCTATTTTAGTGTAATAAGAATTATATGTATTTACTAATCTTTCAATTACATATTGGATTTTATTCATTGCAGATTCTTTTAAAGCATTCTTTAAAATATATATTTCTTTACAAGCTTCAAAATAATTTTTAAATGGAAAAACAAATAATTTTACATCTTTAGATACAACAGTTGCAGTAAATATTGAAGGAAATTTATAATATAATTCATAATCTCCAAATAGATCTTTTTCAGATGTATATATTAAATATTTTCTTTTTTTATCAAATGCTTTTTTAACCAATTCATTTGAATATATTGTGTTTTTTTTAAGTTGAATATCTATTTTCATATCTTTTTTTATCAATTTATATAATTTATAAATAAGTTCTTTTAATTCAAGGATTGAAGAATTATTAATTGAAATTTCTAAAATCCCTTCTTTTATTATATAAAAATTTTGAAATATATCATTTTCTTTAAATAACTCTTCTCCTAAACGATAACTTTGAATTTTAAATTGTGTATAAATGCTCGATTCAAAATGACTTTTATTCATTGCTCTAAAAAAATATGCTTTATGAAAATGTTCTAATTCTTTTAATCTAACATTTTTTAAATTTTCATTTATCAAAGAAGCATAAACTTTTTTATTGATTGCTAATAATAAAATTTTATCACTTTCACATTTAGCAGTTTCATTTCTAAAAGGTTTAGTATCAATAATTTCAAAATTTCCAAAATAACCATTTTCGTTTAAATAATTAATTCTAATATATTTTAATTTTTTTATACTATTTTCAAAAGGAGTTAAATTACTCATATAATAATTTTCTTTTTCTGTCATCAAAGAAGAAATGTAACTTTTAAAATCACTAAAGTTCATTTCTCCGTTTAAAAGTTTATCATAATTATATGTATTATAAGAATAATTAAATTTACTATATAATTCCATTAATCTTTCACCTTCGTTATCATGACAATCTTTGAATAAATAAATTAAAAAAATAATATCCATAAAAATATCAATATCAGAGAAATTTTTAATATGATAAATTTTTTTATTCTCTTCAACCATATTTTTTAATAAATAATCATCAACAAATTCTTTTTCTATATCATTATCATCTTCAAAAACACGATTTTTATTAATATCAAATATTTTTTTTTGTCTGTATAAATATAATATATAATCTTCAAATGTCATTTTCTCTTCTGAAACTTCAATTTGATAAAGACCTACATTTCCTCTTAAAATTATATAAATCATTTCTGCCTTTTCTTCTATTGTATAAATAATATCATTTTTAACATAAATTTGAAATGAAATAAATTGAGATATTAATTCTACTAATTGTCTAGGTGTATAATTTGTATATAAAAAATCTGATTTTAATTTATCTATTATTCCAGAATAAACAAAGAATGTATAAATTTCAGAATTTTCATCTTTATTTCTTCTATGATAATCTTTATCTATTATTTTTAAAATTTTTTTAATTAATTCATCTTTAAAATATTTGTATTTTGGAAATTCTTTCATTGAAATTAATTCATTTTCAGAATTCAATTTTATTGGAGTAGATGTATTTTTTCGAATAAATTTTGAAAAAATTTTTTTTTGAGTTGAGTTTATTGTTTTGTTCGGAAATAATGGAATTGTATCTGAAGTTCTTGATTTTGTAATTTTATTGATTTTCATTTTTTTGTAAAATTATTAATGATATATACAATTTTTAGTATTTTTTTGATTAATTAAGTTATTTATAAAATGTAAAACCTATATTATAAATGGGATATTAATAAAGTCTTAAAAACTAATAATGTTGTTTAAATTTATCCTCTTCCTGAAAATAAATGATAAAATTTTTTTGGTTGGTTAAAAGAAAAATAAAGAATTTAAGAAATAACGACATTAAAATAAATTAAAAAAAAACATATATATATATATATTTTTAAGAAGTATAATTGAGAAATTTAATTTTGATAGATTAAATACTAATTTATATTTTGAGATAATAAAAAATGAATAAAAAGAAGAAAAAATGATTTAAAATTAACTAAAACTATTTAAAATTAAAATTAAAGAAGAATTTTTTATGTTAATATAAAATTAATGGAATTAACAGAAATATTTTACAAAAAAAATTAAAATTATTTTTCTTGAAGGAAATTGTAATATTGTTATTAACAAAAAAAACTATTAAATATTTCAAAATATCCTTATATAAAAAATAATTTTTTTCAAAAATATAACTTCTAAATAAAAATAAATATAATCCCTTTCTAAAAATTAGTTGAAAAAAGAAAGCAAAAAAAGAAAAAAAGAAACAAAAAAATAAATATTTTAAATTAATAAAAATGCAAAATAAATATGAGGTATTAGGAGTAGTAGGAGAAGGAGCATATGGTATAGTATATAAATGTAGAAATAAAGAAACTGGAGAATTTGTAGCAATAAAACAATTTAAATACTTAGAAAATGAATTAGAAATAAAAACAATGAAAAGGGAATTAAGAATGTTACAAATACTACGTCATGAAAATATAGTTGAATTTAGAGAAGCATTTAAAAGAAAAGGAACATTATTTTTAGTATTTGAATATATGGAAAAAAACGTATTAGAATTATTAGAAGAAACTCCAAATGGTTTAGATCCTAAAACAATAAAGAAAATAATATATCAATTATGTAAAGCAATAAAATATTTACATTCTCAAGATGTAATTCACAGAGATATAAAACCAGAAAATTTATTAATAGATAGTAAATTAAATTTAAAATTATGTGATTTCGGTTTAGCAAGAAAAGCATATAAAGGTCAAAAAGATTTAACTGATTATGTGGCAACAAGATGGTATAGAGCACCTGAATTATTAATAAGTAATGGTAATTATGATGGAGCCATTGATTATTGGGCTATTGGTTGTTTAATGGGAGAATTAAGTGATGGGGAACCTTTATTTCCTGGTGATGATGAAATTGATCAAATTTATCAAATTGAAAAAATCTTAGGAAATTTCAGTAAGGAACAAATGAATATTTTTTATAATAATCCTAATTTTAAAGGAAAAGATTTCCCTAATGTTGATGAAGTCGTTTCATTAGAAAAAAGATATTTAGGAGTTATTAATAAAGTTGGATTAAGTTTTATGAAAGGATTATTAGAATTGGAACCTGAGAAAAGAATTGGAGATAAAGATGTTTTTAATCATCCTTATTTTAATGATATGAGGAGAGCTTCAATTGATGATGGAAAGAAAAAAAATATTATTAAAATTCCTAGTAATCATAATTTTTCTCCTAAAGATGAAGGAAATTCAAAAATAAGCCACATCTATAATAAAGTAAAAGATGAAGGGAATTCTAAAATAAGCCACATCAATAATAAAGTAAAAGATGAAGGAAATTCTAAAATATTCAATTCTATTAATCAAAATATTAATAATAAAGAAAAAGATGAAGGGAATTCTAAAATAAACAATAATATGAATAATAAAGTAAAATTAAAATTGAAAACTAATAATGCCAATAGTGATAATAAAGAAAATTTAAATCATAATAATCAAGATACAAATCTTAAGAAATTTAATCTTAAAATTGTTGATAAAAAAAACATGAAAACTGAAAGAGAAGAAGAAGAAAACAATAAGAAATTAGATTTGAAAATTAAATTTAATTATTCTATGACTGATACAAGAGAAAAAAATAACATTTCTCCTCAAAAAGGAAAAAAACAAGATATATTTAATGATCATATTAAAATGAATGCCACACAAAGTAATAATTCAATTTTTAAAAAAATATTAAATAGAAAAGATGATATATATAATTATGATATAAATACTAATTTTAACAATAGAAATAATAATATTCCAATTGCACAAAAAAATAAAAAAAGTAATGATAATCCTAAAAAGAAAAAAAAAGGAAAAATCCGTATTAAAAAATAATCAATTATAAATTTTCTAAATTTTTTAAATAGAAATTATATTTTGATTGAATCATTAATTAATGTAAATTAAATATTATTAAATATATATTAGAAAAAATATAAATAAATTTGAATATGATTGATGAATCATTTTCACTTTATGATGACGCAAATTCAATAAAAAATGATAATGAAGATAGTATTTCTGATTTAAATAAATCAATAAAATTAAAAAATTTAAGTGTAAGAACAAATCATACAGAATATAATATAATTAATTTAAGAAATTTTTTTGAAAAAATAACGGAGAAAAATTTATTATGGATGAAAGATAAAGAATTGAATAAAGAAGAATATAAAAAACATTTTATTGAAGATAAAATAATTGATTGTGAAATAAATGAAAATGAAACACTTCCAATTCCAATATATTTAATATATAAAGTTTTATATGATTATAATTTTAAATCTAAAAAAGACAATTCAGGTAATTTTATTCAAGCATTACAAAATATCAGAAATGAATATGATAGAACATTTCAAGAAATAAATTTTAATAATAATGAAATTCCATCATTATTTAAAAATAATATAGTAGAAACTTTTAAAAAATTTAATAAGCAACCAAATGAAAAAGAAATAAAAAAATTAATAGAAGAAAGTGAGAGAGAATATCCAAAATTAATGGAATATAATTATAAATACACTCATCCAATTCCAAAACCTGTTTTTATGGGACCCAAAATTTTATATTTAGATGATATATATAGATTTTTTTTTATAAGTCCAACAACTTTTATAGTTGAATTAAAAACAAATACTTCTGGATTTATGTTAGTAGATGCTTTTTATACTGTAGCAAAATATAAATTTGAAACTATATTTAATAATGATTTATCAACTTTTCAAACTAAAGTAAATGGTTATTTTACTATTGAATATGTTAAAGATATTTGGTTTAAATCACAAGTTGAAAGTAATGGTTATAATGAAAATTGTGAATATATGACTAATTTTATGATTCCTAATATGATTGAAGAATTAAGATTAAATTTTAAAGAAATTGTTAATAATTCTAAAGTTCTTTTAGAAAAAGAATTTCCAATTGGTTCTGATTTTTCTGATAATGATACTATTTATAATGAATCTGAAATTTGTGATATTGATATTCCTACAATTAAATTTAGAAATATTAATAATAATTTGAATGGAGATAACAAAGAAAAAGATGTTGTTGTTCAGAAAGAAAAAATTAATTTAGTTTGTAAAGATGATTTAATAAAGTATTGTTTTTATTCTTTTGGTTTGTCTATTTTATTATTTTTTTTCAGATATATTTTAAGTGATTTTCCTTTATATTTTATATTAATTTTAATTTTATTAAATGCTTTTTCAATTAATAAGAAATTACAATCAGCTAAAAATTTGAAATTAGAATAATAATTCTAAATCAAATGTAAAATAATTTTATTATTTGATTTAAAATTCAAAAAATTTAAAAAGAAAACATAATGAATTAAAAATTAATTTATTTTTTTCTATCTTTTTAATATAATAAATGATTAATTGCTCCTCTTACTCCTATAAATTGGAGAAAATTGAGCAATCTTTAAATTTTAATATTTCTCCCAATTCCCAAAAATTAATAAATAGAACTAAATATTTTTTTGAGATCTTTCAAAAACATCATCAACAGGAAAATTAAATAATAATATTTTCAGCATAAAATAAATTAATTTAAAAAATAATTAATAAAAAAAAATCCAATCTAAAAAATATAAATAATCAAATATTTTCAAAAATTTATTATAAATTCAAAAGAAGGGGGAAAAAATGTTTAAAATATTTCAAAACTCACCAATAATAGAAAATCAAATATCAGAATTAGACACAAACACAAATATAGTATACAACAAACAGTTCATTCAACCATTTTTCCAATTAATAGTATCAGATGAAAATAAACAATCTTTTCTTCAAAAGAAAAAAAACAGAAAATTAAAATCTTTATCAATTCAAAATAATAATACAGATAATTCAAATGGAAGATGGACCAAAGAAGAACATAATAGATTTATTGAAGCAATTATTAATTTTGGAAATGATTGGAAAAAAGTTCAAAAATATGTTTCAACAAGAACAAGTACTCAAGCAAGAAGTCATGCTCAAAAATTTTTAATGAAATTAAGAAATTCTGAATTTTTCAAAAAAAAGAATATCGATAATAATTTAAGCTGGGCTAAAACTATTCATTTTATTAAAAATAATTTTAGTAATGATGAATTAGAATTTGTACTTAAAAATGTTCATTGTAATGTAAATAAAGAAAATAGTAAAAAAAAAAAAAAAATAAATAAAAATAAATTAAGTAAATTAAGTAAATTGAATTCTGATTCTACAGAATTTAATTCTGATGATTCTGAATCTGTTTTTTCAGATTTTAATAATAATAAAAATTTTCAATTTAATGATGAAAATAAAGAAAATGATCCTAATTATTTATTTTATTTAGATGATGAAAACGATAATTTAAAAGCAAATAACAATAATAATGATTATATTCAGACTTTTATTCAAAATTTTAATAGAAAAAATTCATATATTAATGATCTTGATTTCACAATAAATGATATAAATAATATTTATTATGATAATAAAATCAATAATAATAACATTGTTTAAAAATATTCTGAAAAAACCCTTTTGAGGATTTATAAGAAATGAAATATTTCTTTTGACTGAAAGTCAATAATAAATTTTTTTGTATATTTATAAATTTTTAATAGTTAATTTTGTTGATGTGCGAAAATTAATTTATTATTTGTTCATTAAAAATTTATCTAAATTTAAGTAATGCGGAAATTCAAAAACTAAAATATATATTATTCCGCCTGATAAATGAATATTTTAATATCGAATAAAATAAATAAATATATATATATTTAATAAAAATATAATGTATATAAACAAATATTTAATTTAATTTATTATTTATTTTAAGGTAAATGTATTAAAAATTAATAAATAAAATTAATAGAATGAAGAAAAAAGAATTAAAAAAACCTAAAGAACCAAATCCATTTTTAAATTTGATAAATATATCAAAAAATAGTAAAAATAGATATAAAACTCCAATAAAGCAAAGAATTCAATATCAAAGGAGCTTTACTCCAATTGAATTAATAAAAAATAAATCAAGTAAATACCAAAAAACTGGAAATAAAATTGAATATAAAGTTTTAAATACTTCAATTTCGAATTTTAAAGGAAAAGGAACAAATAATAGAATAGATAAAGAAGTTGAAAAATTAACAAATGAAATTAAAACATTAAAAGAAAAATTAAGAGTTAAAAACATTGAATATACAAAATCAAAAGAAGAAATAAATAAATTAAAAAATGAAAATGAGAATTTAAAAAATCAAGTTTCACAATTTAAAGAAAAAATAGAGAATTTATCAAAAGAAGAGAATAGAGTTGGAAAAGAAACTTTATTATATCATTATTTTGTAGAAATGAATAATCAAATTTTACAAAGTTTAAATGAAAATACACTCAATTTAGATAATATGACTTATGAAGAATTATTAGCTTTAGAAGATAAAATTGGTTATGTTAATAAAGGTTTTAAAAAAGAAGATATTAGTAAAATTAAAAGTGAAAAATATAATTCAGATGATAATGTTAATTGTGTTATTTGCCAAGAATACCTTAAAAAAGGTGATGAAATAAAGAAGTTAAATTGTAATCATTTATTCCATATTAAATGTATTGATACTTGGTTATTAAAAGAAAAAAATTGTCCTTTTTGTAAAGAAGAAATCATAATTCCAATATAATTATAATTTAAAAATAACCAAAATTTAATTCTTTTATTATTTATTATAAATAAAAAACTCAATATATATTCATAATAATAAAAAAACAAAGATAAATTATTGATTGTAAATTGAAAATAAAAAGTTTATGTAAAGACAATATTTTATAAATAAATTTAAAAAAATATATAAATAAATCATTCTTTAATTTAATTTCCCGTATAATGGAATCCCACGAAAAAAAAACAGAAGAAAAATTTTTAGAACAAAAGAGAATATCTTCAGAAAAAAAAGATGAAGAAAAAAATGAAGAAAATCCAAAACCAAAATCAAAAAAAGAAAAAAAAGGGAAAAAGCCAAAAAAAAAAATAATAAATTTCCTGAGTTCAAACACACATAAATATGAAGAATTAACTCAAATATTTAAAAAAGAGTTTCCAGATATAGAAATAAGGCAAGTAAAAATAGATTTACCAGAATTACAAGGATATCCAGAAGAAATAGTAAAAGATAAGTTAAAATATGCGTTAAATACAAAAGCAAAAGGAAATCCAATTTTAGTAGAAGATACATCATTATGTTTTAATTCATATGGTGGATTACCTGGAGCATATATAAAATATTTTTTAAATAATATTAAACCTCAAGGCTTATATAAAATGATTTGTGCTTTTGATGATCATTCTGCTTATGCTCAAAGCATTTTTGGTTTACAAAAAAATAAAAAAGGGGGTCCTATTCTTTTTATTGGAAAAACTGAAGGTGAAATTGTAGAACCTAGAGGAAGCTTTGATTTTGGATGGGATCCTTGTTTTTTACCAAAAGGTTTTGATAAAACTTATGGAGAAATGAGTAAAGATGAAAAAAATGAAATTAGTCATAGAGGTAAAAGTGTTAATGCAATGATTAAGTTTTTTAAAGAAAATCCTGATTTTTTTTAGGGTAATTTTTTTTAGGGATTTTTAATTTTTTTTCTCTTATACTTCTGTTTATTTATTTTAGGAATTTTATTGTGTTATTTAAAATTCTTTAAATTTTTTCTTAATAAAGCTTTTTTTATTTTATAAAATATATTATTAATTTTATGCAGAATGATAAATCATCAAAGGAGCAAACAAATGATGAAAGTTCGATTAATATTAAAAATAATAATATAGGATTTGGATTAAATAAAAAGAACAAAGATAATATAATAGAAGTAACAAATGACCAACAAGAAGTAAAAATAGAAATAGCATCAACAACACAAGATTTTCCAATTTTAATGAAAAGAGATAATTGTATTAAAAAATTAGATTCAAAAGATAAAAATATATCTTTAATTCTTCAAACATATATAGCACATAAATATATAGAATATATATTATATATTTTTTCCAGATTATATAATCCAGATACTATTGCAATTTATCTTGTTTGTATGTTAATATTTTCAATCTATAAAAAAAATTATTATTTCATTTTTAAACCTATTTCTTTTGTTGCTTTTGGTATAATATTAACTTTATTTCTAAAAAAATTTGTTGGAAGATCAAGACCAAATTTAACCACAAAAAGATTATTTAAAGTTAGAGAAAAAGAAAATAATGGTTCAATGCCTAGTGGAGATTCTTTACAAGCTGGAATTTTTGCTATGATTCTTTTCTATTATTATAATTTTATTTTTGGATTTTTTTTAATACCTTGTGTTATGACTAGTAGAGTTTATTTTTATTGTCATTATTGGATGGATACTATTATTGGAGCATTTTTAGGAATATTTTCTGGGATTTTTGTTTATTCGATTTTTCATTATTTTCAAATAAATTAATAATAATAAGCAATCTTTTTAATTAAAACTTCATTATTTTTCTTATTTTTAAAAGACTAATTTATTAATCAAGAATATACTATAAATGGTTTTTTTTAATATATTTTAAGAAAAAATGAAAAAGTATTTTCTCATAATATTATTTTTAATTATTTCCATAAATAAAACCACATGTAATAGTTTAAAGTCATTAAAAAAATTGGAAGAACAAAATAATTGCAATTTATATAAAGATTGTTTTAATTGTTCAGTATGTGGAGGAGAAATAATAGAAAACTTTGATGAATGTCCTTGTTATTGGAATTTTGATTCTTGTGAAGAAAAAACAAATAATGACTATAAAACCGAATTTTGGAGAGATCATTTTTCAAATTGTACAGATTTAAATTCATCTTCTATTCAAAAAAAGTATTGTGGTGATTTTACTTTTTCAAAAGATAGAACAAAAGCAGAAATAACACTTCCTCAAATAAATGATACATATGGTTTATCTAATTTATATTGTTATTATTTGTTTGAAAATACACAAGGAAAAGAAACAGTATATAAATTAAAAATTGATTTAAATGAAAAATTTATAAAATCAGAAGAAATAATTTTATTATCATATAAAGTATATTATACAGATGATCATTTTGATTCAAATCTTTTTTCTATGAATTCAGGTTCTTCTTCTTTCGATAATGTTCAAAAAATTGAAATTTTTTATTATTGTAATGGTACTTATGAAGAATTACCTTTTTCTTTTGAAATAAGTTATAAGAAAAATCCTAAAAAATCCAGTTTAAAAATTACAATTGCAATTATCTTTTTAATTATTATAATTTTCATTGTAATTATTATTTATGTGATAAATAGAATTAAAAAGTCTTCAAGGTCTGTAAATTCAAATTTTGCAAGGGTTTATGACATTCAAATTAGTGAAAATATTATTAATGAAAATAAAAAAAAAATTGAAATTTTATTAAATGATTCAAAATTATTAGGAGAAAGAATTTCAATGAAACAATTTGAAAAATATGGTTCTAATTGTTCTATATGTTTAGAAGAGTTTAAAGTTGGAGTTGATAAAGTAAGTTTAACTCCATGTTTTCATGTTTTCCATTATAATTGTATAAGTGAATGGCTAAAAAAAAATGCTACTAAAATAACTTGCCCAAATTGTAATTATGATATGTCTAAAATTGATAAATATTTCAGTAATATCAATGAAAAAAAAAATGAAAATAATGAAAATCTTAATAATGATAATAGTAGTCTTCGAGAAAAAAATGTAAATATTAATCCAAATCAAAATCAAAAAAATTAAAGTGATTACATTAATTAGGAAAATATTTGTGAAAAAATTAGTCCTCCAGTTAAATAATATTACTGTAAATATAAATCTATAAATTCTTTATATTGAATAATTAATTGTTAATAAATAGTTTTATTATTGAATTTGATTTAAATAATTAAATTTTAAATTTTAAAACATAAATCGACTTTGTTCTCCATTAAAATATTCATTTTTAAATGGTTTATATATGAAAATGAAAATAATACCACAATTTATAAATATATATTCTAAAATATTTAACCAATTTAAAAATGAATTTGAAAGATTTTCTATTTTTTCTTTATCATTCATTAAATTAATTTGTGAATTAATTATAATTAAAAATATAATAAAACAAGGAATATAATACCTCATTTCAACTAATGGAGTCGGAACTAAAGTCATAAAAAGGCAAATTAAATAAGCTATTATTTTTCCATTCAATAAAAATTCTATATTTTCAATAATAAAAATAGAATATATTAAACTTGTATAAATAATTAAAGCATATCTTAATTTTAAATTAAAATAAATTTTCCTAAAATAATAAAAAGTAAAATGTCTATTATCACTTAAAAGAAAATCATGTATAATAGAAAATTTATTAAATATAAATAAAATTGTACATAATATAATAAAACAAAATAAAACTTTAAATAATTGTTTTCCAGATTTTATTATTTTATGAAATTTAAAAAGTTTTAAATTAAGTGAAGGATAAAATAATAAAGTAAAAAATAAAAAATGATTAATATGTGCTAAATGACAACATATACTATGATGAGATTTGTCTCCTAAGACAACAGAAAAATTATTTAATATTAAAAAACAAATAAATAATATATCTGCAATTACTATTGGATAATATTTATTAATCAATTGAAAAGGAAGAGCTATAATTTTCTTTAAATCAATATTTTTGTCAAGTAAATTATCTATTAATTCAGAAAGAGGAATTAAATTAACCCATATAATATTATTTTGTCTTGCTAAAATTGTAATAAATATTGTACACAATACTAAAAGATTATTACTCTTATTTAATATGACATAAAAGAAATAAATTAAAGATAAGGAAGAAAAAGAGTCAGTATAAAATAGAAAATTATAAAAAAAATTAATTGGTAATAAACTAATACTAATTAAAAATTTTTTTGAATTAGATTTATACAATCCTAAAAGTAAAATTGATAAACTTGATATTAAAATATTAAACAATCGAGAATATTTAATATAATCATATTCTTCATAATTTTTTTTAAAAAAATAAACAAATTTTAAAAAAGCAGCAGCTGTAAAAAATGTACCAGGGAAAGTTGTCAATTTAGAATTCCATTTGTGATAATTATCAAAATAATAATTTAAAGTTTGGTTTAAATGAAATTCTTCATCCATATAAATTGGGATTTTCTCTTTATTATTAATTAAATTATACAAAAATCCATTAATTAAAACAATAATAAGAAAGAACAAATAATTCCCCATCATTATTTGAAAACAATAAAAAAAATAATAGATTATTTTAAAAAATATAAATGGATTCGACATATTTATTAGAAAGAAGAATAATAGCTATATGTTTTAACCCAATAAGAGATAGTGTATTTCTTTTATTTAATGAAAGATTATCTAAATTATCAAAAATCAATATAGGAAATGAAAATATATTAACATTAACTGAAGAAGACTTATCAAAAAATATAATATATCGTAGATTTAAATTATTAAAAAAGCATGAATGTAATATAATAAATACAACTCAAAGAAAAATCCCAAATAATACTTATGAAGGATATTTTTTATATTTTTGGGAATTAACCTCAAAATTATTTGTAATTTATCCTTTTGGTTATATAAGTATATATGATTATAATACATCTCAATTATTATATCATTTTCAATGTCATGGAAAAAGAACTTATGTAATAAGAAATATTATAGGTTCACCAATGCAAAAAAGTTTATTTTTTTCCGCTGATGGAATGCATAATGTTTATCATATAAATTATGATAATATTCAATCGGCAAATAGTAAAAATGGAATTATATATAATAAATTAATTTTACCTGAAGGAGAAGTTGCTTATGATGTTGTTCCTCATCCAATTGAAAAATTTATTTTTATTGCTTGTTCAGATGGTATTGTTCATATATTTGATTATAATGATACTAATAAAATTAAGGAAGTTAAAAATTGTATTTGTGATATTAATTATAATGGTGATATTAAAAATCAAATTAAAATGATTAAAGAAAATAAAATTGGAAAAGTTATGAGTATTGATGTGAATTTATCTGGTGATTATTTAATTAGTGGAAATGAAAATGGAAAAATTTATTTATGGGATGCTTTATTAGCTATTAAAGAAAAAAAAATTTTATTTACTCAAAGACATGTTTCTTTTTCTGGTATTTTATCTTTAAAATTTTTGAAAACAAAACAATTTCAAAATTTACAAAGATTTATTTGTTTAACAAAAGAAGGAAGTTTTTTTATTTTTGCTATTATTAATAAGGAAGAGAATATAAATAACAGTCAATTTAATAATTATTTAAATGCTAATTTAAGTAGCAGTGTATTAAATGTTGTTTTAAAGAAACAATTAGTTTTAGAAAAATTTTATGAAAATATTGGTTTATTTAATTCAATCATTTATTCTCTTGATAATTATGTTATTTCAACAAGTAATTTTATTCAAATTTCTTATCATACAAATATTATAAGTATTTCTTGGCCGAATTTAAAATTAGAAAAAATTAAAAAAGATAATAATAAATCAGATAATTATTTATTATTTCCTAGTTTTGATGCGAAATTATTTTTCTTTTATGATAATCTTTATCCAAAAATAAATTTCCCAATTTCATCTCAATTATCACCTAGACTTTATGAAGATTATATTCCTTCAAATAAACAAAAAAATTTTGAAAGTTTAATTTTTTATGTTGATAATTTTTTCATTTATTTATATGAAATTATTACAGGAACGAGTAAAAGACTAATCAATTATACAAAAGAATTTAATTTAAAAAATGTATATCCATTAAAATTTGATTATAAAGATAAAAAAACTTCCTTCTTTTTCATAATATTAATAGAAAATGAATTAAACAAAATTTCTTGTTTAATGATTGAATATGATATACTATCAAATGGAATAAAAAAAACAAATAAAATAGAAAATGTAATTGATTTTGTTTTTTTAGGAAATAGAAAAAATAATAATCAAAATGATTTAATTTATATGTTAAATAAAGACAAACAAACAGGAATAATTTATTCAATTTCTTCAAGAAGTTCAGAACAAAAACCAATTGAATCAACTGTGAAAAGAATATATAATACTCCATTTAATAATGGTTATTGTATATTATATAGAAATATGTTAGATGAATTAAGATTTAGTGAAAATTACATTCCTTTTATTCAACAAGAAGAAAAAGAGTTAAAAGAAAATCCTTATAAATTAGATGAAGGAAATCCATATGATAATAATAATGAAGATATTCAAAGTAAATTATCTTTTAAATTAATTCAAACGAATATGTTTAAATTAGATTATAATGAAAGAGAAATTGATGTTATTTTCCATGAATATGATAAACAAATTTATTGTATAATTTCTATGATAGAAAAAATAGTAATATTAAATGATAAAATGAAAGTTATTTCAACATATAAAACATCATTAAATGATAATCCTAATTTAATATCATCTCTTTTTTTCATTGGAAAAACTTTAATATATAGTAAAGGAAATAATATTATATATTATTATTGGGATGATAATATTAATCAAAAAATATTTACAAATAATAGACCAACAACTTTTATTTCAGGAGTTTTAAGTGATAGATTTATATTAACTTCTCAAAATAATAAAGACAATATTGAAAGTGCAATAATTTCCACTCCCATGATAAATCCATTAGAACCTATTTTAATTGGTTATTTAGATTCTAAGTCTATAGATTTTAATTTAGTAAGAGAATGTGTTGTTAATATGTTTACTAATCAAATTTCAGAATTTTTAATTGATAAATTTGTAAAAATGAATTTAAAAGAAGTCGCTTGGTTATTTATTTCTGATACTAAAAATTCTTTCCAAAATATTGATAAAAAAGTTAACATATTAAATGATATGCTAAAATTTGATAAAGTTTTGGAAAATATATTAATTAATAAAGATTTAAAAAATGAAATGCATTTAGATGAAATAATTTGGAAAATGAAATATGATCAAGGATATGAATATATTAAAAATATATTAACAAGAGAAACAAGAACTTTAATAAAATATGGTCAATTTGATAAAGCAATTAAAATTTTGGAATTATTAGGTGATTACCCTAAAATTTTAAATTTACTTCTTATATCAACATCAAGAGAAGAATTTGAAAGATTAAGAGTTATGTTTCAAGCAAAAAATTGTTTAAGTTTCACTGATAATTTATTAATTAATAATGCTTTTTGTTTAAAATTTAAAAATGATGAATTAAATCCTTATAATATGAATCATTATAATAAAATTTTGGATAAATATCCAGGAGAAAATTTTATTTTTGGAGCAAATCAAGATAAATTAAATGTATTATCAATAAAAAATATTGAAAATAAAATAATAAAAAAGACATCATATATAACAAATATTCAAAAAAAAATATTAAATTATGGAGAAAGTTCTTATACCTTATATGCTGATTCATATAATATTTCAGCGGATAAATTTGAACAAAATGAAATTTGTTCTTTGATTTTACAAAAAATTGAACAATTTTATGGAATGAATAATACGATTTTTGGAAATAATAATCAAAAACCAAAACCAAACTTCCAAGATTTTCATGTTGGATTGAATCAAGTTCAAAGTGCAAGTAATTTCAATAACAATGAAAATGATATAAATAATCAAAATGATGATAATGATAATGATATTGATCCCAATATTAATATAGAAGAAATTTCAGAAAATTTATTTTTAAGTTTATATTATCATTGTGATAAAGGAAGTGGCAATTTAGTTGAAGATATAACTGAAAATAACAATGAAGGAAAATTAATTTTTGTTGAAAATAATCTTAATAGTAATAATGATTTGAATTCTAATTTAAATATTAATAATTTTAATCAAGATAATTTTAATTCTTTTGAAAATCAATTATGGAGTAATGTTTTAGATGAATTTGAGCCTTTAGAATATGAAGATAAATGGGGAAGAAAATCTCCAGGAGCTCATTCAATAAAATTTAATAAATATTCTCAAGTTAAAATGATTGTTAAAAATTCACCTTCTTTAAATCATATGAATAAAAAATTTACTATTGAAATGTGGATAAAATTAAACAGTTTAAATGTAACTATTATTCAAAAAGATACTTTTAGTGTAGAAATTGAAAACGGAGAATTTAAAATAAAATATCAAAATAATTTACTTCAAGGTGAAAAAATAAAAGAATATAATTTAACAGTAAATCAATTTATGCATGTTTCAATATTATATAAAAAAAAATCAGGTTTTGTTAACATTTTATTGAATTGTGAATTAATAATACAATTTCAAATAAATTTAGATTCAACAAATATTAATTCAGATATTATTTTTGGTAATGGAAATTTAGATGGTGAGTTAACAGAAATTAAAATTTGGAATCAAGAAATGCCAATCAATTATTTAGCTGAAAATTATAGAACTCCATTACCAATTTTAGCAGAAAATAAAAAAAAATTAAAAATGAAAATAAATAAACAAGATAATACACATTCAAAGAGATTTGACTTTAAAAGTGGTAATTTTATGTTTGGAAATAGAGAAAGCTCAATTAATCAAAATGTTATAAATGGTTTACAAGGAATTGATAATTCAAATAATTTTAATAATGATAAAAATAATTATGATTTTAATCCTGGAGATCCTGTTCCAATTGATTTAGAAAATAGTATTCAATATCCAAGTTTAAATTCTGTTGTTGGTGATAATGAAATTAAAAATAGTAATTTTAATAATTTTAATTTTGATATTCCTGATAATAATAATAATAATATTTTTGGAGACCCAAATAATAATAACTTTAAAGATTCTGATTTTCAATTTGGTTTTGGATTTGATGAAATTAATAATCAAAATTTCAATAATCAAGGAAATAATGATTTTTTTGGAAATTCAACAAATTTTAATTTCGATAAATAAAATTAAAGGAATTTTTTTCAATTAATTATATAATTTTTAATAGTCAATTTATTAATTAATCCTATTTTATTTATATTTATATTTTTGTTTTTTTTAATTTTATCACATCAAAAAAAGAAATAAATTAAATTATAAATAAATAGAATATGAAAAAAGTTTAAGACACTATTATATATTAATTATTAAATTATAATCTATATATAATATTTATTTTATTTTATTTTTATTTTATTATATCTTAGAAACATACTATTGTTTTTAATAAAAATAATCAACATTCATTCCTATTAAAGCATTTTCAATTAAATTTGTTTTTTTTTTAAATTCATTAAAAAATTTAAACAAAGGTTCAATTTCTTTTTGAGTGAAATCACAAACAAACATTTTTTTTTCTTTATTGATTTTTAATATAATTTTTACTCTATTTTTCCTTTTAGAATCTTGAATAATATCAATAACTTCTTTATTGCTTAAAACTAATTCTTTTTCATTTTCAAGTTTAAAATAAAATTTATTTTTTCTTTTAGTAAAACTAATCTGAACATTTTGTTTTTGTTCATCATTATAAGTTGGAATTAAAAAACCTGAAAAAAGATGTTCAATTGTAATTGGAGTTAATTCAGAAATTGCTTCTTTATATTGTAAAATTACACAATTTAAATCTTGAATTGAGTTTTGATATTCATCTACTTGTTTAAGTAAATTTTGTTGATCTAAAATTAAAAGTTTATTTTCTTCTTCTTTTTGTTCTAAATTAATTTTATATATTTTTAATTCTTCATTTATTTTACTTATTTTATTTTCATAATCTAATTTTTGAGTATCAAAAGTTTTTATATATTCAGTTAAATATTTTGTATTTTCTAATTTATCATTTATAAATTTATTTTTTTCTTCTATTTCTTTTTTATACTTTTTATCTTTGTTTTGAATTTCATTTTCATATTTCAAAATATTTTCACTTTGTTTCATTTCTATTTCTTTTATTTTTTTTTCATATTTTTCTTTTAATTCATTAAAATCTTTTATTGATTCATTTAATTTTCCATTGATAAATAGTTTTTCATTTTTGATTAAAGTAATTTGTTCTTTTAAATTTTCATTTTCTTTTTTTAAAAGATTTAAAGCTTCAAATGCTTCTTCATCTTGTTTTTCCCCTTCTTTTTCATCAAACAAATTGTTAAAAAAATTTTTTATTTTTTTTGGTGTTTTGTTATTTTTAAATTTTGATAATTCTTCTTTTAATTTTTCAATTTGTTCTTGTTTCATTATACTTTCATCTTTTAAGATATTATTTTTCTCTTGAATTGATATAATTTCTTCTTTAAGTCTTTTTATCTCTTGTTGAAAATTTTCTGATTTTTTTCTTTCTTCCAATAAAGCATTTTTCAATATAGAAAGTTTTGCAATTATATTATTATTATTTTGAACATTTGATTTTTTATCTTCTTTTAAAGACATTTAAAAATAAAAAATAATTTAAAAAAAAAATTATAATAATAGATAAATCAATAAATTGTACAAACAAATTTTTCATATTATTTTCCCTTTATTTAAATAAAATATTTTTTATTTTTTCACAAAACTTTGTTTTTATGTTTTCTTTGTTTCTGATATTATTATTATCAAGAGTTTTGAAAATATTGAATCAGTGAAATAAAACACAACATATTTTTTTTAAAAAATATATTTATTAATATATGATTTAAATTTATTTATTTTAGAATTCATTATTTTTAAATTAATGTTTAGAAACAATTTGTTTAATTTTTTAACTATTCCTATTTTTTTATTTGGAAATTGGATTATCTCCAATTTCTTATTTAATAATTTTTTTTTTTAAGTTTTTTTCTTCAATAATGTTATTATTTTCAATAACTATTTCTTAATATTTAAATTTGGGTTTTAAATATCTTGTTATTATTATTTTCTTCTATTATTTTCTTCTTTATGGTATAAAATTGATTTCTTTATTATATTTTTTTGTTATTGAATTTTTCAAATGTTAACTGAAACATTTGAATTATAATAAATAATTCTTAATTTTAAGAGTTATTAAACCATTGAATTTTATCTGGAAAACTATTATTGATTAATAAAAACTTCTTCACTTAAATCCTTTAATTTATCAAAATATGTTAAAATTCTTTTAATATTGTTTTCTTTAGTTCA
>JAEEGL012788653.1_pt1 | contig 52351 bp, 39 predicted proteins | sample 9134231 | NCBI WGS metagenome assembly JAEEGL01 (sample SAMN16246548, study PRJNA631951) | gut metagenome | biome: gut microbiome; feature: rumen; material: fiber-attached | host: Bos | place: Iran: Karaj | collected 2018-10
ATGTTCTCACGTACAAAGAACCTCATGCAGTTTACCGGTAATGGTGAAGTGACCATGTACAATGAACGTCGTCCGTTCGTCATTCCCAACTCTGTCGTGAATATTGAAACTCCCGAAAATCCGGTGTATGTGGAGAATAACACTCCGATTTATCTTAACAACAGCAGCTATCAGGATTATTACAACAAGGCTGGATGGGGACAAGGTGGCGAAGCTTACCTGCTTGAAAAGTCGTTTGTCAAACTGCGCAATATCACTTTGGCATACCAACTGCCTCGCTCATTGGTGAGCAAACTCTATCTGAGCGAAATCAACCTGTCAGTATTCTGCAACAACGTGTTCACTTGGACCCATAAGAGCAACACTTTCATTGACCCGGAGGGTAGTACTACTGGTAATGACCTCCAAGGACAGTTCGGTGAGTTGTATGTCAACCCCGGATGCCGCACTTTCGGTTTCAACGTAGGTGTTAAATTCTAATTTGAAGGAGGACAAAAACGTATGAAAAAATTAGCAATATTATCAACCGTCGTCCTGGGCATGGCCATCGCTTCCTGCGACAGTTATTTGGACATCAACCAGGACCCCAACTCTCCCACTGAGGAGAACATGACTTCCAGCATCATGCTGCCTGCCGCCGAAATGGGACTCGCTGCCACGTATGGCAACCTCCTTCGTATTCCTGGAGGATATTTCTCTCAGCACTATGCTCACATGTTCGGCACCAGCAACTACGTGGATTACTCGCAGTTCACTATGTCGCCTGTGCGCTCGTCCACCGCTTATTCACAGCTTAATCGCGTGGCACTGAAAAACTTACAGACCATCAGGACTATGGCTGAGAATGAAGAGGACTGGGGCACCTATCTTGCCGCCACAACACTGCGTTGCTTTACCCTCCAGGCTTTGGTCGACTGCTATGGAAGCACGCCTTATACCGAGGCTCTCGACCTCAGCATCTCCTCACCTCACTACGATGAAGGTTCTGTGGTGTATGAAGGCATTTTGAATGAGCTGGACGAAGCACTTGCAAAGGCAAGTGCCACAGATGTTGTCGCTACCAATTTCCTTTACCCTGGAGAGAATGCTGCCAATTGGATTAAGTTTGCCAACGCCTTGAAACTCAAGATCCTTTCCCGTGAAAGTGGTGTGGCAAATGTGGATGCTCAGATTGGTGCCATCATCAGTGAAGGCAATCTTCCTACTGAAGATGTGGCTTACACCAGCTGTTGGAGCAATGAGACCGGACAGATGAACCCCTATTATTCAGAGGAGTTCTCCACTGCCTTCGGTTCCACTCAAATCAATGTCACTGCCAACCTCGCATTGGTGGGTACCATGCAGGTGAAAGATGCTGCTGGCGAGGTGGTATATGAGGACCCGCGCCTTGCAGCTTTCTTCGAGCCCAACAGCTCTGGCGAGTTCACCGGTGGTGTGTCTGGAACCAATTTCTCGACAAGCGCTAATTACAAGGCTGCCTATTGGTGCCGTCCTGTGATGGCTTATGACTCGCCTGTGTATCTCATCACCGTCGCTGAGACAGAGTTCTTCATTGCTGAATACTTCGCACGCAAGAATGATGCCGCTCAGGCTGCCGCTCACTATGCCGCTGCTGTGAATGCTTCCTTCGAATCTGCAGGTGTTGATGGCGCCGCCGGTTACATCGCCCAATATCCTTATGAGCAGGGCTCCTACAAGAAGGTGCTGGGTATAGCCAAATGGGTGGCTCTCGCTGGTGTCAACAACTTTGAGTCATGGTGTGAGTTGCGTCGCCTGCGCTTCCCGGCTTTCGGCACTGTAACTGGCGCTCAGCTCTATAACATAGACAATGATGCCTACGCCCCGCAACTCTATCAGCCGGGTACACTCTATACCCCCATTCAGGTGGACGGAAACATTGGAAATAATCACATTATTGAGCGTTGGCCCTTTGCCTCCTCTTCCTCATCAAGCAACGGCAATACACCCAAGTTTGAGAATGCTGATTATCTGAAACCTATCTTCTGGGCACAAAAATAATCAATCCCTAAAAGATGAAAAAAATGAAAAAGAATATATTTTTAGCAGCAATGCTTGCACTGGCCGTTCCTACTGTGTTCACCAGCTGCGAGGATGATGAGTCGGAAGGCAAGAGCCGTATCACCTACTATGCCATTTTGGAACTTAATGGTGATGCAAATATGACAACACAGTTGGGCAGTGCCTTCAACGACCCGGGATGTACGGCTACCATGGGTGGTGAGGATGTATCTGACAAAATCGTAACCTCTGGTTCCGTGAACACCGATAAGCTTGGATTCTATACAGTCAATTATCAAGTTGTCAATCCTGATGGATTCTCAGCTTCTGCTAGCCGCAACGTAGCCGTGGTGGACAAGAACAACTTTGCCAGCACCTATTTTGGTGAGAGCCAGTATGGAAGCAGACACTACTTCAACAATCCCATCAACATCACTGATAACGGTGACGGTACCTATACCATTGATGATCTTCTTGGTGGCTTCTATTGCTATGGACGCTATCCTGGTTATGACGCCTATGGTTATGATTTCTTCCTGGATGCTGTCATCAAGTTGAATGCCGACAACACCATTGAGCTTGTCAGCTATGGAGATTGGTATTGGAAAGATGACGTGCCCACATTGTTGGACGGCTCTTATGACCCGGCAACGGGTACGGTGTCACTCAACATGGATTTTGGTGCTCCGTTCATAGTAACGTTAACAAAATAACTTAGCAACAATAGGATATGAAGAAATTAATCTATTTTGCAGCAACATTGTTGCTTGGCTTGACATTCAACTCTTGCGAAAAAGAAGAAATAGGTGGAACCGCCACAGAGAGCATGGCAGGTCAATGGTATGTTGACATCGATGCAGTGGATGAAAAGGGAGACCCCATACCTGATGGCGAGCACTATTTCGGATATGACGAGGAAAGAGTCCTCATACTCACCTACAACACAGCCAGCAACTCGTCTGAAGAGATGTGGCTTGATGACATGGGTTGGTTCGACTTAGGTGCATATTATGGTAACAGTGCCTATCCCAATTATTCCTTTAAGAATGTTGTGAAAATTGACCAGAACAGCCTTACTTTCAAGTCTGAAAATGCAGAGAATCTCTCTGGCTCATACGGCATCACCATCGAAGATGGAAAAATCCTTAAGGGAGCGGGAAGACAGAAGAACGGTTCGCCTGCCGACTCAATCGTTTTCTACGTGAAATACACCGACGATCCTTGGTTCCCGGATGATGGCTATGCCAAGTATAAAGTCAGTGGAATCCGGTATTCCGGACTTGCCGAGAACGACTGATTCAAATAGCAAACATTTCCAGGGGGTGTGTCATTGGGCGCACCCCCTTGTCTTTCTATAAGGCCATTATTTGCCAATCATTACCAGGACGTATTTCTCGCTTCTTCTAATCTTGTATCTTTGATGTCTTTCTCACAACATTTGAAGGGTTTTGTATATGGTTTTCGGTGTGGTGCCGAGTAAGTGTGAATAACCCCGGTGTTGAACTATATCAAGGATTCATTTCTTTTTTTTATTTTTTTTTGCAAGACTCCACTTTATCCATGCTTTTTTCGTATATTTGCATCCCCAAATGATATACGAAAGAAAAATGGCCGATAAAAAGATACAAACCGCACTTATTTCCGTCTTTCACAAGGACGGTTTGGAGCAAATCCTTGCAAAATTGCATGCAGAAGGTGTGAGACTGCTCTCCACAGGAGGCACACACAAGTTTATTGTAGACCTTGGCTATCCCTGCGACACAGTGGAGAGCCTGACTACCTATCCTTCCATCTTGGGCGGACGTGTGAAAACACTCCATCCGAAGGTGTTTGGAGGCATCCTGGGCCGTCGCGACAATGAGGGCGACGTGCAGCAGATGGGCCAATATGAGATACCTTCCATCGACCTCGTGGTGGTAGACCTCTATCCTTTTGAGGATACTGTGGCTGCAGGCGCCTCTGAGGCTGACATCATAGAGAAGATAGACATCGGCGGAATTTCCCTTATCCGTGCCGGTGCCAAGAATTTCAACGATGTGGTCATCGTGGCCAGCAAAGCTGAATATCCCTTGTTGCAACAGATACTCGACAAAAAGGGTGCCAGCACTTCTCTTGAAGAGCGTCGCATGTTTGCAGAGCGAGCTTTCGCAGTGACGAGCCACTATGATACGGCCATCCATGGTTGGTTTGCCGGCAAAGAATAATCACAATACAATATAGACAAAAGGTTATATGGGATTCTTTTCCTTTTCTCAGGATATCGCAATGGACCTGGGCACCGCCAATACCATCATCATCAGTGATGACAAAATCGTGGTGGATGAGCCTTCGGTCGTGGCTCTCGACCGCCGCACCGACAAGGTGCTCGCTGTGGGCGAGAAGGCCAAACTGATGTACGAAAAGACGCATGACAACATCAAGACCATCCGTCCGCTGAGGGATGGCGTGATAGCTGACTTTACGGCCTGCGAGCAGATGATGCGCGGACTCATCAAAATGGTACATACCGGCAACCGCTTCTTCTCTCCGCAATTGCACATGGTGATTGGCGTTCCTTCAGGCTCTACAGAGGTGGAACTACGTGCTGTACGCGATTCTGCCGAACATGCTGACGGACGTGATGTGTATCTGATTTTTGAACCTATGGCTGCAGCTATAGGTATCGGTATTGACGTGGAGGCTCCCGAGGGCAACATGATTGTGGATATAGGTGGGGGAACCACGGAGATAGCCGTTATCTCGCTGGGTGGTATCGTATCGAATAACTCCATACGTACGGCTGGCGATGACTTAACTGCCGACATACAAGACTATATGAGCCGCCAGCACAACCTGCGTGTGGGTGAGCGTATGGCCGAGCGAATCAAGATACATGTAGGTTCTGCCCTTACTGATCTTGGTGATGAGGCTCCCGAAGACTATGTGGTGCATGGTCCCAACCGCATCACCGCTCTGCCTATGGCCGTGCCTGTGTGCTATCAGGAGATTGCCCACTGTATCGACAAGACGGTGGCAAAAATTGAAAATGCTGTGCTGGCCGCCTTGGAGAAGACACCTCCCGAGCTCTATGCCGACATTGTGCAGAACGGCATCTACCTTACTGGTGGCGGTGCTCTACTGCGAGGACTCGACAAACGTCTCTATGACAAGATTCAGATACCATTCCACATTGCCGATGACCCGCTCCACAGCGTGGCACGAGGCGCTGGAATAGCACTCAAGAATCCCAACCGCGACAACCTTCCTTTCCTTATGAGATAAACGGCCTGCCATGCGGAACCTCATCGAGTTTCTCACCAAAAACAATTTCTGGTTTGTCTTCGTGGTGCTCGAGGTGGTAAGCCTGGTCTTGCTGTTCCGATTCAACAGCTATCAGGGGAGCGTCTGGTTCTCCTCGGCCAATTACCTCACCGGCAAAGCCTACGAGATTGACTCGTGGGCTGCGTCGTTTATCTCCCAAGGCACACTTAATGAGCAACTTACTAAGCGCAATGTGGAGTTGGAACACCGTGTGGAGCAACTCAAACAGGAACTTCAGGCTGAGCGCATGAGCCATGACTCACTCTACATGAGAAGGGGGCAGATGCCTCTATTGGTTGAATACAATCCTATACATGCCAAGGTGATAGGCAACAGCGTGAACCGTTCCATGAACTTCATCACCATCGACAAAGGTTCGAAAGACGGAGTGCGTGAGGATATGGGAGTGGCATGCGGCAATGGTGTGGTGGGCGTGGTGTTCATGACCTCACGCCACTATTCGGTGGTGCTGCCGGCACTCAACTCCAAGTCGAACATCAGTTGTTCTATTGCTGGACGAGGCTATTTCGGTTATCTCCACTGGACGGGAGGCTCTCCGCGTGTGGCATACGTCGATGACATACCACGCCATGCCAAATTCGAGGTGGGCGACACCATTGTGACAAGCGGCTACTCGGCGGTCTATCCTCCAGGACTTCTGGTGGGAAAGGTCACCAAGTTTGAAAACTCGGCCGACGGATTGTCCTACCGGCTTCAAGTGAGGCTCTCGACTGACTTCGCCAACCTGCGAGATGTCTGTGTGATTGACGACAAGGCTGTGCGTGAGCGGCTTGAACTGCTGCGCAAGGCAAATGATTCTATTCAGACGCGCAAAAACGAATGAAATATCATGTATAGCGAACAGCTCCGACTCACCATCATCTTCATTGTGCTGGCAGTGCTGCAGGTGCTCATTGGAAATCATATCCACCTGTTTCATTTTGCCACACCATTGTTTTATGTGTATCTCCCTCTCGTTATGAGGAGAGGCGCACTGCGGTGGGCCATGCTGGTGTGGGCTTTCTCAATGGGACTGCTCATGGACACTTTCAACAATACGCCTGGAGTGGCTTCTGGCTCTATGACGCTCTTAGCCCTTTTGCAACCCTATCTGTTGGAGCGTATGCTTGTTCATGAGGGCGACGAGAATCTTATACCTTCGGCGGTGACGATGGGCCAGAAACAATTTGCCTACTACACCTTTATCTTTGTGGGTCTTTACTGCATGGTTTTCTACACACTCGAGCTGTTCAGCTTCTTCAATTTTCTGGTGTGGGCTGGATGTGTGATTGGTAGCACACTCATCACTTCGGTGCTGATTCTGACCATTGAGAGCGTGAGGAGAAAGAAAGACTGAAACAGCAACGATCTGTGCTTGTATCATTTTCCCGTAGTTGATTGCAATGAAGGATTACGAACTGGAGAAACGGCGCTATATCATAGGCTCGGTGGCGGCTGCCATCGTGCTCGTATACCTTGTACGGCTGTTCACTCTTCAGATTATGAGCGATGACTTCAAGAAGAATGCCGACAGCAACGCCTTCCTGAAGAAAGTGGAGTTTCCCTCACGCGGCATCATAACCGACCGAAATGGTGAGCTGCTGGTGTATAACCAGCCCTCTTACGACATCATGGTGATTATGAACGAGGAAAACGGTAGGCTCGACACTGCGGAATTCTGCAAGGCGCTTAATATCACCCCCGATTTCTTCATCAAACGTATGGCTGACATCAAAGACCGCAGTAAGAATCCCGGCTATTCGCGCTACACGCAACAGCTTTTCATGTCACAGCTCTCTGACCAGGAATTCAGCGTGTTTCAGGAGAAGGCATACAAATTTCCTGGTTTCTATATTCAAAAGCGTAGTATCCGTCAGTATGAGTATCCCACGGCAGCTCTGCTTTTGGGTGATGTGGCGGAGGTTTCGCCAGCCGACATCAAAGAAGACGACTACTACCAGCCCGGCGACTACATCGGCAAGATAGGTGTGGAACGTTCTTATGAAAAGGAATTACGCGGCACAAAGGGAGTGCGGATTCTGCTAAGAGACGTGCGCGGACGCATTCAGGGCAACTATCAGAACGGAAAATTCGATACCAAGCCTATACCGGGCAAGGACCTTACACTGAGTATCGATGTTAACCTGCAGCGTCTTGGCGAGCGGCTCATGGAAGGCAAACTGGGCGCTGTCGTGGCCATAGAACCCAAGACGGGCGAGGTGCTCTGTCTCGTGTCATCACCTTCTTATGACCCTCGCATCATGGTGGGCAGACAGAGGGGCAAGAACCATAACCGGCTGGCAAAGGATCCTTTGAAGCCATTGCTCAACCGTGCTATCATGGGCCAGTATCCTCCTGGCTCTACTTTCAAACCAGGACAGGGGCTCACCTTCCTCACAGAGCACATCATAGACTCCACAACAGCCTATCCCTGCTACAGAGGATTTGTGTTCAGGGGTATGAGGGTGGGCTGCCATGGTCACGGCTCACCGCTATCCCTTATTCCCGCTATCGGAACATCGTGCAATGGTTTCTTCTGTTGGGGACTCTACCACATGCTCACCAACACGAAGAAATACGGCTCGCTCCAGAAAGCCATGGACACCTGGCGCGACTATATGGTGAGCATGGGCTTCGGTTACAAGTTGGGTATTGACCTGCCGGGAGAGAAACGCGGTATGATACCCAATGCCACCTTTTATGACAAGGCATTCAAGAACAAATGGAACGCGCTTGGCGTGATAAGCATCTCCATCGGCCAGGGAGAGGTAACCCTTACTCCGCTGCAGATAGCCAATCTGGGTGCCACCATTGCCAACAGGGGGTATTATATAACTCCCCATGTGGTGAAAGAAATAAAGGGACAGCCTATCGACTCGCTTTACAAGCAGCGTAAGTACACCAAGGCATCGCGTTCGGCCTACGAACTGGTGGTGCGTGGCATGAGGAGGGCTGTGACCGGAGGCACTTGCCGCTCTGCCAATCGGCGCGACTATGAAGTGTGTGGCAAGACAGGTACGGCACAGAACCGTGGACGCGACCACTCGGTATTCATGGGTTTCGCTCCTATGAATGACCCCAAGATAGCCATCGCTGTGTATGTTGAGAATGGTGGTTTCGGCGCTACCTTGGGCGTGCCTATCGGGTCGATCATGATGGAACAGTATATCAATGGCAAGCTGTCGGCCGGCACGGAACATCAGGCGGCCAGAATACAAAGTCAGCATCTAAAATATGGTACAAAAGACAGATAAGCAGCCTGGAGTGCTTCGTTCACTCGACTGGTGGACCATCGGCATCTACGTGGCACTGCTCCTCTTCGGATGGCTCAGTGTGTGTGGTGCCAGCTACTCGTATGAGGAGCCTGATATCTTCAGCCTCTCCACAAGGTCGGGTATGCAGATTGTGTGGATAGGCTCTTCACTGATGCTGGGCCTTGTGATATTGTTGCTTGACGACCGATACTACGACCGCTTCTCCTATATTATATTTGGTGTGATGCTTGTGGTGCTTTTTGCTACAATTTTCAATCCGGTGCAGATAAAAGGTTCTCGCTCATGGCTTGTGCTTGGACCGCTCAGGGTACAACCGGCAGAGTTCGCAAAATTTGCCACAGCGCTGGCCATAAGCAAGTTTATGAGCACCTTTGGATTCAACATACATCGTATGAAAGACTTTGCCCTGGCATGCGGTATCGTGCTCCTGCCCATGATGTTTATCGTGCTGCAGAAAGAGACAGGCTCAGCCCTGGTGTATCTGTCTTTTTTCCTTATGTTTTACAGAGAGGGTATGCCGGGCAGCATTCTCTTTACGGGAGTAGCCATGGTGATTTATTTCGTAGTAGGCATCCGCTTTGAGTCGGTACCGCTTTTAGACACTCCTACTTCGGTGGGTAAGTTTGTGGTGCTGCTGCTCATACAGGTCTTCAGTTCGGCCATGGTGTATGTATACTGCAACGACAAGAAGAAAGCGCTCAATTTATTGTCCTATTCCGTGGGAGCCACTTTGGCTTTTCTCCTTTTCTCGGAGTATGTCATCCCATTCGACCTTGTATGGGTGCAGTTGGTGATTTGCGCAGCCCTCATTGGATATCTTCTCTTTCAGGGTATGAGCCTGCGGGTGAACAACTATCTTTACATCGCCTTGTTTGCATTAGGCTCCATCATCTTTTTCTATTCAGCCAGTCATGTGCTCAACTCGGTGATGAAGGAATACCAGCGCGACCGAATAAATGTTCTCCTCGGGGTTACAGAAGACCCAAAGGGAATTGGTTACAATGTGCATCAGAGTGAGATTGCCATTGGTTCCGGCGGTCTGAGAGGAAAAGGTTTCCTGAACGGCACGCAGACCAAACTGAAGTTTGTGCCTGAACAGGACACCGATTTTATTTTCTGCACGGTGGGTGAGGAAGAAGGTTTTTTAGGATGTTCAATCGTGTTGCTTCTCTTCCTGGCATTGATATTGCGGTTGATACATCTGGCGGAACGACAACCCTTCAAGTTTGGAAGGGTGTATGGTTATTGTGTGTTGAGTATCTTCCTATTTCATGTCTTCATCAATGTGGGCATGGTGCTCGGGCTCACACCTGTAATTGGAATTCCTCTGCCTTTCTTCAGTTATGGTGGTTCTTCATTGTGGGGATTCACCATCCTTCTGTTTATTTTCTTGCGCATTGATGCCGGACGGCACCTGATACGTACCTGATAGCGGCTCAGCGCAGCGTAAGACGGTAGCCCACATCCACGATACCTTGGATGGCGGTGCGCTGCATGCCGTGGGTGATGCGAACATACAAAGAGTCACCGTCTGCTAATTGCTGCTGTTTGAAGGGAATGCTGTATTGGTAGAAGTCGAGACCCTCTCCGAGCGGACGGCCTTCTTCATCGGCTACACGACAGGTGATGGTGTCGCTCAGCCAATGGTTAGTGGTCTTGCCGTTTTCATGATGGATCACAGTCTTGTCTACTACCAGTCGTAGAGAGGTAAAGGGGTAGCGGGTGCTGGTGCGGAATTCAATTTCCTCAATGTAGTTGCCGGATTGTTGAAGACGTGGAATGTGCAACCTCACAGTGTCGCCACGGTACCAACCATACTCATGTGTGCTGCCATATCCGTGATACACGATATCCGACTTGCATGATAGGCTCAGTGCCGCTATGACAGCGGCACTGAACAGGAGTAAAGCCATTCTTATTCTTTTCATTTTCCTTCACTTGCAACAAATGGCGACAGATTGTCAGCCGGCAACGGGAGTCTCTTCCTTGGGACCTTTTCCACGGTTTTTGCGATAAGGCTTGCTTTGTTGACGCTGGCCTTCTTTGGGCTTGGGTTGAGTGCCATCATTCGTTTTGGGGCCACCTTTTTTCGAATCACGTTCCTGATTGTCCTTGGCTTTGTTCTCGCGTCGATTTTTATTTTCGCGTGGTGCCTCGGTTGGTTGAGTTTTCTCTTTCTTAGGTTGCTCAGCAACTGTCTGCTCGTTGCTGTGGCTGGTGTCACTTGCCGACTTGTTCTTTTTCTTCTTTTTCTTCTTCACCTTGTCAAAGCGTGAAATTTGTTCATTGGCAAGCAGGTCGATGGGACGTTCCTCCTGCTGTTCGTCCTCAGTAAGCGACACTGGCATTTCGCCCAGTTTGTTCATTTCGATCACTTCCTTGGCATGTTTTGCTGTAATGGTGACAAGGTTGGCAGCCATACGTTTGTCAGTGGAGTAGGTGACGAGCCCGGCCAGGATATCGGTCTTGAAGAGATAGTACTCGCTATCTTTGGTCTTCAGCACAACATCCTTGGGAGGTAGTTCGCGCCCAGCCTCTATATAGTCGTCGACCTCATAGTTGAGGCAACATTTCAGTTTGGCGCACATGCCGGCCAGTTTCTGCGGGTTGGGCGAAATGTCCTGAAAACGGGCCGCAGTGGTGCTCACGCTGATAAAGTTTTTTATCCAGGTTGCGCAACAGAGTTCACGACCGCATGGACCAGTGCCTCCGATGCGTCCGGCTTCCTGCCGGGCGCCAATCTGCTTCATCTCGATACGCACATGAAAGGTCTCGGCAAGCACCTTGATGAGTTGGCGGAAATCGACACGCTCGTCGGCGATATAGTAAAAGATGGCTTTGTTCCCGTCGCCTTGATATTCAACATCGCCTATCTTCATGTTCAAACCCAGGTCTTTGGCTATCTGCCTGCTCTGTATCATGGTGTCGTGCTCACGGCTCTTGGCCTCTTCATACTTGTCCATGTCTACTTGTTTGGCAATGCGATAGATACGTTTGATGTCATCGGCCGACTTGATGTTGGCTTTCTTGATTTGCAGCATAACCAATTCACCAGTTAGTGTCACTACACCTATGTCGTGGCCAGGACTGGCCTCCACAGCCACAATGTCTCCCTTTTTCAGATCGAGTTTGTTCACATTGTGGTAGTAGCCTTTGCGTGTATTTTTGAACTGTACTTCCACCAGGTCGGTCACGTCGGTGTTGCCTGGTACATCGGCCAACCAGTCGTAGGTGTTTAGCTGCTTGTCCTGTCGGCCTATGCCACGACGACACAAACCGCGGTCGCAACCGTTGTACAGTTTTAATTTCATATTTTTATAGTCCATTTTTGTTTCTTTATCTTTGGGATGAGTATATGGATGCCTGCAGTGCAGGAGATGAATCTATCGTCGGAGTAGGATGATGGTTTTCAGAGTCAGTTCGAAGAAAACAATCCTCGCATTGGCATTTTGTCCAAGGTCACGTATGGCGCGTGAGAGAAGGTCGTAGAATTCCTCAATGTTGTCTTCATGGATGAAGCGGCCAAACTTGCTGGTGAACTGTTGCTCTTCGGGACTCATGTAGTTGAGGTCGGGCCGATGGAAGTTGCTCATGAAACTCTCGCGCAGCATTCGTAGGAAGTAGGTGAGCAAGCGTCTCTGTTTTTCACGTCCCAGACCGCTCATGGTGTCGCTCCACTTGCGCAGTTCTTTCACATCGCGTTGGTAGGCAAGGCGCATGAGTGACATGAAATGTTCCAGAAATTGCTTGTTCTCATTGTTGGCTTTGAGTGCCTTGACAGCGTTTGTCCAACTGCCGTTTGCCATGCGTGCCACAATATGGGCCGACTCTGGTTCGATACCGCGTAGTTCCACTAAGGCGTGTTCTATTATGTCGGTGTCTATTTGACGCATGTCGAAGCGTTGTGTGCGGCTGCGGATGGTCTCGAGCAATTGTTCAGGGGCTTCACTCACGAAGAGGAACACCGTTTTTACAGGCGGCTCCTCGATGAGTTTGAGCAACTGGTTGGCACTGGTGTCGTTGAGACGTTCAGGAAGCCAGATGATGCTCACTTTGTAACCGCCTTGACTGGCACGCAGTGACATCTTCTGCACCAGCATGTCGCTTTCGCCCGCGGTGATGATGGCCTGTTGGTTTTCCACGCCGATGGTCTCCATCCATTGTTCAATGTCGAAATAGGGACCATCGGCTATCAATTGGAGCCACTCGCGGGCATAGTCCTCGCTCACCGGCTTGTAATCCGGCTGCATGCTCTTCTTTTTGATGGTAGGGTAGGTGAACCGTAGGTCAGGATGTCCCCAATGATGCAACAGACGGCATTGAGGACATGTGCCGCAACTATCACCGTCATGTCGGTTGACGCAGAGCAGATAGGAGGCGAAAGCCATGGCCAAGGCCATCTTGCCGCAGCCTTTGGGGCCGCAGAAGAGTAATGCGTGTGGCACACGGTCTTCCTCCACCATCTGGCGGAGCCGTGCCTTTGCATCTTCCTGTCCTATAACATCTGCGAAGCGTATCATTGACGGGAGAGTGATTACATGAGTCTTTTCAGCACCTGCTGCACGGAGTTGACAGCCGAAACAGTGTAGAAGTGTATGTTGCGCACTCCATGGTTGTAGAGACCACGGCACTGGGCTGTGGTCCATTCCACTCCCAGATGCATGGCATCATCGTCGTTTTTGCATTTCAGCACCTCTGCGGCCAGTTCATCGGGAATGTCGCAGTGAAAGGTTCTGGGCACTACCGTGAGTTGCGAGAGTTTGGCGAAAGGCTTCAGCCCGGGGATGATGGGGATGGTGATGCCCATGGCGCGGGCTCTCTTTACAAACTCAAAATATTTCTTGTTGTCGTAGAAGAGTTGTGTGACGGCATACTGGGCTCCAAGGTCTTGCTTCTCTTTCAGATGTAGCATGTCTTGTTCTAAATTGGGAGCTTCCTCATGTTTCTCGGGATAGCATGCCACACCATAGTGGAATGGTGTGCCCGGATGGCGGATGGGAGTGCCGTCGGCGAAGAAACCCTCGTTGAAACGGTTCACCTGACGGATGAGGTCGGTGGTGTGGGTGTGCCCACCGGGGGTGGGTATGAAAACCCTGTCATCACGCGCCTTGTCGCCACGGAGCAGCAGCAAGTTGCTGATGCCGAGAAACTGAAGGTCGAGCAGCTCGTATTCAATGTTCTCGACCGTGGTACCACTGCATATCACATGGGGTATCACCGGAAGGTTGAAGCGGTTCTGAATAGCGGCGGCAATGGCAATGGTGCCTGGACGTCGGCGCACGCGTCGGCGTTCCAGTAAACCGTTCGGCAACTCTTTATACACATATTCTGAGTGATGTGTGGTGATGTTGATAAAGAGTGGGCCAAATTCAAGCATCTTGTCGATGGCGCGGAACATGCTTTCAGTGCCGTTGCCCTTCAGCGGAGGCAGCAGCTCTATTGAGAAATGTCGACCGGTGGCTTGGTCAAGTAGTTCTGTCACATTCATGCTCACAAATGGCTATTTCTTTGCAAAATTACGAAAAATAGGTGGAAAACAAAAAAAGCGGCATGATTTAATGCCGCTTTTTCATAGTGTTGTAGTTTTTCGCTGCTTATTTCTCTTTCTTCCAGAGTTTGCTCATGTCTTCGAGTGTCTTTCCTTTGGTTTCAGGTACGAGTCTCCAAACGAAGAGTGCGGCAATTATGCAAATGATGCCGTAGAGACCGTAGGTGAACCAATGGCCGAAGTCATCGCCTGGTGTGAGGTGCATGTTGAACATAGGCACAAAGGTTGAACTCACTATCCAGTTGAATATCCACTGGAAGGCCACTGCTATGGCCACTGCGGCGCCACGGATGGTGTTGGGGAAAATCTCTGCGATGAGTACCCAGCAGATTGGACCCCATGACATCATGAATGAGGCACTGTAGACCATGATGCTCAGCATGGTGATAATGCTCAGTGACTCGTGTCCGAAGGTGAGAGCCACACCGAAGGCACCGATTGCCATACCAATACTGCCGGTGATGAGCAGAGGCTTGCGTCCCCACTTCTCAACAGTGAAGATGGCCACGAGGGTGAAGAGAATGTTCACAACACCCATGATAACGGTCTGTACCATGGGTTTGTCCATACCCATGTCGGCAAAAATGCGCGGTGCGTAGTAGAGCACAGCATTGATACCGACAGCCTGCTGAAATACGCTCAGCATGATGCCCACGAAGATGACGAGCACACCATAGGTGAACAGTTTCTCTGTCTTCTCGGTGATAGTGTCTTTGATTTCCTGAAGGATGCCTTGTCCTCTCACACTGCCGTTAATGCGGTTCAGAATGCGGAGAGCTTTGCTGTCCTGTCCTATCATAACAAGATAGCGCGGTGTCTCGGGTACGAAGCAGATGAGAAGTGCGAAGAGTCCGGCGGGCACAGCCTCGCTACCGAACATATAGCGCCAGCCAGTGGAGATGGTCCACGGGTCGCTGCTTGCTGCCACTTGATTGACACCCTTGCCGATAGATTCTATGACAGGATTGGTATGCTCGCCTAAAATGAGGAAGTTGACAAAATATACCACCAACTGGCCGAAGATAATGGCAAACTGGTTCCATGACACAAGTGTGCCGCGGATATTGGAGGGTGCCACTTCGGCAATGTACATGGGACAGATGGCGGAGGCAAGTCCTACACCAATGCCGCCTATCACACGGTAAATGTTGAAGGTGATGAGCAGACTGTAGGTGGGTACTCCCTTCTCGAAGAACATGAACTCTGGGTTCATGCTGCCCAAGGCGGAGATGAAGAACAGAATACCAGCCAGAATAAGTGATCGTTTGCGTCCAAGATTCGAGGCTAAGAATCCTGATAGAGCACTACCGATGATGCAGCCGATAAGGGCGCTCGAGCAGGTGAAACCATGGATGGTGTCGGTATAGGTGAAATCGCCTGCACCCATGAAGAAGGCTTGGAGACCCTTTTCAGCACCAGATATTACGGCGGTGTCATATCCGAAGAGCAGACCGCCAAGCACAGCCACCAAAACAATACCAAAAAGATAGCTTTTGCTGCCTTGCTGTTCGTTGTTCATAACGCTTGTTGTACAATTTTTTCTTTTTCTCTTTTTAAAAAAAACCACATCCGGATGGCTCCGGATGTGGCCGTATTTTCAAGGAAGAAGGAGGTGATTATTTGTTCACAAATTTCTTGCCATTCTGGATGAACACACCCTTGGTGGCTTTGCTCACCTGCTGTCCATTCATGTTGAAGATGCGTGTATCCTTGCAGTTAGGAGCAACCTGTACGCTGCTGATACCGTCCTCCATTGTGGCATCGCCCTGCAATATGACGATGGGGGTCTCACTCACCACGCCGCGGCCGCCAATGTAAACAATAGCAGAACGTCCGGTAACACCGGCAGGCAGAGGATCGCAAGTCACAGCCACAAAATCAAGACCTGTATAATTATCCATATCACGCATCGACTCGTCTACAATCACGTTTGATACCCATTCGGGAGCGTCAATGAGATAGTAGTACTCATTCAGGTCCTCATCGAACCAAGGCTGAGCTGTGTATACAGCGGCAGCTGCGACATCCTCATCAGAACCGGGAACGGCACCTTCGGTGCTGCAGGTTTGGCCATCATCACTGATGCGAAGAACCCTGTAATTATCGAGTAGCTCAACTGCGTCGTAAATGGAGAGCAGACCTACCTGCATGGCGATGCAACCATTGTATGTGAAGACGTAAGCTTCGTCAGTGCCTGGCTTGTATACGCTGAAACGTCCGGGCTCAATATCGTCAACATCATCGTTCACATGCCATCCGTAGATACCGAAGTCGATGGTCTTCTTCTCGAAACCGTCAAGCACGATGGCGAAGCCATTCTCGTCAAAGTCGGCGGGATCAATAACAACAGGAACGCTGTACTCAATACCGAACTCGTCAATTTCCTTCTTTGAGAAGAGAACCTTACCCTCATAAATGGTCTTGCCGTTACGGCTGTCTGCATCATCCATGCTGAAGCCAAGAGTATCCTCTGCTACTGCATACAGGGTCTCGTAAATCTGATCGCCTGCACGTTTCTGAACGGTGCCGTTGCTCAATGTTCTTGTTTCCACATTGGTGATGTAGCACCACAGGGTGTCACCCTCGGCAATAGGCTGGCGCGAGAAGGCAGAACCCTGAGCCACTACGCTCTCCACATAAAGCGGTGTCATGGGGCGGTCCATTACCTGCTCCACCTGATAGCATGTGAACATCTCATTGTCGACATCCGTCTCACCGGAACCGAACATGTTGTCGCTCAAAGCACCCCAGGCGGCTGTGTTGGTATAGTTTTGGCCATTGTAAACATAGCGCTGGTGGTCATCGGCTGCATTTTTCAGACCTACAGAGTCGGTAAGTGTACGACCGGCATACTGCGGGCGCTTGTAATAGATGAGGTAAAGGTTTTCCTCGCCAATGGAGAAAGAATCCCTGCCCAAACGTAGTGTCGGGGTGTAGTATAAAAAGCCGGGATCCTGATACCAGTTGTAGTTGCCGTCTTCAACCATTGATTCAGGGTCTGTGAGTATGTCACCCATGTTGTTGCCGCTATTGTCATAGTAGTACTGATGCCATACACCATTCTTGTCGGGAGTCATATTCTCATATGTAACCATTTTCCAAGGAGTGAGGTTGATAACGCTGGCATAGTAACCGTAGCCGTCAAGGCCAAAACCCTGATAGTAGGCTCCTTCAGGACGCTTGTAATAGGCACCCGACGATTTGCTGCGGGCGGGTGTCTGCTGATTTTCTGCCACCTTGAAGTATTTCACATCGAACAGGGTGGGGATGCTTTTCTGCTGTATCTTTTCCACGTCTTTCACGGAAATCTGAGCAGATGCAGCTGCTGTAATCATACAGGCAGCAATCACAAGTAATGATTTCTTCATAATTTGTTTTTTAAGAATTGAGGTTATTGGATGTTTATGTTCTTTGAATTGATGCGGCTGCTGCACGTTACGGCACAGCAGCCGCGTTGCTTGTTATTTAACTATTTCAAACCAGATGTTGCTGTCTTTGGTCTCAATGATAAGAGTGTTGAGATTGAAACGTGTCTGGGCTGGTTTAACATTCAGTTTGCCGTTCAGGGCATCGATGATGTTTTGGATGGAAGGTATCTGAGTCAGCATGGTTTCAGCTGCGGCGTTGTTTGGACCTTCATAACTGAGCACGAAGTTGTTTTCGTCGAAGGTATAGCCAAAGAGGTAGTCGATGTTAATGTTCGAGTTGTTGCGCTTGTACGTTACGGTCATGCAAATTTTGTCTTTGGCGGGCAGGTATCTCAGAACGTTGCGGTCGTAAGTGAGTTTCTTTGCCTTGAAGGCGTCGGAAAGGTTCGTCATAAGAGCGAGACAAGCTTCGCTCATATTGCTCTTGGCGTTCCATCTCCATGTTCTGCTTTCATCAATCACGGCCTGACGGAAGAACCGGTTGGCATCATCGCCGTCGATGATGAAACGTTCATCGGTGGTTCCAATGAAAATGTCCTGTGCGGGGTCGTATTTGAATTCCTGCTCAGACATTACTTCTGCTTCTTCACCTTCTTCCACTGACTGATTACCGCTCACTTTGAAGGCATTGCGCAAACGCAGATAATAGTCTTGTCCGCGTTTCGTGATAAGAAAAGCATTGAAACTCTCATCGATGATTTCATCGCCATCGTATGGGAATATGTTGGGTATACCATCATCTATACCAGTCATCTTGTAGTCACCAGAGGGTGTGCGCAACACATCGAAAGTGGGATTGCTTGATGGGAACATCGTTTTCATGAAGTTTTCCACATCGGTGAGATAAGCCTCATATTCCACACCTTCCTCTACCGGAGTAAAGAGGTTGTATGTGCCGCGTTTCTTACCCTTGAGCATCATATAAGAGGCATCTTCAGGCGCGTCGACAATGATAAACTCGTAGTCACCGCCTACACCCGTGCCAGTCTCGTTGTTGGGTTCATCAGCATTTCCGGTCCACAGAATATCCTCTGGATCGGAGAAGGCATGGATACAGTCGTTGTGGCTGTTGAACGACAGCACCGGACCATTGTCGGTAATCACTTCCCAAAGTGAAGTGTCAGTGCGGTATACATTGTCGGTAAACTGGTTCTTCATCGACACCACTACAGAATGGTCTTTGTTGAAACGGCACAGCACAAGATAGCCTGATCCGTAAGGCGCCTCATTGTCGTTGGTGGGGTAGAGCTGCATAGCCCATCCGTTAGGCTGCGCCATCATACGGTTGGAGTAAATCTCGCTTGCCTCATTGAGACGCTCTGCAGCTGATTTCTCAAAAATGGCATCTTCCTCATTCACGCAGGCCGTGAAAGCGATTCCGGTCGCTAATAGCAGGGAAAGGGATAGTATCTTTTTCATTTCCTTGTTTCGTTTTATGATTACTTCTGTAATGACTTGTATTGGTAAACCCAGTTTCTCAGTTCATCCATCTTCGAGATGGAAGGATTGGTTTCAGAAGGTTGTGTAAACCGGTTGATGAGCCTTCCCATAAAGTCGAATTTGAAGCTGCCGTCAGCATTTGTCATGTACTGGCGTTGTTGCACTTCACGACGCAGGTCATCGAGATTGATATTCCAGTTGTCCTTCAACCATTTGCGCACCATGTCAAGTTTTTGTAAAATCACTTCGTCACCATATATACCTGCTTTGTGCTGCCAGTCTATTTTCCCGCCTTCAAGGAGAGCCACAGTGTCGTCTGCATTACGGGCACATACGCGGCGATACACCTTGCCGTCGCCATTGTCGGTCTCATGATAGTAGCCCACGGTGTCAAGGTTCGCACCTCTCGCGCGTCTCATCCATTCGCTTTGCTCCATGTCGATATCTTCCCACTCATACCAAGCTGACTGAATAAGTTGGCTCCATTTCAGAGTGTCAAGGGTGATATAGTTGGCAAGCAATTCCACCCAATCCTCACTGGCTTGACTCGACGCATAAGGCGACACAAATCCGCGGCCTGCTGCCACAGAGTCGGGCAGGCTGGTCCATGTCGTTGCGTCATACTGGCTCTTGGATATAAGGTTGAAGGCTGTAGGACGCAGAACGGTCTGGTCAAGGATATGGCCGAACTCATGGTGCATTGTCTTGAAGAAATACTCGTTCATCACATCGATGTTGTTGGGGTTAAGATTGTTCACATTGTAAAGAGTAATCTTAAGACCGCCTTCGGCCACACCAAGAGTTTCTGTACCCTGTGTCGGGTTGTAATTCTTGGAGCCGATTACATGGATGATGCGGGGACTGTAAGATTTCAGGAATTGTTCCGTTCCATATTTCTTATACACATCGAACCACAGGTATTTGGAGAGCACGGCAAGGTCTACGCTCTTCTTATAGTCAGCGGGCGTGAGGTTCTTCTGCAGGTCGGAGCCTATATCTTCCATGCGGTAAATCATCTTCACATTGAAGGGCTCGAGATAATTCGCTTTCAGGAATGTATCAAGAGGGAACGAATAGGATGAACGGTCGAGCGGATGGTCGACTGTATCGAAAATGGTGGGACCGAAGTCATCGTCATCGCCACAAGATACGAATCCTGTTGTCGTGAGTGCCAGGGCACATATAATAATATTTCTGAATGATTTCATCATAGTTGGCTTCCTCCTTTATTTAACTCTAAGTTGTTCGGGATCAAATGTTATTTGGTTGGCCGGTGCCTGATTAGTCACAGTGGGTCGTGAACTGTCCATACCGGCAGACATGGCCTCCCAGGGTACTTCGATGGCAAGGCGGGGATCATTAGGAGTCAGATTAATTTCTTCGCTGTAAACGCCAACAAGGTGCTTCCATTGCATGCCCCAGCGCTTCAAGTCGAAGAAACGGAGTCCTTCAAACATGTTCTCCATACGGCGGAACCAGTTCAGACAGTTCATATATGGCCTCATGTCTTCTGTTACGATGAAGTCGCTGCTCACATTTTGGGTGAAGTCCCAATTGTCGAGCACATTGTCGTCATCTTTCTGAGGCACGCTGTAGTATTTGTAAATGGCTTCCTTGTTGATATACTTGATATAACCGGGATCCACATAGGCCACTTTGTCTTCATCGGAGAATTTGTCGATACTCAGATTCCAATAGTTGCACAGGTCTTCTGCACCTAAATCTATCTTGCCAGACAGGATGTAGGCTTCTGCACGCTCCAGAAGCAATTCGTTGGCAGTGAAGGCGCGGAGAATGATGTGAGGATAACCAATGCCGGCGATCTTGTCACTGTATTCAAATTGCTCGAAAATCTTTGATGTGATATAGCCATAGTCTCTTGTGCTGGAACTCAGTGTCGCACCGTTGGCGATGAGAAGCGGCGTAATCATGTAACCGGTCCAGAAGTCGCGGTGGTTGGTTGAGAAACAATACACGGCACGTGCAGCCAGTCCGGAACACGAATAGCGGTAGCCCCAGCAGCGGCGGTAGAGCAGTGAGCCTGTAGTCATAAGCAGTAGGTTGTTGTTCTGACTGGGATTCTGCCATACCTGTTTGTAGTCGTCAAGTGAGGTGCACTCTGTGAAACCTGTGTAGTCGAGCAGCATGTCCTTTACAGAATTCTGGGTGGTGCCCAACACAGCGTTGGCATGCATGATAACTTTGTCATACTCTCTCTTGAAAAGGAAGAAACGAGCGGCAAAAGCATGTGCGGCTTGTCGGTTAAAGTGCCATTTAGGATGTGTGTAGATGCTCTCGTCCAAATCTTCAAGACCGGCTTCAAGGTCGCCCTGAATTTTCTGGTATGTATCCTTCACGGTGCCACGATCGTAATCTTTTTGAACCGTGTTTTCCACCTCGGTAACATAGGGCACGCCGATGTTCTTGCTGTTGGAGACATCATCCTTGTAGGCTTGGCAGAACATATTTACCAGGCAGAAATGGCAGTATGCTCGAATCAGACGTGCCTCAGCACGGGCAGCTTTCAGCTTCTTGGTGGTGCCACTCTTGGCTTCTATCTCATCAATTGCTTGCATGGCATGGTTAACCGTGGCGATAGCCTCATAGTAGCCGCCCCAAAGGCTGCCCGGTGAGTCATAGTCGCTGTAAGTTGCCATGGTGGCAGGCTCAAATTGATAGAGTTGGTCGTCCCAACGGTCATAGCTGCTGTAGTTGTAGTGTGCCTCAATCTGTTTGTCGTTCGGATTGGTGGGTAAGTGTGGGGTGGAATTGTCGATGATGTTGTCGCTCGACAACTCAGCTATCCATGAATAGTTGGCGGTGGGGTAGGCACTCTTTAACAGGTCTATCACCTTGTCCTCGTTGTCAATCTCTGTACGCTCATCGGGCAGTTTGTCAAGAAAACTCTCGCTGCATGAACTCATTGTCAATCCGAATGCAGCGGCGACTATTGCGAAATGATATTGTATTTTTTTCATATTTTTGTTCATCTGTTATGTTTTCAGTTGGGTCACGAATTAAATACCAAGGCGCACAGTGAGCGTAATTTGCTTTGAGAGAGGAGATGCCACACCTCCAGAGTTCACGAACTCAGGATCCTGACCATTTAGCTTGTCGTCAGCATAGATCAGCAACATATTGGTGGCATCGAGTTTCAGCGAAGCTGTCGACAAACCTATCTTGTGCAGGAAGTTGGGATTGAAGTCGTAAGTGAGCGACACGTCCTTCAGACGGATGAAACCTCCGTCAGCCACTCGTGCTGTAGAATAGTTGTATGCGTTGTAAGCATAACCCAAAGTATAGTCATTGTTGTATTGACGTACAGATGCGATGGCCGGAATGTTGGTAACCTTCTCATCACCGGGAATCACCCAGCGGTTCTTGAACTCTTTCGGCATGGCGCTTTGGTCGGAGTAGGCGTAGCTGAAGTCGCTTTCAAGACGAAGCTTGTTGCCGAATGAATAAGTCACGAAGACGTTCAGACGCCAATTCTTCCAGCGAATCATGTTGTTGAAACCACCTGTGGTGGTCGGCTCCGACGGACCTTCATATTTCAGGAAGTCGAGCTTGTCGTATTCCTGGAAATTGATGTTGGTTGTAGTGACATCACCTTCTTCGTTGATGATGGTCGGGATACCCTCATCGTTCAGACCCACGAAGGGGATGGAGAACAGTGAACGGTGAGGATAGCCTTCACGGGCGAAACCATTGCTGCGCACAAGGTCGATGACACGGGTTTGTGAGAGCAGTTTGGTAATCTCTGTCTTATTGTAAGCGAAGGTAAAGTCGGTGGCCCAGGTGAAATCGTTGGTGCGTATGTTAGTGGTAGTCAGAGTGGCCTCAACACCTTTTGACTTCATGGTTGCCACGTTGGCAAACTTGCGGAGGGCACCGCCTGCACCCTTAGTGTTAGTGTAACCCATAAGGTCGAAATTGTCGCGGAAATAAATGTCACTGGTTAAGTTGATGCGGTTGCCAACGAAACCAAGGTCAACACCTACGTTGAACTCATGTTTCTTCTCATAGGTGAGGTCGGAGTTGCCTAACTCCCACAGGCCGAGAGCGGTTTCCTGCTCATCTCCCCAAGGACGCCAGATGTTGTAGGCGCGGAAGATGGGGAGCGCGTTGGTGGCGGTGGTTTGCTCACCCACCAGCGAGTAGCTCAGACGGATGGTGGCATGCGACATGGCACCGTTGGTCTTCTCCATCCATTTCTGGAAGAATCCTTCCTCATGTGCATTCCATGAACCGGAGACGTTCCAAGTGGGAAGCCAACGCGATTCGCGGCTCTTGCCCAATTGGTTGGACCCATCATAGCGGGCTGTCAGATTCAATGCGTAACGGCCTTTGTATGAATAGTTCAGGTTTCCGAAGTAGGCAAGACGACGGTTCCATGAGCGGCCGAATTGGTCAGTAGCTGTACCTTCCTCTTTCATCTGCTTCTCACGGAAATAGTTCTTTTCCACGATACGGTTCTTCTCGTAGTCCACACCCATGGTGATGTGCTCGGAGGCGTCATAGTCGGCGCGGTTGGCCTCCATACCTGCAAAGGCATTGAAAATATGGGTGTCGTTCCACACCTTATTATAATTAATAGTGCCACGGAAGTCGAGCTGCTTCACACTGTTGCGGTTGATGGTGTAAATACCGCCGGTAGGCATAATCGAAATAGGCAGTGAGTTGGGCTGGTCGGGATCCTGATACAAGTATGTATTGTTGTACATGATGTTCGGATTGTCCACACCAGCGCGGTAAGCTTCGGCTTGGTTGGAGTGGTTCAACACGATGTGCTCACGTGCGGAACGGTTGATTCGGTAGGCACCAAGAGCAGTCATCTCAAGACCGAGAATGGGTTTCCATGACAATTCACCCTGGAACTTGATGTCCATAACGTTCACATCGATGTAGTTGTTGCGCAACTCATCAAAAATGTTGAATGTGGCATAGTTACGGGTGTATTTCATGTCAGGGTCCAGCGTGCGTGCGGTATTCATTGCAAAGCTGAACGGGTTGATATCAAAGTTGCGGTTCACGGCACCGCTCACCACGTCGGTACTCTGGCTCAAAGTACCAGGTGCTTTCTGGTCACGGTAGGAGCTGTTGGTGCGCATGGTCAGAGTGACATGTTTCGAAAGATTGAACGAGGCGTTGATATTGGCGGTATAGCGCTGCACCTTGCTGTCTTTATACCATCCCGGGTCGTTCATGGCGGAGAGCGAAGCATACATTTGCGACTTGTCGCTACCAGTGGAGACGCTCACCGAGTGGTCCATCATGACGTTGTTGTTGAACAGGAGGTCGAACCAGTCGGTGTTGCGGAACTCAGCCTGTTGCAGGTAAGCGTTCATGGCTGCCTGATTGAAGGGCAGTCCGAAACCTGTCTCGGGGTCATATTGATCGATAAGGGCGTACATGCGTCCGTAAAGACCTGCGGATGAGCCGTTGGCGAGAGCGGAGAACTCCAACCATCCTTTTGCTTCCATCTCTTTGTAGATACCCATCTGCTCCTGTGAGTTGGAGATGTTGTATTCATTGTAGGATGGTTTCAGACGGTAGGTGAACTCACCGGTATAATTGATGCTGCTGTGACCGCTGCGGCCTTTCTTGGTGGTGATGACCACCACACCGGCCATGGCGCGTGCACCATAAATGGAGGTGGCACTACCATCTTTCAGTACTTGAAAACTCTCGATATCATCAGCGTTCAAACCGGCTATGGCATTGGAAATCAGTGTCTCGGCATCACCTGAGGAAAGGTCGTCGGCAGATACGGCAACAGCGTCTTCCATAATCACACCGTCGACCACCCACAGCGGCGAAGAGCTGCCGTAGATAGATGTTGCACCACGTACACGGATTTTCGGTGCCGTACCGAAGGTGCTCGACACGTTCTGCATCGACACACCGGCAACACGTCCCTCAAGTGCACGGGTCACATCGGCCACACCGTCAAGCTTGGCCTTATCAGCATCCACTTTGGCTGTAGCACCAGTGAAGAGGCGTTTGTCCATTTTTTGGATACCGGTCACCACAACTTCGTTCAGTTCGCGTGAAGCTTCCGGGTACATGGTCACTTTCATATTGCGGGAACCTTTGACTGTGACCTTGGCCATACCTACGTATGTGATTTCCAACTGTGGGTTGGCCGTGGGACTGTTGATGCTGAATTCTCCATCGATATTGGTCACTACACCGGTAGATGTGCCCTTGATTTTCACAGTGGCACCGATAATCGGTTCGTTGTCCTCGCCCGAGATGACCACACCATTAACGGTGTTTTGTGCCATGGCCACCCCTATTCCAAGGAGCAGACACGACAGTATCAAGCTAAGTCTCTTTCTCATAAATACGCTCATTTATAATCTTATTTCAAATTCGTTTTGACTAGGTATTTCGAATAAGGCTAACGTTTATTACAGAATGCAAAAATAATCAAATTTCAGTCAACCTGCAAGCAAAAATCCTAAAAACTGCATTTTTTATTCAAAACTGTTATATTTTTATCGACTATTAGATACCTTTTTGCATTTTGAACTTTTTTGTGGTATTTGTTACCTTTTTGGTAAAGGGGTAAAAAACGGTCAAGGAATCCGTTGGAGGAGGAAACCTTGACCGTCTGTATGTAACAAAAACAAGTGTTCCGGGGAACTTATTTCACCAATATTACAAGGTACTTGTTTGTGCTCCAGAACTTGTCGGGATTGGTGATGCGCAGCACATAATGACCGTTGGGGTCGGGCTGAAGGGTATAAGAGTCGGAAGGATGACTGGTCTTAATCTTGGCCGACTTCGAGTAGAGCTTGATTTCTTTGTCTACACGGGTGTCAATTTTGGTGAAGTAGTTTTTGTTGAAGTTGCTGCGCAGCACTTCACCTTTTTCCAGAATCTTTTGCTCCTTAAGCTCGCTCTTGGTGCCGAACACATAATAAGCCGTATGAATCTGCTTGTCCTGGTCGCTGATTGTTTGAGACTTTTGGTTCGACTCGTTCTTCAGGTCGCTCACATTGTCATTGAGCTCTGTGATGGCTTTGTCGAGTTCTGTAATATGGAAGTCTTTGTTGTTGAGCTCCTCACGCAATGCTTTAATAGTGTTTTCCTGGTTCTGCATCTGTTTCACCAGTCCGTCAATGGTCTTGCGTAACTCTTCGCCGTTAATAGTGCTCTCACGCAGTTTTTGTCGAAGGTTTTCAATTAGGTCGCGGTTGTTCATCATAGTCTCCTGAATGAATTCCATATCCTTGCGAATCACTGCCTTGCGGTCGGCGCCCTCACCCTCCTTGGCAATGGTGACACGGCCTTCAGCCTCACTGATAAGACGGAATCCTTCCTGTATCTCGTTGAAGGTGGCCATCATATCATTGATTTCATTGTTTTTCTGGTCAAGCATTTTCTGCAAAGAATCGTTCTGCTGTATCTGCACATCGATCATCGGGGTCTTTTTCTCTTTCTCGCATGCTGTGAGTATGAACAGAAGGCATGCGAACAACGTAAGTTTTCTCATAAATTATTTGTTTTGAATGTTTTTAGTTTCTGTCGTAACATGTTTGCGGCTCTCTTTTTCCGCGGCCTTCAATGCTTTTTCGTCAGCGCCTGCCACTATCAGCACAATCTCACCCCGTGGCGGCTCATCTGTGAAGTGACGGGTCAACTCAGCCAAGGTGCCACGACGGCATTCCTCGTGTATCTTTGATATTTCGCGTACCACAGCCCCTTGGCGGTCGTCACCGAATGCCTCGGCCAGTTGAACAAGTGTCTTTACCAGACGGTGGGGCGACTCATAGAAAATCATCGTGCGGGTCTCGGTGGTGAGTGCTGCAATACGGGTGGCGCGTCCTTTTTTCTGGGGCAGGAAACCCTCAAAGCAGAACCGGTCGTCAGGAAGACCCGACACGACCAAAGCTGGCACAAAAGCTGTGGCCCCTGGTAGACACTGCACCTCAATGCCTGCATTCACCGCCTCGCGCACAAGAAAAAATCCCGGGTCGCTGATGCCAGGTGTACCTGCATCGCTGATAAGTACGATATTGGCGCCAGCCTTGAGTCGTTCTATCACCGAGTGTGTGGTGCCGTGCTCGTTGAATTTATGGTGAGAGGCTAAATGGTTTTGAATACCGTGATGCTTGAGCAGGATGCCCGATGTGCGGGTGTCCTCAGCCAGTATGAGATCGGCCTCTTTCAACAGGCGGAGGGCGCGCAGTGTAATGTCCTCCATGTTGCCCACAGGGGTGGGTACCACATACAATATGCCCATAATTTGTGCAAATTTACAGCAATTTGGAATAATTGCCAAAAAAAACGTCATTTTTTTCGTTTTCTAAGGCTTTCTTTGTACTTTTGCATTTATCATGATGGATAATATTTCAGGAGAGTCCCGTAGACGGGGCCGTATAGAAGTGATTTGTGGTTCGATGTTTTCCGGCAAGACGGAAGAGTTGATTCGCCGTATGAAGCGTGCCAAGTTCGCCCGTCAGAAGGTGGAGATTTTCAAGCCTTCCATCGACACCCGCTATTCGGAAGAAGATGTGGTCAGTCATGACCAGCAGCATATACCGAGCACACCTGTCGACTCGTCGGCCGCCCTGCTCCTTCTGGCTGGTGACATCGAAGTGGTGGGCATTGACGAGGCACAGTTTTTTGATGCGGGCCTTGTGTCGGTATGCAACGAACTGGCCAATCGTGGAGTTCGTGTCATCGTGGCAGGGCTTGATATGGATTTCAGGGGCGAGCCTTTCGGCCCGATGCCTGCTCTTTGTGCCGTGGCCGATGATGTGACCAAAGTGCATGCCATTTGTGTGAAGTGCGGTGCCCTTGCCTACCTCAGCCATCGTCTTGTAAGCAACGACCGTCGTGTGCTTCTCGGTGAGAAAGACGAGTATGAGCCGCTTTGCAGAGAGTGTTATCGTTTGGCGGAAGAGGAGAAGGGGAGATAGCCCTGAGAAAATGTATTCAGTAGGTATTTTTTTAAATTAATGTCAAACATGTTCGACAAGGAAATCACCTTTGATCGTTTTGTGCGCATGCTGTCGGTCGTGCTTCTCATCGTCGGCGTACTCATGTTGGTGAATTACCTGAGTGCAGTGCTGCTGCCTTTCTTTGTGGGATGGTTGCTGGCTTATTTGCTTAATCCGCTTGTCAATTTCATCGAACACAAATTGCATGTACCTTCACGTGCGCTTTCCATAGTCATTTCCATGCTCTTTGTGGGTCTCGTGGTGGCTGCTGTCACCTACTTCATTATACCGCCTATGATAGAACAGTTCCAGCGTCTGGGCGAGGTGACCATAAAGTACCTGAACCAAAAATCGGTCAATGGAGATTTTGCTGAGATGATTCGCAATTGGATGATTGACAATCAGCAGCGCATCCTTGAATTCTTCAAGAGTCCAGATTTTACTGAGGCCCTCAAAGTGTCGATGCCCAAAGTGTTCGCTTTTATTGGCAAAACGGCCAACGTTATGATAAGCGTGGTGGCGTCGTGTATCACCTTGCTGTACATGTTTTTCATTTTGCTCGACTATGAGAAACTCACCACTGGATGGTTGCGTATCTTCCCGAAGAAGGCCCGTCCTTTTTGGCAAGACCTGATGAAGGATGTGGCGGCCGCACTCAATAACTATATCCGTGGTCAGGGCATGGTGGCGTTCTGTATGGGCGTGATGTTCTGTATTGGATTCACCATCATCGATTTTCCCATGGCCATTGGTTTAGGCATCCTTATCGGTATTATGGACATGGTGCCATATCTGCATACTTTTGCCCTCATACCCACCGCTTTCCTCGCCCTGCTCAAAGCTGCCGACACAGGCCAGAACTTCTGGATTATCTTCGGCTCTGCGGTGCTCGTGTTTATCGTTGTCCAGATTATCACTGACATGGTGACCACACCAAAAATCATGGGCGATGCAATGGGGTTGAACCCGGCTGTACTTCTTTTGTCCATCTCGGTGTGGGGCACACTGCTTGGCTTTATCGGACTTATTGTGGCCTTGCCGCTCACTACCCTTATCATTGCTTATTATGAGCGTTATGTAACCAAAGACTATTTGGACAGGGCTTTGCCCAGTCCTGACCAAGCGTCGCCGCCCAATACCACGATGGAGGATGCCTTACATCCGGCTGAGGAGGATAACACCAATCCAGTCGGTCAGAAAGAAGCTGACGTTAATAGTCGTTAAAGTGTTGGGGTGGACATTAAAATGTCGTATCTTTGCAGTCATATTCGGTAAAACGGCCTTCTCGCAGTAATATGTGGATTGCTTTCCGGATTGAATGAACGAATGTCGTTTATAGAAAAAAACAACCATAAATAATGGCAAACAGCAAAAAGAAATCCCGCGGCCGCCAAGGGGGGCTGCAGGTAGTTACTTTGTGTATAAGCACTTCGATGGTGCTCATTCTTTTGGGAATGGTGGTGTTTACTGTTTTCACTGCACGTAACCTTTCTTCCTACGTGAAGGAGAAACTCACCGTTACCATGCTTTTGGGTGAAGACATAACCGACAGTGAGGCACAGCAGTTGTGTGGCAAGCTCAGTGCACGTCCTTACATTGGCAATTTGGAATATATCAGCAAGGAACAGGTGCTTGAAGAGCAGAAGAAATCGATGGGCACCGATCCGTCGGAATTTGCCGGTGTCAATCCCTTTGTTTCGGAAATTGACTTCCAGTTGGCTGCCGAATATGCCAACAGCGATTCGCTGAAATGGATATCGAAAGAACTGAAGCAGTTGCCCAAGGTGACGGAAATCACCTATCCACAGGACTTGATAGACAGTGTGAACAAGACTTTAAGTAAAATCAGTCTTGTGTTGCTCGTATTGGCAACACTCTTGCTTTTTGTCTCGTTTACCCTTATTAACAATACGGTCAGGCTTGGTATCTATTCCCGCCGTTTCGGCATTCATACCATGAAGTTGGTGGGCGCATCTTGGAAGTTCATCCGCAAGCCTTTTATCCGCCGTGCCATTCTGCTTGGACTTATCGCAGGAATCATTGCCATTGTGGTGCTAGGAGTGGGAGTGTACATACTCTTCCGCCTTGAGCCTGATGTGATGGAGGTGATTACCCCCGAGGTGCTCATCATCACTGCTGTGGCAGTACTGGTTTTTGGTGTTGTCATCACTACATTGTGCAGCTGGTTCTCAGTCAATCGTTTCCTGCGTATGAAGGCAGGTGAACTTTACAAAATATAAAAAAGCATCATTCTTACTTAAATATGGACAAGAGAAATCTGGCCTTTGGCCGTACCAATTTTATTCTGCTGGCCATTGGCATGGCCATTATCATCATCGGGCTCATTCTTATGGGTGGAGCTGGTTCCTCCGTAGAGGAATTCAATGCCGATATTTTCAGTTTCCGTCGCATCAAGTTGGCTCCCGTGATATGTTTCATCGGATTTGTTTCCATGATTTACGCTGTGGTACACCGACCTAAGGACAAAGAGAGCAAGAATCTGACTGAAATCAACAACAAGGAGGTGAGCAAATGACCTGGCTGGAGACTGTTATCATTGCTGTTGTGGAGGGACTGACGGAATTCCTGCCTGTGTCGTCTACCGGTCACATGATTATTACCCAAAACTTGCTCGGCATACCTCAAGGCGACTCCTTTGTGCATGCCTTCACCTTTATCATTCAGTTTGGCGCTATTCTTTCTGTCGTTTGCCTTTATTGGAAAAAGTTTTTCCATATTGACCACAGTCCTACACCTGCTGGCAGCAATGCCTGGCAGAAGTTCATCCATAAATTCCGCTTCTATTGGCTGCTTTTTGTGGGTGTTGTCCCTGCCGTGGTTATTGGCCTGCTTGCAAAGAAGTCGGGACTCCTCGACTGGCTGCTCGACAGTGTGGAAGTGGTGGCTGTGATGCTGGTGCTTGGTGGTGTGTTCATGCTTTTCTGTGACAAATTGTTCAACAAGGGAAGTGAGAAAAACAAGGTCAATGAGAAGAGAGCATTCAATATAGGTCTCTACCAGTGTATTTCGGTCATTCCTGGTGTTTCGCGCTCCATGGCCACCATCGTGGGAGGTATGACTCAAGGATTGACACGTAAGAATGCAGCAGAGTTTTCATTCTTCCTCGCTGTGCCTACTATGGCAGGAGCTACATTGCTTGACTTGCTCGACCTGCTCAAGGAGGAGGGTGCATGGGCCACTTCGCACAACATCACTATGCTTATCCTGGGCTGTGTGGTGGCATTTGTGGTGGCTCTGCTGGCCATGAAATGGTTTGTAGCCTTCCTTACCAAATATGGTTTCAAGGCATTTGGTGTGTACCGTATCATCGTGGGCGGCATCATCATACTCTTGTTGCTCACGGGTCATTCACTCGCAATGGTCGACTGATGGACTTTAGAGAGGGAGAACTTATCTATATCGACAAACCCTATGGCATGTCGAGTTTCGGGGCGTTGGCCCACGTACGCTACCTGCTGTGCCGCAAGTTGGGGGTGAAAAAGCTGAAAATAGGCCATGCAGGTACTCTCGACCCGCTGGCCACAGGTGTGCTCATCCTATGTACGGGCAAAGCCACCAAGCAGATAGAGCAGTTGCAGAACGGTACCAAGGAGTATGTGGCCGACTTGCAGTTGGGTGCCACCACACCCAGTTTCGACAGGGAGCACACAGTAGACTATACCTATCCTACACGCCACATTAATCGTAGTTTGGTGGAACATGTGCTGCCCACTTTTGTGGGAGAAATCGCACAGATACCCCCATCGTACAGTGCCTGCAAGGTGGATGGCAAGAGAGCCTACAAACTGATGAGAAAAGGCAACGATGTGCAGCTGAAGTCCAAGATTCTGCGCATTGATGAGATAGAACTGCTTCACTATGATGATACACGCAAAACACTGCGAATCAGGGTTGTATGTGGCAAGGGCACCTATATTCGGGCTTTGGCGCGCGACATTGGACAGGCATTGGGCAGCGGAGCCTTCCTCACCAGTCTTCGCCGCACAAGAGTGGGGGAGGTTTATGTTGACGACTGCCTAACACTGGAGCAGGTACCGACATGGCTTGACTCGCTGCCGATAGAGAATGAGAATATCAAACTATTAAACCAGATAAAAAGATAAACTGATGAAGTTGTCGCAATTCAAATTCAAACTCACCGACGAGAACATCGCGCTTGAGCCGTCGTATCACCGCGACGAATGCCGGTTGATGATTTTGCATAGGAAGTCTCAAAGAATTGACCTCTACCGCACGAATGAGAAAGGAGAACCTCTCACAGATGCTGAGGGAAACAAAGTGTATCTTGATTTCCGCAATGTGCTTGACCATTTCGACGAGGGTGACGTTTTTGTGTTCAATGACACAAAAGTGTTTCCCGCCCGTCTGTATGGCACCAAGGAACGCACCGACGCCAAGATTGAAGTTTTTTTGCTCCGTGAATTAAATGAGGAGATGCGTCTCTGGGACGTGCTTGTGGAACCTGCACGCAAAATTCGAATCGGAAACAAACTGTTCTTTGACGACAGTGGAACGATGGTGGCCGAGGTCATCGACAACACCACTAGCCGAGGCCGCACGCTGCGTTTTCTCTATGACTGTCCCCATGACAAGTTCAAGCAGGAACTCTATGCGCTCGGTGAGGCACCCCTGCCTCATTATATCGTTGACCGTCGTTCTGCCACGGAAGACGACATGGACCGTTTTCAGTGCATCTTTGCCAAAAACGAGGGTGCCGTCACAGCTCCCGCCTCTGGACTGCATTTTAGCCGAGAGTTGATGAAGCGGATGGAAATCAGAGGCATCAATTTCGCTTTTATTACCTTGCATTGCGCACTGGGCAACTTCCACGATATTGAGGTGGAAGACCTCACCAAACACAAGATGGACTCCGAGCAGATGTTTGTGGAGAAAGAGGCCTGTGAAATTGTGAATCAGGCCAAACTCACCAAACACCATGTGTGCGCCGTTGGCACAAGTGTGATTAAGGCCACGGAGACCGCCGTTGGCACTGACGGACTGCTCAAGGAATATGAGGGATGGACCAACAAGTTCATCTTCCCTCCCTACGAGTTTGGTCTTGCCGATTCTATGATTTGCAATTTTTATCACCCCATGTCCACACTCCTTATGTCGTCGTGTGCCTTTGGTGGCTACGACCTCGTGATGGAGGCATACAACCTTGCATTGGAGCATGGATTCAAGTTTGGGTGTTATGGCGATGCCATGCTGATACTCAATGACTGACGCACCGCTACATACTGTGTATCTCTCTCTCGGGTCTAATCTGGGCAATGGAAAAGCCAATGTAGAGAGAGCAATAGAAAAAATTGAAGAGCTGGCCGGGCATGTGGAGCGCCGGTCAGCTCTTTATGTCACTGAGCCATGGGGATTTGAGTCGGAACATCTCTTTACCAATGCAGCCGTGATGTGTCTTACTGACCTCAGTCCCAAGGACTTGCTTGCAGTCACACAGCAAATTGAGCGGGAGATGGGACGTCGCCACAAGTCTTCAGGCGGCGTGTATCACGACCGTGTCATCGATATCGACATCTTGCTATATGATGACTGTAATGTGGACGAGCCCGACTTGAAAATACCACATCCGCTGATGTGGAGGCGCAACTTTGTGATGCAGCCGCTTCGGGAGATTTTCCCCGATGTGTGGGAAACCCCGCTGGCGCCTACTTCTTCTTCCATTTGATGTGCGCCATTACTGGGTAATGGTCGCTGGGAGCACGCTTCACGAACGGTTTGAAGGATATTTCCTGTGGGGCGTCGTGTCCTTTCTGCTCATCAACATTTTGTTCATTCGGAGTCCAATAGGAATCGGTGAGCACGCCATACCTTTCCACGATGAAGCCCGGTGATAGGAAAATGTGATCGATGCGGCTGTCGGTATGCAAGTCGGTGTTGAACGAATTGAAGGTTCCGTTTTCTGCAAAACGTTTCTCTGCCACGGTGTAGGAGTCTACCAGGATGCCCGAGCGGGTGAAGATGGCGTAAATCTCGTCTTTCTGGTCCACGTTGAAGTCGCCGGTCAGCACCACAGGCGCATTGCCCGCAATTTCCCTGATTTTGCTCACAACCAATTTGGCAGCTTCTCTGCGTGCCACCTTGCCCACATGGTCCATGTGGAGGTTGAAATAGTAGAAGCGCAAGCGGGAGTGGAGGAGTTTGAACTTGCCCCAAGTGCAGATGCGCACACAGGCAGCATCCCATCCCAGTCCGGGAACCTCTGGATGTTCTGACAGCCAGAAGTTGCCTTGGTCAAGCAGTTTTACACGGTCGCGCAGATAGAAGATGGCAGCATATTCACCTTTTTCCATTCCATCGTCGCGTCCCACGCCGATGTGTCCGTATTGGGGTAGGGTACGTTCGAAATCGCGCAGTTGGTCCACGAGTACCTCTTGGGCTCCAAAGATGTCGGGTTGCTCAAATAGAATCTGGTCACTCATCACTTGCAGTCGTTTGGACCACACGTTTCCGGCCAGCGAGTCGGGTTCGTTGTGGTAACGGATGTTATAGCTGCCCACATACAGCTGTTGTGCAGACATGCTTGTTGCCACCAGGAAGAGGTAGAATAGGAGAATTGTTTTTTTCATGGCTTTTGGATTTTTGAGTAGGGTGATTTTGTCTGGTAAAAGTAAATCCCCGCTCATAGTGTAACTACGATGCGGGGATTCATTGTTTTTGTCTGCCCGAATTATTTACGCAGGCCGAGGGCCTTCACGATGGCGCGATAGCGCTCGATGTCGCGGTCGTAGAGATAGTTGAGCAGAGCGCGGCGTTTTCCTACCAGCTTGGTCAGCGACCGTGCGGTAGTATGATCTTTGTGGTTCTTCTTCAGGTGCTCCGTCAGATGGGCAATACGGTAGGAGAACAATGCTATCTGGCTCTCAGCGGAACCAGTATCAGAGTTGGACTTTCCGTACTTGCCAAAGATCTCTTCTTTTTTTGCCTTGTCTAAATACATCTTTACTGTTGTGAATTAAATGGTTATAATATCAGTGCAAATTTTTGCGGTGCAAAGGTACTGCTTTTTCATTTTCCTTGCAAATTTTTCAACGTTTTTATTTACACATTTTCTTGTTTTTCTGCTTCCCTCACCCCTCTTTTTTATGGCTGATTGTTGTTTTTGTGCCTTTTTTGGTTGACAGCTTTTATCTTAAAAAAGAAAAAACGGAGGAAACCTTTTGTCAAACCCCCGATTTTCATTACCTTTGCAGCCCGAAAGCAAGGTAAGGCACTTTTGTTTGATTCTTTATGGCCGAATCTTGTATCCCATTTTTAAGGTATCGATTATGCAGGACATCAGAAACATCGCAATTATCGCCCATGTAGACCATGGCAAGACCACACTCGTAGACAAAATGATGCTCGCTGGCAATCTTTTCCGTGAAGGAAAGGAAATAGGCAACCAGGTGCTCGACAGCAATGATTTGGAGCGCGAGCGAGGCATCACCATTCTGTCAAAGAATGTTTCCATTCAATACAAAGGAGTGAAAATCAATATCATTGACACTCCGGGACACTCCGATTTTGGCGGTGAGGTGGAACGTGTGCTTAATATGGCCGACGGTTGTTTGCTTCTGGTTGACGCTTTCGAGGGGCCTATGCCCCAGACCCGTTTCGTGTTGCAGAAGGCACTGCAGATAGGACTGAAACCCATTGTTGTGGTCAATAAGGTCGACAAACCTAATTGCCGTCCTGAAGAAGTGTACGAGATGGTGTTCGACCTGATGTTCTCTCTCAATGCCACTGAAGATCAGCTCGACTTTCCTGTGGTTTATGGAAGTGCCAAGAATGGATGGATGGGTGAGGATTACAACACTCCGACCGACAATATCACCTATCTGCTTGACAAAATAATAGAGGTGATACCGGCTCCTCAGGTGATTGAGGGCACTCCGCAGATGCTTATCACCTCGCTTGACTATTCCAACTACACTGGCCGTATAGCCGTGGGACGGGTGCACCGCGGCGTGCTCCGTGAGGGCATGAATATTGTTGTGGCTCACCGCGATGGTTCACTCGAGAAGACGCGCATCAAGGAACTTCATACTTTTGAGGGCATGGGTCATGTGCGTACAGACCAAGTGCAGAGCGGCGACATCTGCGCCATTATCGGTCTGGAACATTTTGAAATCGGCGATACCATCTGCGACTACGAGAATCCTGAGCCACTGCCTCCAATCGCTATCGACGAGCCCACCATGAGTATGCTTTTCACCATCAACGATTCTCCCTTCTTTGGGAAGGAAGGCAAATGGTGCACTTCGCGCCATATCAACGACCGTCTGCAGAGAGAACTGGAAAAGAATCTTGCTCTGAGGGTAGAATTCTTTGAGGATTCCACCGACAAGTGGATTGTCAGTGGTCGTGGTGTGTTGCACCTTTCAGTGCTCATCGAGACCATGCGCCGTGAGGGCTATGAGCTTCAGGTGGGTCAGCCGCAGGTGATTTATAAGGAAATCGACGGACGTCGCTGCGAACCGATAGAGGAACTCACCATTAATGTGCCCGAGGAGTTTGCCAGCAAAATGATTGACATGGTGACCCGCCGCAAGGGAGAGATGACCTCCATGGAGACCCAGGCCGACCGTGTGAACATTGAGTTCGACATCCCATCGCGCGGAATCATTGGCTTGCGTACCAATGTGCTCACTGCCAGTCAGGGAGAGGCTATCATGGCACACCGATACAAAGAATACCAGCCTTTCAAGGGTGAGATTTCACGTCGCATGAATGGTTCCATGATTGCCATGGAGACAGGCAATGCCTATGCCTATGCCATTGACAAGCTTCAAGACCGCGGTAAGTTCTTCATCGATCCGGGTGAGGATGTGTACGGTGGTCAGGTCGTAGGTGAGCATGTGCATGAGAAGGATTTGGTCATCAATGTCAACAAGGCCAAGCAGCTCACCAATGTGCGTGCCAGCGGTAGCGACGACAAGGCCCGTATCGTGCCCAAGGTGGTGATGAGTCTTGAGGAGTGCCTTGAGTATATCAAGGCTGATGAATATGTGGAGGTAACTCCCAAAAGCATCCGAATGCGCAAGATTGTGCTTGACCACAATGAGCGCAAACGTCTCAACAAAGAATAAGTAAAAAAATCAGGCCCCGCAACACTCTGCTGCGGGGCCTGATTATTTATTGCACCGCAGTTGCTGCTGAATGATAGGTTTTTCCTGTTTTTCCGTGTTTTTTTGGAAAAGTTTATAGTTGCTCAAGAAAAGCACGCGTCACTTCAAACGACCCCTCAGCCAGACGGCTCCAGAAATCGAAATATTGAGCAGCTTTGTTGTCTTTGAGTGGAATGTCGCTGATGATGCGGAATGAAACGAACTCGGTGTGGTAGATGTGGCATACTTGAGCGATGGAGCAACTCTCCATGTCCACGGCCATGGCATCGGGGAAATGTCCTAAAATCTCCCGCATTTTCTCCTTTGTGTCCACAAACCAGTCACCGCTCACGATGCGTCCGGCATGAACCGGTGTTACGTGCCCGGCCTTAAGTGCTTTTTCTATGAGGTAAGCGGGAGCCTCATAGGTGGCAGGTTGCCCGAGCAGTTGCCCGTAGGCGCATTCGCTGCCGCAGTAGGCATCGTGGTGGTTGTAACCGGTTCCTACAACCACTTCGGTGATGTTGAGGTTCACGTCCGCGCCGCCGGCTACACCCGTGGAAATGATGAGGTCGGGATGGTAGACATGGATCATTTCCACGGCTCCGACAGCCGCATTCACTTTTCCAATACCGCACTGCTGCATGATGATGCGGTTGTCTCCTATGGTGCCCGTTACGAATAATCTCTCATAATGTGTTTCTTCAGCGGCATGGGTAAGCAGTGTGCGCAGTTGCTTAAACTCCTTTTCCATAGCCACGATGATGCCAATGGTTTTCATGTGCTTTTTTCTTTTATATTGCTGTTATTGTATTGACAAGGGGATTGTCCGTCCGTGTCAGTTAACCTCCATTTTGAGATGGTAAGTGAACTGGCCGTCGGTGGCAACACCCTTGTAACCACCATTTTCTTCAACGATGGTGAAGTCCCATTTGCCTACACTTGTGCTTTTGAGCAAAATCTTTTTGCCCTGGTGCCTTCCCTCCACGGAAAAAGCCTTGTTGAGCGACTTGTTGTAAAATTGACCTTTCAGTTGTCCATTGCTGCTCTCCTCCAATACAAAAAGCATTTCATCATTATTGATGTTTCCGCACAATGTGAGGTGCTTTGTACTGGTGTCGGTCTGTACCATTGCTTCCTCTACATGCTCTTTTTGCTCTTTTGTGGAGTCCTGCCCAGTTGTTACCTCAAGTGATTCCATTCGTTGGAAGACAGGGTGCGACAATTCGTCGGTGTCGTTGAATTCCTTTTCATACGTCTTCTCTCTGGTGGAAGAAGGCGGGTCGTATCGTTTGCCAGCATAGTTCAGTTCGGGTAACTTTCTGTTGGACTGATGGATATTTTCCATCCGTTTGGTGTACGAGTAGTGCAGGATACCGATGCCGGCGAAGGTGAGCAGGATGATGGCTGTCGCTCCAGTCAGCAGTATACGCCAATTCTTTCTGCCATTCGATGTGGATGCGGTGGGTGAGTCTTTCTCTGTCATGGTGTAAAAGATAATGCCTACCTTTGGCATTGAGTTGTCAAAGATAGGCATATCTGTCTGAATAACCAAATAAAAAGGTCTTTTTCCTTCGTAGGGTTTTTATCTCACTGTTTTTTTGCGGCCGTCAATGATGTAAATGCCACGTTCGGCTTTTGACACCTTAACTCCCTGCAAGGTATAGATGCCCTGTTTGTGAGGTGCTGATTTGTCATTGCCTGTTTCCTCAATGCCTGTACTTTCAACGGCTGTGGTGGCCTCTCCCAGACCGCCCATCTCATTGGCGGCTCTAATGGCATAGGTGGCTGTTGCGTCATCCACGGTGAATTGCGGCGTGTTGGTGAATGCGGTCACCTTGCCGTTTTTCACGATGGCCCAGAGCAGCACGTAGTTGCTGTCATCCCAAGAGAGTAGATTGCCCTCTTTCACCACATTGGTGGGAGCCGATGCCTGTTCGGTGCTGCTGCGGGGGTTCCAGTTTCCATACATATTGGTCATGTCGCTTGCCTCCTGTGCCTCTTCGTCGGTAAGGACTGGGTTGTTGGTATGGGTGTTGGCAAACACCGTCTTGCGTCCGCTCAGGTCAACGAGAGTGCCATTGGCGGTCATCGATTTGTACTCGGCAAAACGTTTGGGCCATCCATTGCTCATTTCGCTCCAGCCTATTGCCGAGGGCAATATTTCCATTGTGGTGTATATCCACGATGCGATGGGAGTGCCCGAGCCCCAAGGGCGCCCTAAGGTATAGTTGCCGTTCAGATTGTCCGACTCACCCTTGATGGTGCAGCGGTAGAATACATAGCCGTATTTGATGGAGTTAGATGGCACGGCTATGTAACCTCCTGTGTTCATGCACACTTGGATGTCTACCTCATTGAAGTAAGCATCGCCCTTTCCGCAAAGGAAATCGGTGCGCCCGCGTACCTTTCCATTTTCAAAGTAGTAAAGACCATGGTCATTGTTCGAGGTCCAGGTGTCTTGATAGCCCCATAGACAAGTGTTTTTGTAGATGGTGCGGGTGCTCTTGTCCTGCACGGCGATATTGCGGCCTCGGGCATCCTCGATACCACTCTTCACGGTAATGTCTTGGAAGTAGGTGTTCTGTGCTGCGCTTTGCAGTTGGAGCACGTCGCTCTTGCCGATGCCGTCGTAGATGCTGGTGGTGCCATACTGTCCTGAATAGGTGGCATCAGTGGGAATGTTCTGGGTGATGATGGTGCCTTCCATGCTCTCGCCGATAAACGAGATGTTAGGGGCTGAGACATAAGTGATGGGGCTGGCATAAGTGTTGCCGTCATCGGAGTGGATGGTTGCCGTCTCGCTGAAGGGCAGCACATGGATGCCGTCCATCACAAAGATACGGAAGCGCTGTTGTTTGTTGCTGCGGCTGTTGGCGGCTTTGATGGCTGCGGCGATGTCACCGTCGGTGGGCACCACGAAGTCGTACATTCCCTTATCTATGGCGGGTTTGCTCATGGTGGTGAAAGAGAACTCGATGTCCTCGCTAATGGTGTTGCCGCTGAGGTCGCTCACGGTGTTGCCTGCCAGGAAGAACCTGTATTGTGTGTCATAGTCGAGCCGTTTGTACTCGAATGTAAGAGTCTTGCCCGCCACCTGAGGTTTCATCCACTGACTATATTGTGGGTCAGACAGTTGGGCTGCTTTGCTGATAGAAGCGGAGGCATCGTCATCGGTTACCATGACCTTCTTGTCGAAGGTGAGCACAATTTTTCCGTTGGCCGACACATTTGCACTGCCATCTGAAGGTACTGATGAAATGAGCAGGGGAGCTTTCCCGTCGTCAATGAGTTTCGGAGTGCCTGTGAAGAACACCATGGCGATGGCGTTGCCGTCGTTTGCCGAGCTGGCGCCTTTTATGGGCGAAGTCTTGTCTGGTGTCCAGCGCACATAGAGTTTCGGCTGATTGTTGGCGGCCTCTGGCAGGGTGCCGTTAAAGGAGGCTGGATTCTTGGCTCCTTCCATGGTGATGGTGCCTATGAGTGTCCATTCCGTGTCGTCGGTGGAGCATTCCACCTTGTAGGTGGTGTAGGAGTTATAGTTGTACATCATCTGGAACTGCAGCTGAATGTCGGTGAAAGCCTCGGCATTGATCATTGTTTTCCAGTAGTAGTGGCCTATATCGCCTTCGTGCTCGCCTTGGCGCCAGTTCACGGCAGCCCCTTTGAAACTCTCGTAGCCGCCACCTGCCTCAGTGCTCTTGTCGAGCCATGAAGCGCTGCTGCCATCAGCCTCGCTTACCAGGTTGAAGGTGACCACTTCGTTGGCATCGGCATGGAAATCTGCCGGGCGGCCGCTGTTGCCCCGTTTGTAGAAATCCCATCCTGCAATGATGTCAGCCTGCTCATAGATGGCGGTGATGTTGACATCTTCGTCCATCGTGATGCTGATTTCATTCTCAGTTCGTCCGTCGCTCCAGTTGTTGAACGTGGCGAGCCCCTCATACTCGCTGGCTGTGAGTTTGACCACAGCACCGGCCTCATATACATTTTTCCCGTCAATGATGGTTGGTGCCGGTGATGGCTGAACCATATAGCTGTTGGTTCCCTCCACGTTGTATTGGAGTGTGTAGGTGGCTATTTTCTGGAAATGGGCAGTCAGTGTCTCGTCTTTTGTCACTATATAGTCCAGTTTTGGCTCCGTGGACAGCACTTCGCCGGCTCCGTCAGTCCAGTTGATGAATTGGTAGCCGAAGTTCTTGTTGGCGGTCAAGGTCACGGGAGTGCCCTCGTCATATCGGTCGGCCATGGGATAGACAGTGATATCGCCACCCTCGGCAGGGTCGGCCACTGCGGTGAGATTGAATTTGTTCACATCGGCCAGGGTGCCGTCGACAGTTCCTTCTATCCTCACATCGCTGAATCCACCCTCCTTGTTGCTGTTCACACCTACGGTGCACAGCATTGAGAATCCTTCGGAGGAGGTGAACTTGGCCTGCTGTTCTTCCGTCAGTTCGATAATGAAGCGGTTGGTGTAGTTCTCGTTGGCACCGTATTTGTCCTCATCCCTCGTCTTGTTGTTGCGCGGGGCGGTAAATGTGCCCAACACCTCGGTGGTGCCGTCGGCAAGCCGTGCCGTCACCACCACACCGTTCTCGGCATCCGTGCCGAACCGCTGAATGTAGGCACTCAGGCGGGTAGGGGTGAAAGTCAATCCCGCTGCCGGTTTCACCATCCATTCCACGGCAGTGGTATTACCTGCGGGCTGCAATTTCACGAAAGTTATCTTCTTGCCGCTGTCATCCTTGGCCTGTCCAGTTCCCGTCCCTGTCACGGTGATGTCGCCCAGATTGACGGCGGTCACCGAAAAAGCGTCGGTCGGTTTTACGCTGCTCACCTGTTCGCAGGTGGCGGCATCGTCAAAGTTCCATATAACGGAGGCTTCCTCGTGGTTGAAGGTCACATTTGCCCTGTTCACGGATTGAGGTGCCTTGCCGGCAAATACATTCATCGCCATTGTTGTCAACAACAGCAGCGAAAGTGTCCATCGTTTGTTTAGTAGTTTTTTCTTCATTATGTTTGTTTTTGAATTGTTATATTGCTTGTGACGATTATTCTCCCCAAAAGTACTCATTTTTTGTAAAACCAAAGAAGAAAAGTGCTAATTCTTCCCAGACAGGCTGAGAATACATTGTTTCAATTCGTCCAGATGGTCAAAATCGTGGGTAAAAATGAAAGAAGTCTGCCTTTCCTTGGGAATGACACCTTTTTAATTTAAGTTAATTTTGCAGCCTGTTTGAATGCAAATAATTAACGATATCAATTAAATAGGTAATTCGGCAGGTATATAGTTTCTGAACATAATTAAAAAGACAATGAAAAAATATATCGTAATGGTTGCAGCCGCCATAATGGTTGTGATGAATCTAAATGCGCAAACGAAGCGTTCAGATGAATTCCGGGCGAAGTATAAACTGAAAGAGGTTGTGGTGATGAGCCGGCACAACATCCGTTCCCCACTGACATCAGGCGGGGCGGCATACATGAGAGTGACACCATACGAGTGGTTTAAGTGGTCGTCGCCCAGTAGTCAATTATCACTCCGCGGCGGCGTGCTGGAGACCGAGATGGGCCAGTTCTTCCGCAAGTGGGTAGTAAGCGAAGGTCTACTGCCTGAAAACCATAGACCTGAGGGCGATGAGGTGCTGTTCTACGCCAACTCACGCCAGCGCACCTTTGCCACAGCCAAGTATTTTTCAGCTGGATTCCTGCCCTTCGCCAATGTGGAGATAACACACAAGTACGATGAGGACAAGATGGACCCGGTCTTCACGGCAAAGTTCACGAAGATGAACGACACATACCGCCAGCAGGTAATCAGTGAGATGAATGCCATGCACGGTGGCCCAAAGGCATGGATGACCTCAGTGCAGCCCACACTGACATTGATGGAGGAAATCATCGACATGGCTCATTCGCCTGCTGCCCAGAACGACACGCTTCACTTCCGCTTTGACGACACCCAGTTCAAAATAGAGAAGGATGATGAGCCGAGGATGACAGGCGGCTATACCTTGGCCAATAGTGTGGCCGATGCCTTGGTGCTGCAGTGCTACGAGAGTGAGAGCATGTCTGCTTTCGGACATGAACTGACTTATGAGCAATGGCGGGCCATCTGTGGTGTGAAGGAAGTTTACGATGGTCTGCTCTTCACCACACACAGTGCTGCTGTAAATATAGCCTATCCTTTAGTGAGCCGCATTCGTGAGGAGTTGCACAAGGAGGGCCGCAAGTTCATGTTCCTCTGTGGCCATGATTCCAACCTGGCCAGCATAGGCGCCGCACTGCGTCTCATCTACCCGGAAACCGAACAAGCCGTTGAATTGCACACACCTATCGGCTCGAAGCTTGTATTTGAGAAGTGGAGCGACGGAAGTGATGAATATGTAGCCATCAATCTGGTCTATCAGAGCGTCAGCCAATTGCAAGGCCGCACATTGCTTTCTTCCGATGTGCCACCCATGGTGATGCCTGTTACGATAGAAGGACTCACTGCCAATAGCGATGGTCTATACCGTCTCGATGAACTCGACAATCGCATGGCTGAGGCAATGGCTGAATACGATGCCATCGAGGATGAGTCGACTTCTGTTCCTTCTGCAGTCAGTGCCGCCCACGTCAGCAAGCAACGCGCCTATACTCTTAGCGGAACCCAGGCAACCAACTCCACGCGCGGTATTGTCATTGAAAACAATAAGAAGGTTGTGAGAAAATGATTTGAACGGAATCCACTTGTCGCATAGATGCTGATGGGCGGCTGATGTTGCCAGTATTCACTTAACTTGTCCATAAATCCAGCAATCCGCCAAAACTCACTTCTTATTGGGTTTTGGCGGATTGCCGTAAAAAGATTCGGGATTCTCTGTGGCATTATTTAACCATGGTCTCTGTACCTGTGTATCTGACGGTCTTGGTGCCGTCTTTTCCCACTATCCTGACATTGAATGTGCGCTGTGACAACATGCCGGGGAAGGAACCCTTGCGGGCACCGATGGTGAGTTGTTTGCGGGCTTCGTTCCAGCTGAACTGAATGGTGGAGTATTGCCCCTGCTCATAGGCATATCCGTCGCCCTCATCCTCGTAGAGGGTAAATTCGCCGTCGGCACCTGGATAGACCACGATTTCAAGTTGATCCCACTTTTGCTCGGAGGCATACTGCATGACAGGTGCCAGCGGCAGGATGCTGCCTGCCCGCACGAACATGGGTGTCTGAACCAGTGAGGTGGCGAAGGTGACATCGCGTCCGCCGCGGTAGCGCTGTTCGGTCCAGAAATCATACCAGTCGGCTCCTTGCGGCAGATAGCTGGTGGCCGTCTTTGATTGTGTGAAGTCGGCGAGACCATTGCCGCCCGTGGCTGTCTTTTTGTCCCATCCGCTCATGGCATCCTCTCTCACAATCTTCTCCTCTGTGTATTGGGGTGCAGTGACGGGAGTGGCCAGGATGCTGTGTCCGAGAAGGAATTCATCTGGCAGGTCCCACACCCGTTTGTCGTTCGCGAAGTCGTAGACAAGGGCACGGAGATAACTGCCGCTGTTGGCTGTTACATCCCATGCCGTACTGTAAATATAAGGCAGCAGACGGTAGCGTAGACGGATGGTTTGCTCGATGGCGTCGAATACTGGTTCCCCCCGCTTGCCAAACTGGTATATCTCCCTTGGCGCGTCGGCACCGTGGCTGCGGAACACAGGGCAGAACAAGCCATATTGCATCCAGCGCACATACAGTTCCTGAAATTGTGGATTGCGTGGAGCAGAACCTGGTCCAGAGGTGTTGTAGGAACCGCAGAAGAAACCGCCAATGTCGGTATTGAAATTGGGGCATCCCGTCATGGTGTAGTTGAGCCCTAAGGGTATCTGCTTACGAAGCATGTCCCAGGAAGACCCCACATCACCGCTCCACAGCCCGGCTCCGTAACGCTGCTGTCCGGCGAAGGCCGACCGCGTCATGATAAAGACTCGCTTGGCGGGGGTGGCTGCCCTCAGGTTGTTGTAGACACCACTCACAGAGGCCAGTGGGAAGGCATTGCGGTAGCGGCGCCATGTGCCGTCGCCGGCCGGGTGGTCATACTCGCTGTCCTTGGGGTTGAAATAGTCAGGGTCGGTAGAGTCCATCCACCATGCGTCAATGTCGTAGTTGTTGAGTGTCTTAAGGTTCTGCCAGTAGATGTCGCGGGCCTCCGGGCTCAGTGCGTCGTATACTCTGACCCCGCTGGGATAGTCTCTGCGTGGCGGCCAGATATGTGAGATACCACTCTGTGGCCATGTCTCAAAGTCGTAGAGCAGGTTTTTCTCATTAAGCTGCCTGTAGGCTTTGGTTTGCGGACCGAAACTGGCCCAGATGCTGATCATCAGGTGTGCATGCTGACGGTGCACACTGTCGACCATCATCTTGCCGTCGCTGAATGACTCGGCCAGGAAGTCCATCGCATTCCAAAGGTAATTGCTGCCCCAGTATTGCCAGTCTTGTACAATGCCGTCGAGAGGCACCCCGTTTTTGCGGTGCCAGTCTACCACCTCAAGCAGTTCGCTGCTCGTCTTGTAACGTTCCTTGCACTGCCAGTAGCCGAAAGTCCAAAGCGGAAACATGGGCACCTGTCCGGAGAGCGTGCGCATCTGGGCGTTCACACCGTCGACCGAACCTCCCCACATAAAGTAGTAGTCAACGGCATCGCCTACTTCGGCTGAGAACTTCATGCCATTGGCGTCGTCATCGAAGTCGGCGCGTGAATAGTTGTCCCAAAATACACCCCATCCCTTGATGCTCTGTATCACGTATTGGAAATCCTCCAAGTTGCTTTGTTCCATGTGCTTGTGTGTGCCCCGCCGGTTCAGTTTGCCGTCTTGAATGGTTCCGAGTCCGTAGATGGGCTCGTTCTTGTCGAGTTGGTACACTTGAGTGACACGGTAGGCTCCCTTGTCGGGTCCTGACTGTCGTTCCTCAAACTCGAATGATTTCTCCCGAAGCAGATTCTTGCCTTTGCTCAGGAATTGCACCAGTCCGCTCCGCTTGTCGACAGTCACGGTGAGCACATTGCTGCCCATCGTTATTTTAGACGAAGATTCCGTCTTGTGCAAGTGTAGCTTCGTGTCGGGCTTCATTGTCACCACAAGGCTTTTCCTCGTGGGGCCCGAAGCGTTTTCGGGATACCTCACCACATGCACAATCTCGGGTGAGAAGAAGGTGACGTTCAAAGAGGTGCCTTGCACCTTGCAGGAGATAGAATTGTTGTCATCAGCCTTTGCCCACAGCAGTGAGCATGCTATGAGGAGAGAAGTGAAAAACAGTCTTTTCATGGCATTCGTTTTTATTGTGGTATAAATTGATGGTATGCGAAATAGATGATTTCTTGCCTACAAAAATAATAAAAAAAACATTGTTCCACCTGTTTGCGAAAAAGAAAGAAGGAAAAAAGATACGAATGTTGATTCTTTTTGCCCAACCAAGGCATATCTCAAATAAATTTTCTAATTTTGCACATTAATGCAAAAAATAAAAGGATTTATGGAGACTTTCAAAAAATGTTTGCCCGATTTGATAGCTGTGGTGCTGTTCGCTGTGATAGCATTCGCTTATTTCTTTCCCGCCGATATAGAGGGACGCATACTGTATCAGCATGATACATCGGCCGGCCGTGGAGCCGGTCAGGAAACTGCTGCCTATTATCAGCGCACGGGCGAACGCACAAGATGGACCAACTCGCTGTTCAGCGGTATGCCTACCTACCAGATTTCACCATCCTACAGCAGTACCGACGGACTGGCACAGGTGTCGAAGGCCTACCATCTGTGGCTGCCCGACAATGTGTGGTACGTCTTCGTCTACCTTCTGGGTTTCTATATCCTGTTGAGAGCCTTCAACTTCCGTCAGTCGTTGGCTGCCTTGGGTGCCATAGTTTGGGCCTTCTCCAGTTATTTCTTCATCATCATAGCCGCAGGGCATATCTGGAAAGTATGGGCACTGGCCTACCTGCCGCCGCTGATAGCAGGTATCGTGCTTGCCTACAGGGGAAAATATCTTGCAGGATTTCTTGTCGCAGCCCTTTTCACCGCTTTTGAGGTGCTTGCCAACCATGTGCAGATGACCTATTACTATCTCATGGTGATACTTTTCATGGTGATAGCCTTCTTTGTCGATGCAGTCAGGAAGAAACAGCTGGCCCGCTTCTTCAAGGCTTCGGCAGTGTGTCTTGCCGCGGCAGCCGTGGGTATCTGCATGAACTTCTCGAGTCTTTACCATACGTATAAATACTCGAAAGAGACCATGCGCGGCAAGAGCGAACTGGTGAAGAAAAACTCTGCCAACCAGACCAAAAGTGGTCTTGAACGCGATTATATCACGCAGTGGAGTTACGGTATCGGAGAGACTTGGACACTGCTCATACCCAACACTAAGGGTGGAGCCTCGGTTCCGATGGCTGCCAATGAGAGTGCCATGAAAAAGGCCGATCCAAACTATTATCCCATCTATCAGCAGATAGGGCAGTATTGGGGCGAGCAGCCAGGCACAAGCGGTCCCGTGTATGTGGGCGCTTTCGTGCTGATGCTCTTCGTGCTGGGTCTCTTCATCGTGAAAGGACCCCTCAAGTGGGCCTTGCTGGCCGCCACAATACTCTCCATCATGCTGTCATGGGGCAAGAATTTCATGGGACTTACCGATTTCTTTATCAACCACGTGCCCATGTATGCGCAGTTCCGCACAGTGGCCTCCATCCTGGTGGTGGCTGAGTTCACCATTCCCCTGCTCGCCATGATGGCACTCAAGAAGATTGTCGATGACCCAGAGGTGCTGACCAAGAACATGAAGTGGCTGTGCGTGAGTTTTGTGGCCACAGCTGGCATGGCACTTCTCTTTGCCGTCGCCCCCTCCCTCTTCTTCGATTATGTGAGCTCGGCAGAGATGCAGGCATTGTCGAACTGGCCTGCCGAAGAGTTGCAGCCCCTTCTTGCCAACTTGCGTGAGGTGAGAGAGTCCATTTTCACAGCCGACTGTTGGCGCACCTTTGCTGTGATTGTCATAGGGACAGTGCTCCTGCTCTGTTACAAAATGCGCAAGCTCAAAGCCCTCTATCTGACAGTGGGTATCGCATTGCTCTGTCTTGTTGATATGTGGACGGTGAACAAACGCTATCTCAATGACGGCATGTTTGTGAGCAATACTGTCCGTGAAATGCCGCAGCCGCTCACCGATACCGATGAGATGATACTGCAGGACAAAGACCTCGACTACAGAGTGCTGAATTTTGCCTCCAATACTTTCAATGAGAACGAGACCTCCTACTACCATAAAAGCGTAGGCGGATACCATGCCGCCAAACTGCGCAGGTATCAGGAACTGATAGAAGCACACATCGCTCCTGAGATGAAAGCTGCCATCAATGCTGTGGTGTCTTCAGGCGGACAAATGGAACAAGTGCCAGGCGACAGTATATATCCTGTCATCAACATGCTTAATACCCGCTACTTTATTTTCCCGATGCAGGACAACAAGACAATGCCGCTGCTCAATCCCTATGCGCTGGGCAATGCCTGGTATGTGGACAAGGTGGATTTTGTGGGCAGTGCCAATGAAGAACTTGACGGACTGAAAGGCAAAGACCTGCGCCATGAGGCGGTGGCCGACAACCAGTTTAAGGAGGTGCTCGGCACCAGTACCATGCAGGACAGCACTGCCAAGGTGACCATCACTGCTTATGAACCCAACCAATTGAGCTACAAAGCCACATCGAAGGCAGGCGGCGTTATTGTCTTCTCCGAAGTGTATTATCCCGGATGGACCGCCATGGTAGATGGTCAACCCGCCGAACTGGGCCGTGTGAATTATGTGCTCCGTGCCCTAAAGACAGAACCTGGCACACACGACATTGTACTGGAGTTCCGCCCGAAGAGCATTAGTACTACCGAGACAGTGGCATACGTGGCCAGTGCTATCCTGATACTGGGTGTCCTTGCGGCCATTTTTGTCCAGTTCAGAAAAAGAAAAGACAATGAACCTGCCAAAGCTTAAATCATGAAGAAACTCCTTTCACTGCCACCTAATCTGGTGGACGCCTTCCATCAGATAACAGGTTTTTCCCGCAATGACTGGTTCTGCACCAATGACCCCATAGACCAAAGACTGGGCAGTGGCGGCGGCAGTGTGTGGCTGCTGGAACAGTGCTGGCGTGACGAGGACACAGGCCTGCCGTTCGAAGAGTGGCTGTCGAAGGAGAAACGACTCCTGTTACATGCCGGGGGACAGGGACGCCGCCTTCCAGCTTATGCCCCGTCAGGGAAGGTGCTCACCCCAATCCCTGTATTCAGATGGGGGAGGGGGCAACGTCTCTCCCAAGATTTGCTCTCCCTGCAAGTGCCTTTTTACAACCGCATTCTCGATGCCGCACCCGACAGTCTGCACACCCTGATAGTAAGCGGCGATGTCTACATACGCTGCACCGACCGACTGCAGCCCATTCCTGAGGCTGATGTGGTGTGCTATGGGTTGTGGCTCGATGCCGAGACTGCCTCTCACCATGGTGTGTTTGTGGCCGACAGACAGTCGCCCACCGTGCTGAAACAGATGCTGCAGAAGCCGGATACGGCCACTCTCGCCGCCCTCTTCGAAAACCATTTCTATCTCACTGATATCGGTGTGTGGCTTTTGAGCGACAAGGCTGTGCAGGTGCTCCGAAACAAGACCTGCCGCAACGGAGGGTGGAACAACTATGACCTCTATTCCACTTTTGGAGGTGCCCTGGGCACCCATCCAGTGACCGATGACCCGGAGGTGAATCAGCTTAGTGTGGTCATCTTACCGTTGCCTGGTGGCGAGTTCTACCACTTTGGTACCAGCCATGAGCTGGTGTCGTCGATGATGGCCATACAAAACCGTGTGAACGACCAACGGCGTATCATGCACAACTCGGTAAAGCCTCACCCTTCAATGTTTGTTCAAAACACGGAGATGTGGATAAAACTTACCGAGGAGAACCAATGCCTGTGGATAGAAAACAGCTGTATTAGTGAGGCGTGGTCTCTCGCCCACCATCATGTGATTACAGGTGTGCCTGAAAATGCCTGGAGAATAAAACTGCTTCCTGGACAGTGCATTGATATTGTGCCTGTCGGTGAGAACCAGTGGGCGGTGCGTCCTTATGGATACGACGACCTTTTCCGCGGTGACCTGGCTGATGAGAACACCGTCTTTCTGGGCATGCCTTTCAGGAAATGGGCAGAGGAGCGCAAGATAGACCTTACCACAATAGCCGGAGCCGCCGACATGCAGACTGCAGAGATATTCCCGGTGGTGGACACTTTAAATGATGTGAGCCTTGTTCTGCGGTGGATGCTGAATGAGCCGTATCAGCAGGGTGGACGTATGCTCTGGGACATGTCACGGCGTATCAGTGCGGAACAAATCAGCAATGAGGCAAATCTGCTCAGGCTGCATCAGCAGCGTCTGGAAAACAGGGCCCGAGTATTGCCCTTCCTGGCACGAAATTACCGCCACAGTGTTTTCTACCAGATAGACTTGAAAGAGGCGGCTGAGGAATTTGCCGCCGCCAATATAGCCCTGCCTGATGCCTTGCCCGAAAGTGAGCCACTCCTTACACGCGTGCACGATGCTATGTTCCGTTCTGAACTGTTGCGGCTGAAGGGCAGGGAGGGTGTGAAAGAGGCCAACGACAAGGCGTTTGGCCTGCTGCGCGAAAGTGTGCTGAGTCGACCCGAACTGACCGGACAGCATCCGCAATTGTCGGTCTATGATGACCAGATTGTATGGTCGCGCAGTCCTGTACGCATTGATTTGGCCGGTGGTTGGACCGACACACCACCTTACTGCCTGATGGAGGGGGGAAGCGTAGTGAACATAGCCATAGAACTGAACGGCCAACTGCCCATTCAGGCGTATGTGAAACCATGCCGTGAGTATCATGTGATTATGCGGAGTATCGACCTTGGCGCTTCGGAGATAGCCGAATCTTATGAGCAACTGGCCGACTTCAACAATGTGGGCAGTCCGTTCTCTATCCCCAAGGCTGCCCTTGTGCTGGCTGGTTTCCATCCGCACTATTCCGTCATGCCATTCGCCTCTCTGCAAAGCCAGTTGCAGGATTTTGGTTGTGGCATAGAAATCACTATGCTCTCGGCCATTCCAGCCGGAAGCGGTCTGGGCACTAGCAGCCTGCTCGCCGCCACCATTCTAGGCGCGCTGAACGATTTCTGCGGACTGATGTGGGACCGCAATGAGATAGGTTTGCGCACACTGGCCCTTGAGCAACTGCTTACCACCGGCGGTGGATGGCAGGACCAGTTCGGCGGACTCATTCAGGGCGTGAAATGGCTTCAGACTGAGGCTGGACTTGCCCAGAATCCCTTGGTGCGCTATCTCTCTACCGATTTGTTCACGCAAACTGACCTGCGTGCGTGCCATCTGCTCTATTACACTGGTGTCACCCGTACGGCGAAAAAAATCCTCTCCGAGATAGTGAGGAGAATGTTCCTTAACGATAATCACGACCTGAGTTTGCTTGCGGAGATGAAGAACCATGCCCATGATATGTATGAGGCCATTGAGCGCAATGATTTCGACCGCATGGGGCGACTCGTCGCCCGCACTTGGCAGCAAAACCAGGCGCTCGACGAGGGAACCAATCCTCCTGAGATACAAAAGATCACACGTCTTATCCATGACTACTGCCTGGGGTACAAACTGCCCGGTGCCGGTGGAGGAGGATATCTCTATATGGTGGCTAAGGACCCTGATGCCGCCGTGCAGATACGCCGTATCTTGAACGCCCAACGGATGCATCCCAATGCCCGCTTTGTAGACATGGGCTTGAGTGAAACCGGACTCCAGGTGAGCAGAAGTTAGACACGATATTAATCCAAACAAAATATAACCATGCAAATACATTATCCTTCATCCGATGTCGTGTTCGACATCTTCAGCCAGTTGAACAAAATTCCACGGCCCTCACACCATGAGGAACGTGTGGCCGACTTCTTGTGCCAGTTTGCCTCCCGTCTCGGTCTGGAATATGACCGCGATGAGCATAATTGTGTGGTGATACGCAAACCTGCCACCCCAGGTCATGAACAAGCCGAGCCTGTGGTTCTGCTCAACCACATGGATATGGTGTGCGTGGGAATGAAAGACCCTCTCAACGACCCCATCGTGGCTACTGTTGAGGACGGATGGATGAAAGCTGTCGGAACCTCCCTGGGTGCCGACAACGGAGTGGGACTCTCCATGGCACTCGCTGTGCTTCAGGACGACAGTATTGTG
>JAEEGL014735844.1_pt1 | contig 52347 bp, 55 predicted proteins | sample 9134231 | NCBI WGS metagenome assembly JAEEGL01 (sample SAMN16246548, study PRJNA631951) | gut metagenome | biome: gut microbiome; feature: rumen; material: fiber-attached | host: Bos | place: Iran: Karaj | collected 2018-10
ACTGTGCACAGCCAAGAGCAGCATTGATATTTGGCATGCGGTAGTTGTAGCCAATATGGTCGTGACGGAACTCCCAACGATGAGGGATTTTTGCCTGGGTTGTGATATGCTTGGCATAAGCACCAAGTCCTTCGTCATTGAAGAGCATCATACCGCCACCACCAGTGGTGATGGTCTTGTTACCATTGAATGATAATGCACCTACCTTACCGAAGGTTCCGGTATGTTTGCCTTTATAGAGAGAACCGATACTTTCAGCAGCATCCTCAACTAATTCAATATGCCACTCTTTGCAGATGGCTGCAATCTCTTCAATGCGTACAGGATGACCAAAAGTATGCATAGGAACACAAGCCTTAACTCTGCGGCCAGTATTCTTATTGTAGCAAGCATACTCATCCTCCTCATAAGCGAATTCGTAACTCTTATCAAGTTCCCCAATACGTGTATTCTTACGAACCTCTGCATTCTTATTAAGCCACTCCTTCATGGCATTAGGAGAAAGGCCCATCGTCTCTTTATCCACGTCTACGAATACAGGATGGGCACCAATATAGCTCAATGCGTTACAAGTGGCAATAAACGTGAGAGCCTGAGTCAGCACTTCATCATCCTGCTTCACTCCCACAAGCAGCAAACTCATGTGGAGTGCATTGGTACCACTCACGCACACCACAGCTCGCTTGGCTCCTGTGTATTTAACCATATCATCCTCAAAACGGTCAACGAACTTTCCCACTGAAGATACGAATGTGGTATCAATACACTCTTCAAGGTATTTCTTCTCGTTGCCCGCAAAAATGGGAACAGCCAGAGGAGTAAACTCTTGGTTGCCATATACTGACTTAATAAAGTCTATTGTCTTTTTATAATCAGCCATAATCACTAATTGTTTTTTCTAGCTACATCTTTTGATCCAGATTCTTACCCTTTTCCTCGTGGTCAAAGTTTGGAATGAACTCTTTGATAGCATCTACGACCTGAGCCTTGGTGAAATCTTCTTTTGCGAAGATTTCTTCAAGTATCTCAAAGAATCTGTTCACTTCTGACATTTCATGGCGGGTGGTCTGCTCGACGACGCCAAGAGCCAGGAAACGCTGCATGTCAATCTTCTCACCAGAGACGTAGAACTCTTCGTAGGCTTTTTCGCCTGTGGTATCAGATGCGAAATACACCGTTGGGTACTTCAGTTGAGTGTTGAGTGTTGAGTGTTGAGTGTCTGGGTATTTAAGTTGTACGGCTTTGTGCTTGGCCTCCTCATCGGAAGCACATAAGTCTTTTTCAAGGCCATTGGCTTTGATGAAGTCATCACAAATGGTGCTGAAGGTAAGCATTTGGTCTTCACCGAGTTTCGGGAAGAATACTTCTCCTCCTTTACCAAGGATACAAGCTAGCATACAAATCTGTCCACTCTCTTCAGGAGACACGAAATAGCGCTTCACATCGCTTGGGGCAGCTAAAGGCTGTCTCTTCTGTAGGCGATGAATCCATCCATCGGGCAATGACCCATTACTGAATGCAACATTGGCAAAACGGGCTGTTGTAACCTTGAAGTACTTATTATATGCCATTACCAAGTCCTCCATGATACGCTTACTAGCACCCATAATGTTCACTGGATTCGCTGCTTTGTCTGTTGATACACAGAAGAAATGCTTAGGAGGATAGACCGTCAGCAGATCCATCAACTTTTTGGCCTTGATATCGTTGTTCTCAATCAGTGCCTGTACACTATACCGGTCTTTCTCACTGCGAACATGCTTGTGAGCAGAGAAATTGGCAACGATATCAAAACCCTTCTCCTCGCGGAAAATGCGCTCAAAGATAGGGTCTGCAAAGTTCAGCGTATAGCAGCGGAACTCATCAGGAACATAAAGGCCATTTGTTGAGCGCACATCGCGCACCAGCTCTGCCAGTCCGTTCTCGTTGAGGTCCACGACCACAACAGAAGCCGGCTCAAAGCGCAATATGGCTTTGATGAAACTGGAACCAATTGAGCCTGCACCACCAATGACACAGACTTTTTTATCTTTTATCTCTCTCGAAAGTGTCTCTTTGTTTGCCTCTATGTCAGCGGCAAACATACTGACAGGCCGTTTCGTCACACTGTCAGCTATGAATTTATCTAAATTGAACATATGTAAGCACTCAATAGATTCGGAGGTCCTTTATACAAAGGGTCTCTCGTTTTTGAGATTCTTTTGATTTAACTAAGTTTTAACTGTTTTGCTTGGCAACCACCATCTCAGGAGTCATTGACTCGTAGTTTGTATTCTTCGACGAGCGAAGCGACAAGGTCGAGCGGCCACTCATCACCTCGCGCCAGACATAGATAAGACGTTTTTTAGCCTTGAGATCGTTGATCTGGTTAATGTAATCCTGACGTTCCATATCTATCTGACAATCTTGCATTAAAGCCGTTCCTTACCAAGGACCTCTAAATGTACCATCGTTGGAACTGGGAATAGACGACGCCATTGCGCTGGCAAAAGTCCACTATCGATACGTCCTTGGTCTTGATGACTTCCTGATAGCTTTCCCATATTTTCTCAAAATCTTTGCTACTTGCCATAAATCACTTGCTTGAATTCATGGCGCAAAGGTAGCCATTATATATATGAACGCCTAAAAAGCAATTGAGTGCTTACCGTTATGTCCTATATTTACGTTTTAATTTGTCAATTCCATTTAGGCAATCGTTAATTCTTCTTTTTCTGCCAAATCGCTGCAAAATTACTAAGAACATCTGAATTTACCGAATAAAATCGACGAAAAGAGGAGTTTGTACTTTGTCTTACCATTATCTATTTCTCTTTCTGGAACGCCCAACGAAACCTTGGGTCGTTCGGTAAGTTCACAAGATGCCTCTTTAGCAAGGCTCCTTCAGGGCTGTAGAAATGGATGTTCGAACAGAAATCTTCCCAGAAGTCCAGGGCTCCGGCATAATAGAGTTCAAGCTCCTCATCGGTGAAGCATTGCTTGTTATTACTGGAAATATGGAAGCCTTTGCTTTGTAATTGATTGACTATACTTCTATGAGACACACCTTTATTATTTTCAAAATTTAGTTTCAGAGCCTCTCGAGAGATTTCCTTCATCGCCTTCGGGTCGCTCATACGACGATACCAATGGGTGCGAAGCAGTTCCTGTGGCATATATTTATCACCATTCTGAGATTCCGCAAAGATACGGTCTGTGATGGCTGAGTCGTGTCTGAAGAACACATAGCGGACTTCGGGCAGTGTATTGAAGTCCATCGCATCGTCGAGGCGAATGAGGAACCCTGACTGGTTACCACTCCGCATGAAGGGTTGTTTGCCTATCGTCTCTACGAGATATTTTCGGTCTTTTGTATATTGGAAGGCATCGGGTGCAAGGTCATAGTAGTAAAGCACTCCGAGTTCATTGCCTGTGTATCGCTCATAGCGGTCTTTGTTCATATTGAACCACGTAACAGCAAAGAACTTGGCCACCTTCATATCGCTGGTGAGGTCGAGCAATGGTGTATGGTTATAATAGTGTTGACTGATACCTTGGTAATCGACCCTGAAACGGAAAAACTCATGCATCAGGTAGAATCCTTGGTCGAAAAGCTGGACAAGTGGATGTTGGCGCAAAAGAATCTCCAGCTCGTTCATCTGTATCACTTCGTCCACATATTGGTGTTGGCGGACATTTTCCTTGTTGCGGAACATGCCAGGAACACATGGCGCAAAGAACTGCGACTGCCCTCGATACAAAAACTTGTTGCGGGCGAGCGAAGGCTTGATGGAGAACCGAGGCATCTCGTTGTAATGTCCCGGGCGTTGAGACAACTGATTCACCACAAAGCAGGGACTGGATGCTCCTTCCAAAGGATAGTAGCTGACATTGCCGGAAGCCCAGGGAATGCGGAATACGCCTTGCAGACCGTCGTAAAAGAATTGTTCATCGCCTATCTCCTGACGGAATGAATCGCTAGCAAGTCTCTCCTTTTCAATCTGGAGAATGTAAGCGGCTGCATCATCCACATTCGAGAAGGGATTGCTACGGCTGCCTAACTGACCATCTGCTATCTGGGGCAAAGGTTGACTGATGCTTGCCTCATAGAGTTCATTGATATGGGTAACGTATTTGTTTGCTGCCTGCTCAGTGAGGGTGACAACGGTTCTCTCTTCTTTTTGTATAGTGACAGCTGTCCGTTCCCTGCAATCAATCCCAAACTCATCGCGGAGCATACGGATAGCTGCCTTTCTGTCGAAGGGATTGAACCCTAACGTTTTTACAGCCCAGTCCTCATTAGGATAGTCGATTTGTGGCAATCCTTTGATGATCTCCAATGCCATCGCAAAATCATAACTGTCCTTGTCCTGCTCATAGTGCCTGCGTTCTCCCCTCTTGAGATACTGCTGCCAGAAGCGGGCCAGTTTATAGCCATGACCACGATAGAAAGATGGACTATCTCCTGTAGCTTGAGAGAAAGTCTGAATCATCATCTGCAAAACAGGAAGGTTTACCAGTATCTTCTTATCAGCATATTTGATGTTGATAATTGAGACTTTGTCTTCACCATCAACAGCCATCCCCATCTTCACCTCAGCCCACAATTCCACTGGCACTTCGAGAAATTGCAGTGCCTCTTGATAGAATGCGGTAAGCATTTCCATTGTTTCCGCATCTGTGAGTATGGGTTGAGTGGTATTTACCATATTTTCAGTTTAGAGTCGCTTTAGATTGACCATCGGTCGAACTTTTCTGTATTCTAACCTGCCGTAACTTGGCTCATCGACTGACTGCACTTTCGCCAAGTCCTCAGAGTTTAGTGTTGTTGACGCGATTATGTCTGCTGATAGGCTTAATTTCCTTTTTGGCAGGTGTTTGGTTCCACTTTATCAGTGAATCTCTCAATGCCTTCACTTCCATAGAGTTATTCTCCACCTCATTGATTATCCGCTTCTCAGAATGCGAGAGAAAAGGCAATATTATTGAAAGTAGTATGGATAAGCAACCGATAATAAATCCACCGACACCCCATCTCACACCAGCCACGCCATCGGCATAGCTGAATCTTGTGTGAAAATGGCTATTCCAAAAGACCAATTGTTTCTGGTTGTCTTTAAGCGTCTTTATTGCTTGCTTTATGCGAATACATATATCATGCGTTGCCGCATCTTCTTCATGTTGTGTAAGAAGGAACTCACAATAGGAAACCTCTGCAAGTACATTGTTGGTGGTTACCGCCAATTTGTCCAGGATATCAAGATTTCGGAACTTATTAACATCTTCAGATAAAAACTTAAGGGCATCGCTCAATTGACTCTGAACTATAGTCACCTGTCCGCTGAATAAATCTTCATAACAACCCAACACCCTATCAAGAATCACCCCTTTATGTGCATCAAAGTTAAAATTCTCTGCCTGAACACTATATGCCTTAAGCTTACTGTCTGCATCACTTGCATGATTCACATGCGTATGGAAAAAGCCCTTGATAAAATGATACAGTGCCGTTGGCATCTCGCGCCTCAGCTCCGCAACGAAGAAATTATCATTTGCCGTATCATCAGACAGTTCTATTGAATAGACCAAAAACCCTGTTAAGGTATGATGCACTTTATTTAGGTAGAGATGGCGCTCTGTTGCGTCATCCGAAAGATGATAACTTATATCTATTCTGAATTGGTCATCGATCCTTCCCTTTACAGATACGCCAATATACTCATCGTGATCGCGCAAACGAGTTTCATCTAGTTCGCGCTCTATTATCCTTGGAGCTTCAATCTCATACGATGGTATCCAAAGAGCATAATAATACCTCATCCGACACTTAGATTAACTTTGCGGACATGAGTATAATACCACTCCGTGAAACGCTCTTTCCATGAAAGCTTCGAATACTTCAAGGTGGCCAGTTCATTAGCCATTCGAGACACCTTCCAAGTAATCCCTTGGTCGCTGGGCGCATTCACTATGAAGCCTGTTGCCTCCATTTGGCGAACCATGCGATCGTCAAATTTCTCCACCAAATCCGCCCGAAGTCCATGCTTATGGGCGTAGATGTAATACAGAAAATCTTTCTCGTTCATAGTTCCTAAAATTTAGAATTCAATAATTTTTTGCCACAAAAATACATTATTTTTCTGAAAAATCGCGATTTTAATTAGTTTTTTAACACAAATGACTCATTTTTCATCAAAATTTTCACTTTGTCCTAATTTTCATGTATCTTTCACCTCTATCTACATCCTATCGTTCGTCACTTGGTCAAACTCCTCGTCCAGTAGGAACGAGAGGTCTATCCGTTCATTCTTCCTGAGGGAATACTGGAGCAAGGTCTTTGATGCAAACTCAAGAGGGGACATATTATTTGAATTTTAAGCTTTGTTATGCCATATCTATTCATGCATTTGGCTAATAATCTTCCAATATCTCGTCACAGTATCAATAATCTTTCCATCATCGTCTATCACTCTGATACCATCATTCTTGATGGCCGTGTGCCACATCCTTGCCTTTGGGAACTTCTTTTCCTGATCCATCAAATATGGTACAGGCAGGAATCCTTCCACAAATACCTTGTAGAATCCTTCTGGAGTGTAAAGGTTCGGGATGTTAGCTTCCGTATCTTGTTTTTGGCATCATCCAACTGTTGGAAAGCGCCACTGTTGGACACGCCAGGAAACACAGAGTCGAGTTCTTTGCCAGCCGCTCGGCGACGAAAGGAGACGCGTTCTTGGCTTTGATATCAGGCATAAGCAATTCGTACACTTTTTATCGGTTTTAAGAAGGCATCGCAGTCGATATAAAGTCCATCCAAGATGGGTTTAAGATCGATGTATTCCTCTTCCGGTTCCACATTATGGCGATATTTGGCCATCACAACCAAATAACCATCTTCCCATTTCACGACATCAGTATATCGTTCCAGGCTATATGGAGCCTTAAAACGGATATTGTACCCTCCAAAGTTGAAGGCTGTAAAGCCATCTGCATTGCTGAGAGTAGCTTCATGGGGCTTATCAACCGATATGTTTGTCGAGGTCTTTATCATGATTATTTTTATAACTTGGTGCAAAGATACACAAATGTTTTCTATTCTGAAAGAAATTTTGGGAAATTAATCAAAATTTCGTTTTCATCACTTTTCGTTTGCATCGGACTTTACGGACTGACGCGGACTCATCCTTCAAATCCTTTTAATCCTTAGAACGAACCAGACTTTCACGGACTTATCCTTTGATTCTTGCATCCCTTTGGTTCTTTCGTAAGCATCCAACCCCTTTTTGGGTATAACCCTTAGCCCCAGCGTTTCTTCACGCATAGTTTATTTCTCAAAAGAGTTCAGGCGAGCAAGCTCGGAGTTCTGGGGTTTTGAGCATTCCATAAGATTTGGGGTGATTTTGCTTTTGTCTCTATTAAACACAATACCTCATCGGTAATGAGGTCATAATCCCTCCTACCTTGACAATTTTCTGAAAATAACCCCCTGCAGCAGGTTGAAGAAGTATTTTTTCTTTGCGATTCTTGTGCTCCGCACTCGTGTGCCTTCGCCGCTTATTTGGGCATATCGCCGTTCCAGCCGTGGATTTAATAGATTAGCCCTTCTAGGCGGAAGCCGTTCCTCCCAATCCGATGGGAGGACACTCCGCGTACACGAACTCGAAGTACGGCAGCGAAAACTCCTGCTCCAGCAGCGTCGTCAACTCTTCCTGAATGGACTCTGCCCACTTGCCCACAAGCACAATAAACTTATCGATAGTCCAGGCTACGCGCCCACGAGGCACCTGCGTATAGTCACCCTTGAACTTGGTGTCAAGATGTTTCGCCTGGGCCCGGAAGTACTCCTTTGCCCAGACTTGCCTGTGTAACTGCGGGTAGTTGATGAAGGGCTTGCCTTTTTCTGCCGCGTCTTCTACCATCTGCGGCGTCAGCTCCTTTTTACGGACACCAAAAAGTGTATGGTCTTGAGGGTCGTACCAGAAGATACCCACGCAAGGCATCTGCTCGTCAAATGAGCGCATATCCTCCATCTGCATTTTATGTTCTTTATCTGATAACTGTGTCATAATGGTTTATCGCTTTCTTGTTTCACTATCGTGGTGCAAAGGTACACAAATGTTTTCTATTCTGAAAGAAATTCTTGCTTTGGCAAGCGTCCCATAGGGCCGAGCGTTGGGAAATTAATCAAAATTTCGTTTTATCACTTTTCGTTTGCATCGGACTTTACGGACTGACGCGGACTCATCCTTCAAATCCTTTTAATCCTTAGAACGAACCAGACTTTCACGGACTTATCCTTTGATTCTTGCATCCCTTTGGTTCTTTCAGTCACTAAACTTTGCCTATTCTAAAAAAATGCTAAAATCCGTCAATTTTCCTTTTTTCTTGACAGCGTCCGTGACGACATGTAATCACGAAGGATTCTAAAGGCCTCCCCCTGCCCCATTCCCGAGCATAGCTCGCCTACCCGTAGCCTTTCCGAAGGAGGGGAGTAGTATGACATAGGAGTGAAGGGGAAACTATTTCTTATTAAATATAAAATCCAAGCCCTGACTACAATAGAAATCGAACTTCCCATCAGACGATATAAGAGGAAGATGCTCGGTTATAGCATGTGCTATAATGAGGTGGTCAGAAGTGTCCGTATGCTTAGCTGCCTGATTCCACCGGAGATTGACAAAAGTCTCATAATGTTCACGCTGTGGATAGAGAACCTCTACGCCATAAAGGTCACGAACCTCATCAAGCATATCCTGAGGGGTTTTCCAAGTACGTTGCATATGCTTGTACTTATGCCACGCAGCGACCAGTTCACGAACACTTGCCGCACACATATAAAGTCGATTTCCATAGTCAGAGACTATAGATTCCACATCATTACTCATCTCTCCTGTCTTATTGAGCATGTAAAGCATGATGCAAGTGTCGAGTAAATAGCGCATAGATTACAGATTGAACTTTGTTTGAACTCTGTCACGACTCAGCAGAACCAAAGTAAACTTGGAGCAAGCCTCGCTGCTTCAGAGATTAGTAAACTCAGCAATCATTTTATAAAACTCAACCTCCTCTTCTGGAGTCAGTGGAGTCCATCCATGTTTAATCTTGTACTCGTAAGCATCATGTAGCCTTGAAAGCCTGCTGGGAGTACTCGTGTTCTGATTTGTAGCTGTTGTCAACATAACTTCTCCTGTTTTTTTTAATATCGTCGGTGCAAAGATAGTGACTTTATTTGAAAGTTCCAAATTTTTGGGTCTCTTTTTGAACAAGGGACAGGCTGGTGTCGTAGCTTCCCTACCACGTACTGTCGGCTGGCGTACTAAAGAAATGGAGGAGCGTGCGGTCGATCTGTTGCTGCACGGACTCCGTGGCTTCGCTGCGGAGATAGCAGAGGACGCGGTTGTAGAGGATGATGTTGTTAGTCACCCCTTTTTAGACTGACTGATAGGTACCTTTGCTACATCCAATCTCAGCACAGAGCATGGACTGGGGAATGTGCATCTTGCAGCGGGTGCTGTCGATGAAGGCACCGAGAGCGACAAGCTTGGGGTCTAAATGGGTCATTTTTTACTTGTAATTTGAGTTAATTAATGTTATTTTATAAGTGCATAGTACACCTTTAGGCTGTACCGTGGTTTACGACGTAAGTCGTACTTTTGCAGCGTTCTACTTTCTAAAACAGTTTTGACAATGGAAAAGACCAAAGAATTGATTCAGGAGGAGCTCGCACAGGCTGGTGAGGCTGCCTCCATCACGCCAGAGCTGCTGAAGCTCGACGATTTCCGTATCACCTCGGCGACAGATGTGCCCGAGGAGGAGTTCCTCTTCAGAATGTTCGGCACACCATGCTTCCCACGATGCGAGCTGACGACCATCACCGGCTTGGAGAAATGCGGAAAGACATTCTTCTCAACGATGCTCATGGCCTGCTGTGCCACACGCCAGGCCTTGGAACTGGAACGTATCCGCGAAGAGCCGCTAAAGGTGCTGTGGTACGACACTGAACAGAGTCGGCAGTCAACGCGAAATATCTTGAAAAAACGAGTGGCGCCGATGGTCGGCGCAGACGTCTTTCCGGAAGCGCAGTATTTTGTGTTCAACGTACGGTCATGCACCTACCAGGAACGGCTGGAGATGCTGGTGACGGGCGTCGCCGCCTATCGGCCGGACCTGGTAATCATCGATAACATCAGCGACCTGCTGCCGAGCATCAACGACGGCGAGGCGTCTGTGCAGGTCATCGACCAGCTGATGCAGATAGCCAGTGAATACGGCTGTAACGTCACAGTGGTCATCCATCTGAACAAGTCGGGCGAGAAGCGCAACCTGCGCGGCTGGTTGGGTACGGAACTGCTGCATAAGTCGTTCGAGGTGTTCTACTGTGAGCGTATCTACAACACAAAGGTGTTTTCTGTTGAGCAGACACTCTCGCGACAGCAGGAGATAGACCCTAAGCTCTACTACGAGGTGACGGCTGAGGGACTGCCAGTGGTTACGAAAAAACCTGACACCGCGACGAGGGATGCTCAGGGGAAATTCACGAGCAGCCGGGCAGAGACCTATCAGGTGTCGGCAGAGAAGACGGCGACCTTCAACAGCCAGTATATCATCCGCCATCCCGACGATGCCGCCAATCCGTGGGAGTGGGACCTGAAGCGGCTCTTCACCGACGCCATGGGGTCGCGGGCATTGATAGACCGAGACGAGCTGAGACGCATCGTGATGGAGAAGGCTGGCATTCGTGTAGAGAGATACTACAACAAACTGTTTGAGTTAGCTATCGACCAGCGGGTGCTCAAGACGACGATGGACCGCAACGGCCGCGTGGTCGTCATCATGGTCTGACCCGTTCCCCTCTTTCTATCGCCCACCCTCTATAGAGAGGGGTGGGCATAAAAGAGAGGGGGAACGGGGTCTCGTTCTAACGACCACGGGCTCACACCACGGACTCATGTTTTATAACGACAACGGATTACTCTGATCGAATGAATTGTTTTTACGACCACGAATTTAACAGATTAAACGAATTTTCTATGCAGAATATGATGATTAGGATGCATCGTAAGATGCAACGAATTGCACGAATTGGCTGCGCAGTCAAAATCCGTAAAACTGTGGACCATCTCCTTCAAAAATGCATTTAAAAGATATTCTTACACCATCGATGAAGTCGGTACGACGGGCGTATGACCCACGACCGCTGTGGCAGCGCCGCCTGTCGGCAGACAGTGAGTTCTGTAGGGCGGTGGTGGCGGCCGGCTACCTCTCGCAGGAGCAGATGCTCAGGGCAGTACAGCGCTACCGTTTAGGCTGTAGCCGCGACGGCGGCGTCATCTTCTGGCAGATAGACCAGATGGGACTGATCTGGGACGGGAAGATCATGTACTACCGTCCTGACTGTCACCGTGACCACAGCCGCCATCCTAACTGGGTGAGCCATCTGCTGAAGGTGCATTACGGCTGTCAGCATCTTGACATCCCGACAGCGCACTGCCTCTTCGGACAGCATCTGCTGAAGGGTGCCGCAGAGTCAACGACCGTGGCCGTGGTGGAGGCCGAGAAGACGGCCGTCATCCTGTCGGAGCTGTTCCCCGCCTATCTGTGGTTGGCGACGGGCGGTCTGAACGAACTGTCGACCATCAAGCTGTTCCCGCTACGCCACTACCGTGTAGTACTGTTCCCAGACACCGACGAGCATCATCAGGCTTATTCGCTGTGGTATGAGACGGCGCAGAAAGCGCGTCGTGACTATGGCGTCCACTGCTTCGTCAGTCCAATCTTAGAACGACGGGCAACGGCAGAGCAGAAACAACGAAAAATCGATCTTGTAGATTGGGCCCACCCCGACCCCTCCGAAGGATGGGTGAAGGGGCCTCCCCCGGCCCCTCCCGAAGGGAAGGGAGAACTCTCAACACTAAACCCTCAACTTTCAGTTTTTAATGTTTAATGTTTAATCTTTAATGTTTTTACACTCGTGAAGTCAATGTCAAAATCAGAGATGGCCGCTCGGGCCGGCGTCAGTCTTAACACTTTCTACCGCTGGTGCAAGCCCTTCCAGGAAGAGTTAGCGGCCATGGGTCTGCAACCCAATCAGAAGGTGCTTCCTCCACATATCGTGAAATATCTCGCAGAAAAGCTCTGTATCGATACGTAACTCACGAAAGTCATCACCGCCATGCCGGAACGTTGTAACTTTGCATTGTGAAAAGGAATTTTCAGCGCGCGAAAAAAAACTTTTCAAGCCGCGAAAATAAAATCTCGCGGCGCGAGAAACCAACACAAAAACTAAACCCTTTAAAAAACAAGAACTATGCTTGAACTGAATCTTTACAGAAACAAGATGACCACGTCGAAGGGCTATGGTATGATCTATGGCCGCGTGGAGAAGAAAGAGACCTACGACCTGAAGAAGCTCGCCGAGCACATGCACAAGCACAACTCGCCCTACTCTGCCGGTGTCATCCACGGTATCCTGAAGGACATGGTGTCGTGTATCCGTGAGCTCTGTCTCGATGGCAACCAGGTGAGGATCGACGACCTCGCCATCTTCTCGGTGCAGATCGCCTCGAAGGGTGCTAACAGCTTCCTGGCCTACGACATCTCTAAGCACGTGAAGGACGTACACCTGAACGCCTATTCCACTGGCGAGTTCCGCCGTGCCGAACTCATCAAGGACGGTGTCATCGGCTACACCTCACTGGCCCAGAGCCTCCGCGATGCCGAACGTCCGACGCCAGAGCCGGAGGAGGAAGAGGAGCCGTAAGGGGCCTCCCCTAAGGCCTCCCCCGACCCCTCCGAAGGAGGGGAGAAGGGAGGCCTCCCCCGACCCCTCCAAAGGAGGGGAGAACTCTCAACACTAAACACTCCGCTCGGCGACGTCAGGACACGCTTCGCTTGCGAAGAACTCTCAATTTTTAATGTTTAATGTTTAATATTTAATGTTTAATCTTTTACGCTCGTGAAAAAGGAAACTTGGAAACAGATCATTCAGATCGTCATCACCGTGTTAACGGCTATCGCCACAACACTGACAACAACATCATGCGTAACATCACTCTAATCATCGTACACTGCAGTGCCGTCCGCCCCGACCAGCAGAGCTCAGCCGCCCAGATCGACACCTGGCACAGGAAGCAGGGATGGAAACTTGGCATCGGCTACCACTACGTCGTCCGCCGCAGCGGAGAGGTCGAACAGGGAAGGCCAGAGTACATGGTCGGCGTCCACTGCAGGAACCACAACAGCCATTCCATCGGCGTCTGCTACGAGGGTGGCCTCGACATCCGCGGACAACCCGCCGACACGCGCACCGAGGCACAGAAGGAAACCCTCAGGCGTCTGCTCGTCGACCTGCACCGCCGCTACCCCAAGGCCCTCATCGTCGGTCACCACGACCTGAATCCGCAGAAGTCCTGTCCGTGCTTTGATGTCGTCAAGGAGTATTCACAGTTGTAACCTCATTTCAAGGCTCCACTCGCTACGGCGAATGGAGCTTTTCTTGTTGCCCTGTTCTGAAAGAAATTGGGCATCGGACCAAACTGACTTTCGCGGACGGACTCTAAAAGCATCGGAGCAAACGGACGGACACGGACTCATCCTATAGCGCAGCCTCATTTTCCCTTCCTTCGGCGCTCGGCGCTTGCGACGCTTTGCTTGCAAAGAATGGGTCAGGGGAGGCCCCTTCTTAACCGATAAAAGATATAGCATCGATACTTTAGCGCGAAAAAGACGCCTATATCCTTTATCCTTCTAAACTTCAGATATTGAGCGGATTCCGGCAGAATATTCAAGAATTCATCTAATACTACTGGTTCGCGATAGAAGCGACGCACGGCAGCCTTTTTTATCTCATTCACCCGATGGTAGAAAGACGAGCGCAAGCGGTCATCTTCAGAGAAATGGAACAGGCGGTTCAGGTCTTCCAGATTTCCCAGCATTTCAGCAAAGGAGACCATTTGCCCCTCCCTTGTTTCTATGTGCGACAACGACTGCGAGTTATACCTGTAGTGATAGGTGGCACGGCTGTCGTATGTGATATACTCAGCGAAATAAAACACCTGGATATTGAAAAAAACATCCTCATCCAGATTATAGCGTCCGAAATGTATCTGATGTCGTTCCAGGAAAGACCGCTGGTAGGTCATATTCCATACGTAGGCAGTCACCTTGTGAAGGAATCTCGCCTGAACCAACTTCTCATGTATCATGGCTTCCGAGGGCACTGGCATATAGCCATCCTCCCAGCAATGGTTATACGCCGCACTCCACAGCACTTCTGCACCGCCATCTTTCAAACACTCATAACGAGTCTCCAAATGGTTTCTCTCCACCCAATCGTCACCATCCACAAACACGACATAATCACCCTTGGCCATATCCAAACCTCGTTGACGCGACTGAGGCAGCCCTTGGTTTTCCTGATGGATGACGGTCACACGGTCATCGTCACCATACCTGTTGCAGATGGCCGCAGAGCCGTCTGTACTGCCATCATCAATAATGATCAGCTCATAATCCTTGAATGTCTGAGCCGTGATACTGTCCAGGCATTCTTCGAGATATTCAGCTACGTTATAAGCTGACACGATGACGGAAAAGAACATTTTTTAATCTATTTCCTCGCTTCGAGTATCATTGTTTCCAAACAGCAGAAGTCGTATGGCATGAAACTGAAATGACCCTCCACATCGGTCAATGCCTCATGAGCGCTCTTGCTCATCTCACAACGACGGATATCGCGAAACCCGTATTGTGACAGCAATCCCACAAGCGTGTCATAGTCATATACAATCTGATGCCCCCATGCCGTATGGAACCTGTTGACGATAAAAGTAGGTGTAGCTGGTATTCCTCCTTCTTTGGCAGACCACTCGATGTACTGTCGGTTAATGCCGCTGTCTGGGTGCAAATACAGATCGACGAGGAATGCTAAGTTCGGGGTGGCTATCCTGATGACGCCACCGGGCTTCAACACACGGTGGCACTCACTCAGCATATTCCCAGCCTGTGAATAGGTAAGATGCTCGAACAGATGTTCGGAAAAAACATAATCGACAGAGCAGTCTGGCAGCCAGAACTTTTTACTCACGTCAAGATATTCCGCACCGGCCCTAACCGTATATACATTCATGTCGGTATTCAGCCATCCGGGCAAACGGTTGCTGCCACAGCCCAACTGTAGCTTCACCAGCGGGTTATGGTGCAGGAACCGCCTCACCCTATATTTGCGTGTAAAGTCGTGGCTGATAAGAAACTCAGCCACAGAATATTTAAATTCTCTGTAATTCATGTATAAACTGTCAGCATCTAAACATCCATTCTCAGCACCTTTTATCTAACCAATCAATTCGCTCTTGTACCATCAGACTTTTATTCATAGTAAGCAGTCATTCACTCTTCAGAATGACGGAATTTATTGGCATTACGCCACATTGTTAATAATCAAGTTTTAACCTTTTTATGCTCGGATAGTTACTGGATCTGAAGGCTTCCATTTGTTGGCCAACAGATCAGCACAGTTCCCTTAGTAGCTTCAGATTGTCTTGAGGAGCGTCAGCGTTTCGTTAAAGCAGTTCATCAATTCTCCGTAGTATTTCCTGATTCGAATACTCATATTTCATGACAGAAGCCTTCTTCTTGTCATATTCCCCATCAACGTTGTCTATGATATGTGCCAGCACCTGCGGCATCTCCCGAATGTTCGCTATCCAACCAGTAGAGTCGTCCACCACCTCGTAGGCCACGGGGAAATCATTTGACAGGACGGGGGTATGCAGGACTTTTGCTTCGGCCAATACGTATGAGAAACTCTCAGAATCAGAGGTGCAAACCACAACATTAGCCTGTTTCATATACGGATACGGATTATCTTTTGCACCTAAGAGCACGACATTATCCTGCAAATTATACTGTTCTATTAGAAACTTTGTTTCTTCTTCGCACGCATCACCCGAAGCAATAATATACCATACAAAGTTAAGGTCTCTATTCAGTTTTAACAACTCACTAACAATAATTGGTATCAGATGGAATTGGCTTTTCTTAGCAAATCTTCCAACAGACAACAATTTAAAAGCAGAATGATTCCATCTTGAATCATTTACAGGCAGGTTACCCTTCTCTTTTATCTGAGTTGTATTCAACAAATTGTAAATAGGAATCATCCTATCATTTAACTCAGGAAACAACTTCCCCATACCTTTTGCAAAGGTATTTGACACGCATACGATATGGTCAAATCTCGAATATAAATTGATAAAAGACCGCTTTTCCTTATCATTAAATGACATATAGGGCCGATGATACCATGCAATCGTCTTTAGCTTTGGGGCAAAATAGGAAGCAAATTGTGTGGCAGTTCCTTCTTGAAAGCCTATCACCACATCAAAAGAGTTTTTCCGTAGTAACCATTGAGCTTCCCTTTTGTAAAGCCACGTAAAATTATCCTTCTTCGTCAGCTTGTTATACAACCCCATCATCTTCCTTGTCCAGACATTATCGTGCAGCCAGTAGTAGAGCCTGCTTTTCTTCAGCACATACGGCACAAACACTTTCTTATAATACTCCCCACCGTCCTCATAGAGACAATAGACCGAAATCTGGTATTTCGTCTTGTCAATCAATGACAGCAGATTCTCTAACGACTTGTTCGTGCCGCCGTGCGAGTATTCAGGGATGACAAATAACAACTTCATTATTCTACATCAATAAGTGTCCAGTTAGACTGAAAAATGTCTGGAATATAATTAGAATTATACCATTTCTTAGGAGCATATACTTTTTTATCTGGGTACCTACCTAAATACTGAGCCCACCAATTAAAAGTACTGTTTGAAATAATAAAATGCTTGCAACTATACATTAAACGAAGTGTCTCCCACACTGGATCGTTCCCACTTTCATAGTAACAATCGTTCTCTACTCTAACATTCTTTTTTACCCAATCTATATCATCAGAAAAAAAGAAAAAAACAGCATTAGGTATGTCTTCTCTTGCTTTCAATATAGCACGTTCGAAATATTTCTTTGTACATACATTATGTGCACTTATACTCAGGAAATCCCCTCGCCTTATGCTTATTGCAACAGAATTCGTTTTTTCAATTATTTTATATAAAGCGCCGTTTCTTTCCAAAATGGGTAATTTAGGCGTAAATTCTTTTAGCAGGATATTACGAATCGGAGAAAAATATTTATCAGATTCAAAAGTGCCATACAAATATAGGTTACGTAAATACTTTTTCTTTTTAAAAGGAAACTGAAAGCATCCATAATCATTTCTGTAAATACCAAATAGGGCAAGAATCCTACACCATTTTAACTCGTATACTGCTTTTACGTCCATCTGCGAGTTATTTACATGTGGATAAAAAAAAGCATATACTTTTAACAAAGCTTTTTGAGGGATAGTCAATACTTTAGAAATAGTGAATAATTTCTCACTATCCTCCACATTAAAATAACGCAAGGAGTTCTCATATCCATCTCCTTCTTTCACATGTTGAACAATCACATCATCATAGTTGAAGCGAATCTCCTCTCCAGGATTAGCTTCTTTGAGCATTCTTGCAAACGCATATTGAAACATTTGGTTGCCCAACCGTCCCCCTCGCATTCTTAAATATATCATTGCATACAGGTTTTAATAAATCATAAAAAATTGCATACCTTGTATTTATGCAAAAACGTTTTTATCTTATTCTTATTTAAAGAATAATAGTCATATATAAAAGTACCCCAATATGCCTTAATCATTGCCTTTTTAAATGAAACACTCGAATACAATTGAATGAATCGGTCGTAATTCTTTGGCATTTCACAAGGATGGTTCAACTGGCCATTCCAACGAATAGCTTCACTCACTTTACGCTGTTTCCAAACAAGATAATCTTTTAGATGGCCAAACAACTCATCACCCTTAGACGTATTGATTAAAACTGCAGAGACACCTTTCCCAATGGAAAAGCCAGCATCAGGTTGAAGCCCCCAAAAATCACATAAAGTCAAATCACCCACACGTTGGTTCTGAGCGTATGGACAAGAATAACAATTCTTCCTATGAATAAGACTTTTCAAGAAGCCAAACATATAATAGTCTTTGTTGTAAGGTTTGAAAGTCTCTTCATCTTTGTTCGTTTTATTAACTATCCATCCGTATTGTATTATCGGAGACTTTAATTTTGTATTCTTCCTACGGAACGACAGTTCGACATCTTCATCGTCAGAACAATAACAGTTCAAATTGTCATTCAGCATTTTCTGGGAAGGGACACCGTGACAAACAAGATCTATAGTTATCAGATTAGAATAATCCTTATGAAGAAAATTCTTTAAACCCGCTACCTGACAAGGCGTTCCAATGAACAAAACTATTGGTAAACGTCCTAAGTCAGCTTTGATTTGAGTAAAGCATTCACCTAAGTCACTTTGTACATATTTAGACCCTTTAAGGTGGTCAATATCATCCAGAGTGTCAACGCTAATGTGACAAACGTCACGTGGATTTGTTCCAGAACAACCGTATACCACCCCACCCTGCCTTATCACATATTGTGAAATTGCAGTCGCCGCACCTCCAGAAGAGCATGAAAGCAACTCTTTCTCATCTTTGACTGTTACTGCATAGCAATCCTTGATCGGCTGAAGAGTCAATGGACTGTTTACAGGACACGTTTTTTTACACAGTCCGCAATCAACACAAACATTCTGATTTATCTGCGGATAAGAAAAACCGCAGGCATCAGGCTGCATGCTGATAGCATGATGAGCACAGACATTCATGCAGGCCGTACAACCCGTACACTTCTCCTTAAGACAGATGGCTTCCATCACTCCTTTTTTCTATTAGAGACAGATTCTTATTAAGGAATTGTCTTGAATCTTCTATTAGCGGTTCCAGCCGCTGCTTCATTTCAGGAAAATGCAGTACACCATCGGTTAGCGATGCCAATGAACTGTTCTTATCTAACAACCTATCTTCTACCTCCATTTTTTTTAGAAGCGTATCAATCCTAGAATTATGATTATCAGCTGAATCATCAGCAAAACGCTTAAATGTATAAAATGGCCTCTCAAAAATAGTTGAGAAAATGGTTCCATGGAAAGAATCCGTAAACACGACTTCTGCATATTTTACATACTCAAGGAAATCAAAAGGACTACCAGAGATGAGTTTGTCGGCCTGACCATAATCTTTAAGATTAAGCATAAACAAATAGAACTTCATGCCATGTTCGCGGGCATACTCACGAGCAATCTGATAGTACGTATCATTAGGTGTCAGGATATAACCAAGGACATATTTTTCCTTCTTTCGGATTGTACGAGGCAGCACCTCTTCCCAATCTTGTTTGGACAACAAGAGCGTCGGATCAACAACAAGTTCTACTTTCTGAAAAGTAAGCTCTTGCAACGCTACTCTTCCAGCCTCTTCTCTGACCGATATGGCAGAAAACGGTTTTAATAGATTTGATACTTTTTCTTTCCATTTTTCGGGTATCTCATAAACGCCTATACTTGGCGCGTATGATATTTTCTTTTTCTTAGTAAATGCAGCATAATAGAAAGTATTCCCACTATCCTTCAATGAATTAGGATACCATATTTGATCACTTCCACATATATAGACATCGTAATCACTTTCGTCATTCAAAATAGAATCCACATTACCATCTATCTTCAGCCAAGAAGACTTAAACTTTTCTATACTCGGACAAAATATACGCTGAAAATGGTAAAACGCTCTATAGTTGGCATGCACCGACTGCCATGCTTTCCTCCAACGCAGTTTCCATTTGCCTTCCACTGCCTGACTCTTATCAGGCTTCGACCTAGCAAAGACGATGGAACTGTCATCAATGATACGGTTTTCGTAACCCAGCGACTCTATATAATGCTGCAAGGCATACGCCTGCAAGCATGTGCCGTAGTTATAGAAAGACACCCAGGTAATGGTTGCTGTTTTCAGCATTGACGCGATAATTTCAGGAACAACTTATTTTGTTTGACTTTAATCGGCAAAGCAGAATAGATAACTGCAGGGATTTTCCAAAGCCACGGTGTAATAGCACATAGTTGCCTTGTTATATCGGAGATTTCTTCTTTATGCATTAAAAGTATCTTGCGTTGATTGATTACCATATAACTGAGCCATTTACTCCATAGGGCACGTAGCGCATATTCCTGCAATATTTTGTTTGGTTTCTGAAATGACAAATAAGCATTCATGCAATCAGACATAATAATGATACGGGATTGCACAGCATATTCTCCTTGTGGAGTATTGGTAATACTCCCCACTCTTTGTGTACGACATATATAGGTATTCTTAGGAACAAAGCCTACACTATGACACTTCAAAGAAAGAAGGAAGCAATACGGTACATCTTCATGTATAATCCCCTCATGAAAAGATATTCCTTCTTTTATTAAGAATTCTCTTTTTATCATGCGATTCCAAGATGACACGGGAAGACGAAAGAACATATTTTTGTATATCCATTCTCTATTATCCGTATACTCAGGCAATTGGATAGTAGTGAAGTCCGATATGATTCCCCCTTTCATATCAATAATCCCTCCCTGAATCATTTCCACTTGTGGGTGCCTACAGACTAACTGCACCATCTCCTCTATTGTATCTGGCGCAATAACATCATCGGAATCCAAATAATAGATATAATCCCCTGTCGCCGCATTCGTTCCAGTATTGCGCGCAGCCGACAGTCCACGGTTATGATCATGGTGGATAATCCTGAATATGATGTTGCCTTGATAAGACTGAATGAACTGCTCTGCTACAGCTATACTTCCATCCGTGCCACAGTCATCCACGACAAGACATTCTATCTCTCCCTGGTATGTCTGTCGAGCCACGCTTTCTAAACATTCAGTGATGTATGCCTCTACGTTATATGTCGGTATGATGATACTAACTTTCATGATTACTTATGAATCTGCTTACACAGTTTGGCATACCATGCTTCAAGCTTTAATAAGAACTGATTCCATCGGCCATATCCCCAGTATGCATAGAGCTGTCGCTGTAGTTGCTTATCAGTCAGCATTTCAAATATATGTGTTTTCACATAGTCGTGTCTAAGCTGCTGATAATCTTTATGATTAATATAACCTTTATTGAAGATATAATCAAGAACACGCTTGTCTTCCTTTTGGTTTGTGCCGTCGAAATTGAACTTCTTGGTAGAATTATTCGGATGATTACGCATAAAGTTCAACCATTCATTTACCACAGCCACATCGCCGTGTTCAATAATTTCCGTCCAAAACAACCTGTCACCAGCCCCTTTAAAGTCATGGTATTGCTTATCTATCATCAGGGCTTTCTCCTTTTTGAAAAGACACGCACTGGCGTTGAGCATCGGACAGCCATGAACCATGTGTTGCGAGATAAAATCCTTACTGCCAAAATTCTTGTCTGTTGATAATGGTAATGGGTCAATTCTTTTTTCTTGTCCTTCATCCGTAAATGCAACAGTCTTACAGAATGCCAACACAAGATTTTCGTTCTCATCAAACTTGCGTACCAGTTTCTCCAACAATGTAGGCATACACTTGTCATCACTTTCCGCAATCCATATCAGTTCACCCTTTGCGAGGCCGATTCCTTTCTCCCATTGCTTGAACGTGCTACCGCTATTCGTCTCGTTATAAACGATTTGCGACACATGCGGATCATTCCTATATTTCTCAATGACGGCACGACTTGCGCCGTTGTCGGGCGAGCAGTCATCAAGGATAATCACCTCGAAGTCCTGGTACGTCTGGTGCAGCACACTCTGAATGCGCTGATCCAAATAATGAGCATGGCAATAGTTAGGAATAATAGCAGAAACTAAAGGACGATTCATTTTTTCTTTATAATAAAGCCAGGTCTGTTCTTTACTTCGTCAAAAACCCTCCATAGGTATTCAGAGATGACACCTATGCTCAACATGACAAGTCCTCCGATAAAAAATAAAAGGAGAATTATTGAAGTCCAACCAGGTACCCTCACACCCCAGAATTCATGATTACCCCAGATTGAGATATACAGATAAAAGCATATTGCCATTATTGAAAGCAACGAGATTGTAATACCCATATAAGAAATTAATCGGAGAGGATAAGTTGAATTGGAGAATATTGAATCTAAAGCTGCTTTCACTTTCTTTTTTAATGTCCAACGAGATTTCGTCTTATTCAAGCCTTCTGGACGTTCATAAGGTACCAAATAAGGAGCAAAACCAAGATTCAAAACCTCTGCGATGAACATCGTGTTTATAGGATGTATTCTGTTGTTTATGATATCTATTACTTCTCTATCCAAAAGAGCTACATCCGCACCACCTGGAGGATATTGGATATCAGACACCGAATTCATAATTTTGTAAAAAAGTTTCGAGCACATTGACGAAATAAATGAATCATTCCTACTTACCCGATTTGGAATAATAATCTTTTCTCCGTTTTGCCACAATCGATACATCTGAACTATTGTGTCATAAGGCTGCTGCTCATCATCAGGTACATGCAAAGCACAAGCACCTTTACATACTGTCAATCCTGCAAACATTGAATACATTGACCCATAATTACGGCTAAGCTGATAAGCAGTAACATTATCATACTCTTTTTCTAGTTCAAGTGCCATCTTGAAGGATTCGTCTTTTGAACCATCGTCCATGACAATAAACTCAAAAGGAATTCCCTCTGCATCTAAAATCTTTTTAATCGCATCATACGATTTGCGAATTCTATCTTTAGAATAATAACTAAGAAGGATAATTGAAAGTAACTTAGAATTCATTGTATTTAATTTGTCAATAGTCGATTAACAAAAAAATAATTCCAAAGCATTGTGAATGGTATTACGCAATAGCTCAAAATCGTTTTGTTTACTGATGGAAATATGAGTTCTAATAGCCACAGCAGAATAGCACCAAGTAACATACTCGCTAAATAGATACCAAAATAGCGGAAGACTGCCATAAACGTGAACTCTTTCTTCCATACAAATGAAGTATTAAAGATATATGACAACAATATCGATATAGAATATGAAATCAGGTAAGAAATGATACTATTCCATCCCAAAACCTCATTGCAGATAAAAATCAGTAACATGGATATCAATGTCACAACGATACCTACAATTGAAAATCCTGCAAACGTTTTTATTAGTCTATAGTCTCTATGAAGAAAAAACATCTATTTTTGTTTGTACGAATTCAGCACTTCTATTACCCACCGCGTATCATTCTCGCTCAATGTCGGTCCAATAGGCAAACTCAACTCTGTATCATGAATTCTCTCTGTAATAGGAAGCGACAACTGAAAATCATTCCAATTCTCCTTTGCATAGCATTCCTGTTTATGTGGTGGAATAGGATAATGGATAACTGTACCCACACCCTTATCTTTCAAGTATGCCTGTAGTTCATCTCTTTTTTCACAGAAGACAGGGAATAAATGATAAACATTGTAATTATCTGCTAATCTTTCTGGCAAAGAGATAAGAGGATTCTTAATACAGTCATAATACAATTTTGCAATCTCCTTACGGTGTTGGTTATCCGAATCCAAATACTTCAGCTTTACATCCAACACTGCTGCTTGTATTTCATCAAGACGACTATTGCGACCAGTATATTTGAAGACATACTTCTTGTGACTACCATAGTTTGCTAAGGCACGGATAGCATTTGCCAACTCCTCGTCATTGGTAGTTACAGCCCCACCGTCTCCTAACGCTCCAAGATTCTTTCCCGGGTAGAACGAGTGACCAGCAGCATCACCAAGCGAACCAGTCCTTTTACATTGAACATTGAATGTTGAACATTGAGCATTGGATACGTTTTCATTCTTATCCATTTCCCCTTTTAAATTTTCAATTGGAGCATAACAACCATGGGCTTGGGCGTTATCTTCGATTAATTTCAAACCATATTTTTCACACAACATTCCAATCTTGTGTGTATAGGCATTACGACCATAGAGATGAACGATGCAAATAGCTTTGGTCTTTTCTGTAATTCGCTCTTCTATCAAACTGTCATCTATCTCCAAAGTGTTGAGCTTAGGCTCTACCAAGACGGGCTTTAGACCATTCTCAGTAATTGCAAGGATAGTAGCAATATAAGTGTTTGCAGGCACTATCACCTCATCCCCAGGCTTCATCACGCCAAGTTCGATGTAGGCACGAAAAATCCAGATAAGGGCATCCAAGCCGTTAGCACAACCCACACAGTATTTCGTAACGATATACTCGGCGAAGTGATGTTCAAACCGTTCATTCTCCTGACCTTGCAGGTACCAGCCGCTATTGACAACCCGGCAGACGGCCTCGTTAATTTCGTCACCATGAAGTGCAGTGACATCTTTTAATGAAAGAAATGGTATCATCTCTATTTTGTTATAATTAAAACTTTAAAATTGTGCCTCCCCAACTTAAACCTACACCAAATCCAGATGCCATAACTATATCACCAGATTTAATCATTTCATTATCTAAACAATCCTTTAAACCAATTAGTATAGTACTTGATACTGTATTGCCTGTCGTTGCAAGGTTCACGTAGAATTTTTCCTTTGGTAACAAACAGACTTTGCGGATAGTATTCAACATAAATTTATTAGCTTGGTGGAACAGATAATAGTCTATCTGCTCCTTCTCCAATCCATTCTTTTCCAAGATTTCATTCATCATGGCAGGTACAGCATCAAGCGTAAAGTTAAAAATCTCACCACCATTCATATAAAGATAATCATCATACCAAATATGTCCTTCTTCATCTTCAACATACTTCCCTGTGCCATTTTTCTGACGTGATGCGCCTGTTTTTACTATCAGGTTATTAGCTCCACTGCCATCTGTGCCAAGAACAAATTCGCCAATCTCAGCAAAGCCTTCCGTTGAGATCAGACAAGCAGCAGCGCCATCACCAAAGATGGAGCGATTACTCTTATCCGATGGGTGTAGATATTTATTATATGTTTCAGCTGTCAGCAGAAGCACATTCTTTGCTATACCCGATGCAATCAATCCTTTAGCTATGGCCATTCCGTAAATACAGCCTGAACAGCCCAGATTATAGTCAAAGGCACCTGCAGACGTTGGAATGCCCAATCTATCTTGTAATACACAAGCTGTTGAGGGAAGGAAATAGTCTGGACTCTGAGTACAAAGCATCAGAAAATCTATTGACTTAGGATCTATCTTATACTCTTCAAATAATTTACGGGCTGCCTTTTCGGCCATATCCCCAGCAGTTTCATTTTCAGCTGCTAAATGACGAGACTCGACACCTACTTTTTGTGCTACCTTATCCACGCTCCACTCTGGGAATTCTTTGACTAAATCTTCATTGGCCATCACCTTCTCTGGAAGGTAATATGAAATTGCTTTTATAAATGCCATATTCAACTTAATTTGCCCCCCCGGATATTTTCACATTACTGCCAGTCATCCAAGTCGACGCGTCAGACAACATATATACAGTTAAATTAGCAATATCATCCGGCTGACCATATCGTTTAAGAGGATATTTGTTTTCGTCTTCCTTCAACTGTTCTTCATCAATTCCATCTTTCAGCACCAAATCAGTCCATACCATTGCTGGACTAATACAATTTACCCTTATCTTTCGTGGTGCAAGTTCTAATGCCAAACAATTAGCATAAGAAATGATTGCTCCTTTTGAAGCGCTATAAACAGAATTTCCCATACTCGGAGACCATGAGGCGATAGATGCTATAAAGATGACGGATGCACCTTTATTCATCTTCTTTTGCCGAAGTAATTCAGCCTGAAGTATTACAGGAACCTTAAAATTGATATCCATCACACAATCAACATCATCAGGCCTTACATCTTTGCATGGGATACGCTGGCCGATACCTGCACAATGAACGATGCCATCCAACTTGGGCAGGTTACCTACAAATGAAACAAGGGTTTCCAAATCTGTTAAATCACCCGCCATCACAAGATGGTTTTCCCCTTCCATTTGTAAAAGAGTCTCATGTAACTTTTGGGTATTACGTCCATTGATGATGACTACTGCCCCCATCTTCGAACACGTGACAGCAATACCTCGACCAATGCCAGACGAAGCTCCTGTCACCATTATTGTCTTACCTTCAAGTGAGAAGGGATTTAAATTTGTCATTATTTAGAAGCAATGAGGTTAAAAAGGTCTTCCACTATCACACATTCACGAATTTCTTTACCCGAGAGGGGTTTACCATATTCTGTCTTTGCTAATGCAATGAGGGACATACTAATTAAAGAACTCCATTCATCAAGTTCATGAAATTTTGTGTCAAACTTAATCTCATCAGAATCAGTATCATCAAATAAGTTTGCGAAATCAGCAATAAATTTATTACGTTCCATAACTATTTAAATTAAATTTAATATATTACATATAATATCTCTATTTTTTAAATATTCTCTTCTTTCAAGAACATATTGGAATCCTCTTTCATTTTCATTAACTTCATATGCCCCCATCTGCTTATGCAATCGGGCTACATGTTTGTTTCCTCTGTCAACATTGAAAATATCTCTTTCAACACTTAACGTCTCAAACAGAATGTCTCTTGCAATTATTAATGTAGCAACTGAAACCTCTGGTTCAGTATCTGGAATACAAAGCCAACTCCCTAATGATGCTTTGTCATTGTGTATGTCTGTGATTCGAATAACGCCCACAGACTCGTTATTTTTTTTGAAAAGAAAATAATACTCGACACCTTCTTTTTCTCGTTTCTTATAGTTTCGAATCCACTGAATTTGAAATTCCATATCAGGGCTCGTCTTATGGATATATTTTGACAACTTCGGATGTGTACGTAAATCTAATATGAATTTCGCATCATCCTCATTCACGAATCTCACTTCAATTCCATATTTCGAAAAACTAAAATCAGGAGGCAACACTTTTATACTTCTTTTTTCTTCTTTCCCGAAATTTACATCACACTTTTTAAAACTATCATCCAATGATTGAAAATGTACCGTCATTTCAAATATGTATTAAATTCTCTATAATCTCTAATATAATCATCTTCTTCATAACAATGTGAAGCAAGAACAAGACATATAGCTCCAGAAGAAAAGCTTTGTTCAGCAGCCCAAATACCAGGAGGGATATGTAAGCCGTAAAAAGGTCTATTCAAAAGAACTGTACGCTTATTTATACCATCGTCAAGAATAACTTCAAAACTTCCACTTGCTGCTACAAGAAGCTGATGACACTTTTTATGAGCATGCGCACCACGGGCTTCACCGCCAGGTATGTCATAAGAATAAAAGACCCTTTTTACTTCAAATGGAATATTCTCGTAATTATATACGACAGTAAGACTACCCTTACGCTCCCCAACAGTAATTTTAGAGAGTTCCAATAATGAGCAGTCAAAAACATTCACTTTCTTTTTATCAGGCATTGAGAGATTGATTTTATAATATATTTTTCGATATATAAACTCAAGACTATTGTAACAAAAAAGCAAGCAATTATTCGAAGCGCAACCCCTCCGTGAGTCAGAACTATGGATAGAATTGGAAAAGGAAATACGCTCCACTCAACCATGAGTCTTCTTAAATGTGCTATAGTCCCTAATATAGTCCAACTCATCATATTTTGTTGATGAAAGGATTAAGGCTAATGAGTTTGTGGAAAAATTATTCATTTCACGCCAGATTCCATTGGGAACATAGAGACCATAGTAACTGCGATTAAGGGAAAACACCCGCCTCTCTTTACCATCGTCAATAATAACATCAAGACTTCCTGATAGAGCTACGATGAATTCCTCTGTCTTATGAAATGCATGTCCCCCACGAGTTTCCCCTCCTGGCACATCATATATCCAATAAGTACGTTCTATCTTGAAAGGAATATCCTTGAATTCTTCAATTACGGACAGATTTCCCCTTGGGTCATTAATTTTTGAAAGTTCTATAATATGCGGAGTTTTCATTTGAATAAATAAAATAATATAAACTTCTGTAAATCAGTAACCTCTTGGAGCCAAGAACAAGAAAAAACCAATACAATCATAAATAGACAAAGCAAAAAGAGAACTAATTAGTCCATAGACAACATACTTATATGTTTTTCTTTTTACTACTCTATTATTCATATCTCGGAATAAATAAATTGCTAACATCAATAATATGAAATATAAAAATATTGAAGTCCTTGCACCTGAACGATAAATTGAAGGAGTAAGTCCCATCATAACTTGTGTTGCTAGCCCAGACAATAATAGAACAAAGATGACGGTAAAGTATTTCAGATTAAAATTCCGATATATGTAGGTAACAAATGATGCCACAAAGAGAATACTGAATATAACTGGTGAATAAAAACGCCAATCTAAATAGTCTATCACAAACGGCATACCAGGTTGCGAGAATACATAAGAGAAAAAGGGAATAAATGATGCCAAGAGATAGCATAATAGGACAAAGAATGGAGTGATAGCAAGAAGAACATCTAATGGTTTTAGCTTCTTATCTCTTATGCAGAAACAATGTACGATTAGAATTAAAGAAAAGGCATAGGAAAGATGATGATCTGGTACTGACATGAAATTTGAATGATTCCATATTTGAGGAGCTGCAAGAAACATGGCATGAAATCTGATAATGCCCAGCCATACCTTATCCAAGAAACTATTTTCAGCATATAATGGGCTTGACCATTCCAACAACATTTCTGCCTGCATTCTATTTGCATTACCAGGAGACAACAAAATCAAAAAAACGCACAGACAACAAACAATCACAAATGACAATACCGCCATATCAATCTTCTTTTCTTGTTGATAGTACAAAAAAAGATAAATTAAATACATAGAAATAAGTATGACAACACATTGCTCGTGCGTACTTATAAAAAATAAAATAAGAAAGGATACAGGGATAAAGAATAAATTTTTAACACCACTATACCTATACTGTAATAAAACGATCAATAATAACAAAGCTGCTACAGGCCATAGATAATTAATAATTGTTGTCATCCAACCTGCAGAACTCATATCATGGATGTTGAACATTAATAATAAAGATAATAACAAAAACCTTTCAATCGTATCATTTAATCTAAAGATTTTAATTATCATGTACATTATCGAAATATTGATGAAGACGTCCAAAACAAGAAACACCCATGGATAATATTCAATAATGGGCATAACAAAGATTATACCTATTCTTGACTGCCAACCATTGTAACAATCAATGACAACATCCAAAAGGTTTTTCTCTGCTAAAAGGGCAGAATTAGCAACATCGTCCCCAAATGCCAGATTCATGTACTTATGATATAATAATACCCAAAGTGTATAAATCACATAAGGGATAAACCTTGCAACACTGTTCACAAAAACATCTTTTTTCATTGCTTTCATAATAGATTCTTAATACATTTAAAAGGCGAGGACAGAAACTCTCCAATTCTATATTTCTTGGAGTGCAGCAGCTTCTCCATCTCTTCTTCAAGATAATGACAACGCATAATAGACTTGATTGGATTTCCAAAAAATTCGTTGTAGATAGTTCGGTTCTTGTCGTAAATATATGCAGTGAGTTGGTCTGAATTTCGAATGGCCTGTGCATTTATGCTACCTTCCTCTCGATGCATTCGATAATAAAAAAGAATATCAGATGACTGATGAACAATGTCGTTATGATAGAGCAGACGGATAAACAGTTCCCAGTCTTCGAACCCTCTCATTGTCTCATCGAAGCCCTCTATGCGGTCAAAATCTTTCTTTCTGATGATTGACGTACATAAGATTGATGACTTGCAAAGCAGATCCTTGTAGGACGTATATCTTACCAGTTCTTCATCGTTGCGGGAACCAAAATATTTGACTCTTGGATAAAAGACGGCACACTCATCATTTGCTTCCATATAATGGATTCCTTGTTCCAAATAGGTTGGTGCCAGTATGTCATCAGAATCAAAGAAGAGGAGGTATTTGCCTTTAGCATTCTTTGCCCCCTGGTTACGTGCCTTTGAAGGACCGGCATTAGCTTGACGAAGACAAGTAATTCTTTCATCTCTATCGGCATATTCCTTCATCGTGGAATACGAATCATCCGTAGAGCCATCATCTACAATAATCAGGTCCCAGTTAGTGAAAGTCTGACTTAGAACAGAGTCAATCGCTTCACCAATGTACTTTGCCTGATTATAGCAGGGCATAATGATGGATATTACAGGCTTCATAAGGTGTTATCTTCTAAATGACAACTTTATTCTCTTTCGGAACGTCGCAGTATATCGGGCCAAATAATAGCCATTCAGAAAATATGACGCAACATGCATATCGATTCTTGTCATAATGCTAAACCTCTGCTTATCAATCACGCGGACATACTTGTTTAGTTTATTAAGAGTCTCTTTCCTGAATGTAGTAAGCACTTTGTTATTCACAATATCATAGAAGTAAAAACCATAAACCGAGGCAAAGCGTTTTAGCTGTATATCATAAAGATCTGGGTATGTATTATGGCAGTCATCTAAAACGTATGTCATGGCAAGCAGGAAATCTATGTACCACTGCTTGGGAGATTGAGAATCCTGGTTCATTGTGCTGCCAGAATGGATTATGTAATGGTAATATGACTTGGGGGTAGTGATAAAGTGAACGTCCTTACCTAATTGGGCTTTACAATTGTCATAGAAAAACAAAAAGTCCTCAGCTATATTTATTCCATCCCGAAAAGGAATGACGCAGAATTCCTTTCGATAAAGCTTATTCCAAAGAGCATAGTTTGTTCCGGTAGCTAACAGCAATTCCAGGAAGTGGTATGGTTCTATAATGCTACCTTCTTCATACTTGTCAGTATTAGCATGACCATATTCTGGTCCTTCCGATAGCTCCGCGATGATTCCAGATGTAACAAACAGAGCTTTGGGATCATTGGACAAATACTGATAAAGCTCTTCATACATATTCGGCTCTATCCAGTCGTCACTGTCAACAAAGGTAAACATTTCACCTTTGGATGCTCTAAAGCCGACATTCCTTGCTGCAGACTGTCCCTGGTTATGATCAAGACGGATTAATCTGAACGCTACACGACCTTGATAGGATGAGATAAACTGTTCTATCAGCTGCGGGCTTTGGTCTGTACTGCAATCATCAACGAGGATGCATTCCATATCTCCCTGATAGGTCTGCGCAGCAATTGACTCTAGACAACGGATAATGTAATCCTGTACATTATATACAGGTACTATGACAGATATTGTTGGATATTGCAACAATTGTTTCATCTAAATCGTCTGCTTATCTATTGAACAACAGGGATAGTTTTGTGAACTTCCAATAAAGCTTTTTCTTGATAATCGTTAATAGCGGAGTATCCAGTTCCCTGATTCGTTGGTCACGTTTTTTGATAGAGCGGTAAAAGCGCGGCAGAAACTCGTCAAACACCATCTCCCTTTCCTTGAGGTCAAGTTCATGGGTCTGTGGATTCTGGCTTATGCCCTCAGTATTGAAGTCTGTCACAATACGGTTCCAATGTCTGTATGAACAGTCGTACCTGAGCAATGCATCCATGAAATATTTCAAATCTGATACAATCCTGTAGTTCTCGTCAAAACCTCCATACTTCAAGAACATCGAACGTTTCATATATGTTGAAGGATGACGGACAATGCTATGCCTGAAGAAGTCATAGTCAATCTCATGTTCTTCCGGACTGTTTAACCTTTTTGTCGGGTCACTATCTAGAATCATGTCGCCCGCCACTATGTCTTCAGTACATGACATGGAATTAAAGTCGCCTATCACATTCTCATCCACTAAGCAATCGCCACTATTCAGAAAATGAAGATAATCGCCTGTAGTATGGGCAATTCCCTTATTCATAGCATTGTAGATGCCCTTGTCAGGTTCAGAACACCAATAACCCAAGTTAAAGTGATTGTTCAAGTCTGAAATAACCTCCTTACTGCCATCAGTACTACCACCATCAATGATGACCCACTCATAATCGTGAGAGGTCTGAGACATGACAGATAGGATGGTCTTCTCCAGCCCTGTCTTGTTATTGTAATTGATGGTTATGATGGAAAGTTTCATAATGAATGTACACTAATTTGTGTATTCCCATTTCAATAACATGCGCAATGTATCTGCAAAATCAACAGAGAATTTATGAGTACCGAATTTATTCATGTGAACAGCGGCAACGAAATTACAGGTATCATTACATAATGGATAATTATCTGCATAGTTCAGAAAAACAAATCCATGTTTTGAAGCGATGCCTTTGAAGTAATCGCTCTCCTCCTTCAAAAGGGTCGTCTTTCGGGTTGCTTCTATATACATAGGCGATTTAACGAGGATGACTTTAATCCCTTTTGACTCACACTCATTCATAAAGTTCTCAAACAGGTACTTAGCTTCGTCATTCATTTCTCCTGATATGGATTTGAGTTTGCGGAGTTCAGTCCCATCCCAATCACCTTCTTCATAGTAAAGTCCCCTGTCAGTAGGGTGAAACCTGTGATGCGTAATGCCCAAGAACTCTGTCAGCCCGTCTTTGATAACGTCTCTATATCCCCAGTATCGATATAATGGCAGATAAACTTCGGGTATAGAGAATCCGACTCTTCTCATTTCCCAACGCATTTTTTTATCCCATACAAGTGGCAGGAACTGCTCTGATTGGTGATGGTGAGGCGCCTTCCATATCTGCATCATGCCGAAACCAACTTCATACACAATAATTCTGGGAAGTGGATTATGTTCCGCATACAATCGATATTTCATCAATTCTACATTGACAGCATATCCTCCGCATCCCAAATTATAAGCCTTCAGATGACAAATAGAATCTATGGTATTTGGTTCGAAATGTGACAAGGCTCTGGAATTTCCCATTATGACCAAATCAGATGAAGCATTTCCATTCTTGCAGTCAGCCCAAGACATAAAACGTAAGTCCTCCATTTTCAGCAGTCCGTCGCTTATGGCATAATCGAGAGCGTACGCCAGGAAAAGCTGGACAACAACAAATATAGTTGTTTTAAGCAAAAACTGCTTCATCAGAATTGGAAATAAATAAAGTTTACGGCATTACCTCCGTATGCAAATATCAGAAACAACAGGAAAGTGTAAACAGAGTATCTTACTATACCATATTTACAACATGACAAGTCAAGTCCATGCTCCTTCCTTCGCAGAATCCATTCTAGGGACAATAGAACAGCAATCATCATAAATATGCTATTCATATTAAATCCATAAATAGCAGGTTTTGTGAAAAACCCCTGTGACAGCATCCTTGATGTATATCCAACGAACTGTGTTAAACTGTCAGCGCGGAAGATAATCCATCCGAATACGACTAACACAAATACCGTGACAATGCGTATAACTTCCTTATATGTGGGAAGCACAGAGTTAAAAGCCACAACATCTTTATACTTTGTATTGCATCCTATTAAAATAGCTATCACCATTAACAGCCCATGATAGAAGCCCCAGCAGACGTATGTCAGATTAGCTCCATGCCACAGGCCAGAGAGAAGGAAGATAATCATGGTGTTACGTAAGAGCTTACCTTTGCCATTCCTGCTGCCTCCTAATGGGATGTAGACATAATCGACAAACCATGTATTGAGGCTGATGTGCCAGCGTCTCCAAAACTCATTGACATTCCTGCTGAGATATGGAAAATGGAAATTCAGTTTCAGTCTAATACCAAACAATTTTGCAACACCAATGGCTATGTCTGAATAACCTGAGAAATCGCCATAAATCTGAAAGGTAAACAGTATAGCTGCCAAAAACAAAGTACTACCGTTTTCATCTTGGTAGTTATTGAATACATGATCGACGAATATAGCACAATTATCTGCGATGGCAACCTTTTTGAAGAAGCCCAGCAGAATCTGGCGACAACCATCTACTGCCAGATTATAATCGAAAGTTCGTTTTGAGAGTATCTGCGGTAGCAGATTCTTGGCACGCTCAATGGGGCCTGCAACCAACTGAGGAAAGAAACTAACGTATGCAAAGAATGCAATCATGTCAGACGTTGGTTTGATGCCTTTTCTGTAAACATCGATACTATAACTAAGAGCCTGAAACGTGTAGAAGCTGATACCTACAGGAAGAATCAAATTAAGGGTACTTGCATGAAGATGGATACCACAAAGGCTGAAAGCGTCAATAAAACTACAAACAAAGAAGTCGAAATATTTGAAAACAGCAAGAATGCCTAAGCTCAAGATGATATTTGAATAAAGGACTCCCTTCTTTTGGACTTCATTATGACAATATTTATCTATCAGAATACCACTGACCCAGCTACAAAAAGAGGTAAAGGCAATAAGTAACAGGAAACGCCAATCCCACCACCCATAGAAAACATAACTTGCCACCAGTATAAAAGCATTTTGCAATCGAAGACTACGATTGAAAACAAACCAATATAGCAAGAATACTATAGGTAGGAATAAAAGAAATTCTATTGAGTTGAATAACATCTTAAACAGAGACTATGGCAAAACAGAATGATATACATCTGCCAATTGTACAGCAGCTTTTTTCCACGAAAAACGACTAAGTTGGTTCTGCTGTTTTATGAGCAACATTTCACGTTCCTTGTCACTTATCGCATAGAGTATCTCAAATTGCTGTTGAAAATTCGATTCTGATGGTTTCAAATTAAAATAAATTGCTGCATCTCCTGCAACCTCTGGAAAACAACTTGCATTATTAAGCATTACAGGACAATTAGCCTTATAAGCTTCCAATATAGGGATACCAAAGCCTTCGTATTCACTAGGATATACGAAACAAACTGCATTGTGATATAATAGATATAATTCTTCGTTAGTCGAGACCCAATAATGAACAAACCTTTCCTTTACACCAAAACTATACATCATTCTAAGCTCATCCTCATTGAAAGGCTTTCCCGTACAGATGACTTTTATCTCTTGATGTTCCTTTAACACTTTTGCAACCTCTTTGACGAACAGATTGAAGTTTTTATAGTAACCTCTTTCGCCCACATATAATAAATAAGGAGAGAAATCTTGAAATTTCGAGTTATTCACAACATCAGGACTTGGAACTGAAAGATGTTCACTTCCATGATATATCACATGTACTTTTTCCTCTGGTATGTGAAGAATACTTACAATGTCATTTTTTGTTTGTTCGCTTACGGCAATGATAGCTGAAGCTTTGGATACAAGCTTTGTTATCTTAGATATTTGCCATTCCCAATCGTTTATATTCAATGACCGATAAATAAAAGGAATCATATCATGAATTGTTAGAACGAATGGCCTGCCGTTGAGATAAGGCAGGAAATAGTCATCAAAGAAAGTTGGATGGAAAACGTCAAATTTGCCTTTCTTCAATGCCTTTATTGACTGCATCTTCTGATACTCATTACTGAGAAAATACAGATGGTTGTCTGACTGATACGGAAGGCCATAGGAAACATGATTATATGCACTAAACAACCTACCTTTCATAGGAAAATGAAATGGGGCAATAAAGTGTTCTAAGTCATATCCTCGTGGCCTACCAATTCTCATCTCGCGCAGATAAGTGTTATCTGTTTCGTTTATCGCAATCTCGGCATCAATGTTATCTGGCAAGTTTTTGTATAACTCAGCAAAACAACGAGAAACGCCGCCATGAGACTGCATAGCAAATGCCTGATAGTCGTACAGAACTTTCATGTTAAAACCTTAAAGAAACGAGAGAGGCAACTCTGTTTGAAAGACTTTTTGCAGGAATACATAATAGCAATGATAGAACTATTGAGGAAAGAATATTCACTGTAGGTGGAATATTCGTTAGATTCTTTAGCAATTCATATATTAGCGTATGAAGTATGTATAATTCTAGGGAATAATTGCCTAAAAATCTTACAATCTCCAATATTAACCGCCCCAGCATCAACTTTGTTTGTTTCAAATATTCAAAAAGTATTGCAAATAGAATAATGAACCATAAATGGTGTAAAGTTGATGGAAAAAAGAGAAATCTATAAAAAGCCAAAAGTACCGTTTTGATTATCGGTTCACAAAGGAACACTATTATAAGAAACGCGCTTATCGCATTTGGTTCGTATTCCTTCATCTTAGCAACTATCATGCCAAGCAAAAAAAGCCGGCATTTGAGTAATGCCCTGGTAATTTTGAAATTCATCCTTTGAGAAATAATCGTTTTTTACATAATCAAGTATCAAAAGCATTGAAAGAAAGAAAAAACCACAATAAAAAATACCATATTTAGATTTTAATAATCTGTATAAAAATGGCGAAAGAAAATAAAACAACATCGTCACAGAAACATACCACATTGAATATACATTACCTTCTATCCAAAAATTGACAGTTGTCAATCTGGCTAACAGGATATATATACTTTTTCCTTGCATAAGAGTAAGAAAAGATATGATTGGGCCTGCAACAATAAGAAATGGAAGATATAACCGTAATAAACGCTTCTTAAAGAATGGCAAAATTCTATCTTCCTTTTCTAAAGAATAAAAACAACCAAAGCCTGACAAGAACAAAAACCCTTCTGTGAAAATCCACTGACGGGGCGTATTTATCATTTCGACATACCACCAATTCTGTATGTCAGCTATCACAAGGAAATGAAGGGAGAACACCGCAATCGTCGCCACCCCCATCAATTCTGTCCTGTTTCGACTTATTTGTGAAATAATATCTAACATAATAAAATAAAACCGTTTGTAAACAAAACTATAAAAATCTAATATTTACAGTAGTATTTATGATTCTTAACCTTTTCTTAAATATAGAAAATCTGTAAACCAACAGGTTCCAGTCGGACAAAGGTCATGAAAAGAACTGGGGCTGAACCATATTCACGTGCTGAGATCACCTATAATCCATTTTAGTTCGCCATGTTTAACCATCTTCTCAAATATTGGCAAAAGAACCAGACATGCAATGATCATACAAACAAGTCGAGGCAATGGAGATCCTATGGGTATATAGCATATTGTCAACAGAAGTATCCAATGAAGACAATAATAAGGCATAGAATGTTTGCCAATATAATTGAAAAAATTCGCTATTTTCACACTTTTACGAGATAATAGACTCGCAATTCCTTTAATGGAAATACATCCACTAACCAATGCCACATAACCTGTAAAAAAAATGCCGCTCTTTGGTGCTCCTGCAAAAACTGATAAATGAGACGGATAGATTATCAGTATGAACAAGTATGTTGCCAAAGATGCCCAAAAATATTTATTCTCAACATCTTTTCCTACGAGATAGCCTACGATCATAAGGGACAAGCCAACAGGTATATTTTTAAGATATAAAGGAATGTTATCAAATGAATCAATGCAATCTACCACTTGCATTATTGCCACGATAACAAGCAATGAGATAAATAGCATTCTTTTACTAAATCTGTTCACCATTATATTCATCAAGATTCTACAAGTGAATAGCGAAAGCAAAAACCATAATGGCAGATTTGCTTGTGGCGCGCCATACTTAATGAAATCAAAAAAAGCGTACTTTATAGAGATTTTAGTAGACGTGACAATATCCATCCACTCAATAGTAAATGTCTGGCAAAGAATAACACAAAAGACACCAATTGCTGAAAAAACCATATATGGAACTATCAAACGGAAGAAACCCGTTTTTATTATCTCCTTTATTGGCTTTGCCCGAAAACAAACGCCAGCCTTGAAGAAGAAAAAAGCAAGATAGAAACATAACACATCAACAATCATATAGAGATTACCTGGATTTGAACAAAAACCGATAATATGTTCTATTATAACAATAAGTAGGCAAAAGCCTAATGCAATATCCAAACTCTTATCTCTGTTGCTATTCATTTTCCCTTTGCTTTGAAAATTCTCAATCTTTGCTTCAACTTTTGAGCGTATGGCGAACACCCGATAATCGGGTAATATTATAACTATGTGATTTTTGTAATTACCAGAGCTATAAGGCGCAAAATACTTTTCTCAATCTGGTCCTAATAGCCACCTTTGATCTCAATTTTATGAACGCATCCTTAAACGCATAGTATGGATTTGTATTACATCTATAAAGATTGTATATTTCCTGAATTTTTACGTTTCTTTTTATAACATCTTTAGGAAGAGCATGATTATACAGAGCTTCTCTATTAGCATCTGTATCACTTGACCCAATTCCTCCAGAAAAATCAAATAAAGCAGCTTCGGATATTTTCTGAGAACTTAGACCGTTGTCGTCAGTTTCACAATTGATTCCACTACCATCATAGCCGCAGTTACGGACCAACGATAGTGCAGGTCTCAACTGATACGTTCCCTCCAAAATATTCATTGTGGTGAGCATGACATCTCCCCAATGGGCTTTTTGTTGCACCATATAATATAGCATTGAATACAGTGCTGGGTAAATATCAATGATTTGACGCCCTTTCTTCCGAGAATAGACAACGTTCTTAAAGTAGCTGATATCATTCAACGTCTTTATGTATTTATTTTCTTTGTGAGCCCAGTAACCTGCACCCCATGAGCAATTATCCTTGCTCAAATATGAAGCGTATTCCCCTTGATCATAAGCGTCCTCACAGTTATATCCTGATACCGTAACCACTCGTTCATCATCCCAAAACAATTCCAGCGCTTGGTTTATATAGTCAAGGAAAGCCGGAGCGAAGATATTGTCATCTTCTGTAGCGATATATGCACCATAATTGGTTTTACAATAATTCGCGAGAAAAGCCCAGTTTCCATTAGGACCAAGGTTTTCCTTATGCTCAAAGAATGTTACTTTCTTAAAGCCAGTAATAGTAGGAATGTATGATTTGATTTGCTGATAGCCTTCTTTATATTTCTCATGCGGAGGATAGTCAAGTCCTATAACAAGCTCCGTTTCTTCAGCATGAGTGCAACGGGCAAGAGACTCAACACAATTTCTGAGATGAGTATATCGGTTTAAAGTCGGTATAATTACTGGGAAATACTTCATTTCTTCAACTAATCACAACAATTCTTCTGCTCAAAGTCGTTATCAAATCATAACCGTCCCACACAAGGGTGAAATCCATAGACTTTCCTAATGGAACAAACCTATCCACCCCTTGCGGATGATCCTCATTTACAAACTTGAGAATCTGTTCAAGAGTGAGACCATAATAGGTGACAGTCTGGCTCTTAATAGTTGCTATAGGTAGGATTTCTGTCAATGATTCAGCATCATACTCATAGAAATAACCGCTATTGAAACGATAGTCCATCAGTTCAGGTGAGAGTTTATCCACCTGAATACGTGTGAGCAAAGGTTGCTCTACTGTAACTTTGCCGAGTTTCAGATTGGCAGCGGCCTTATAAAGGGCATTCATCTTGCCTATTGTCTGAACAGGTGCAATGTGGTAATGATCCTGAGCATAGGCAACGACCTTATTCCAGAACAATTCCTTTGCCTCAGCCTTCTTCTCTCCTACCCATACAATGATACGTGGAGCCGTGCAAGCATTCTGGTCGGAGAAATAGGTGTCGTTATAAAAGTTCTGAACCACCTTATTCTGATCTTCTGCAGCGAGGAATGCATCTGCATTCAGCACAGAGAAGGAATAGCGGTCGGCAAAGTTCACTTCGTTGGCACGGGGCTGTAGCGGTGACTGACGTATTTCTGCAATGGTTGCATCACCACCCCAGACAACACGACTCTGACACATACCAGAGAACAGGTCGGTAATCTCTTTGATTGGAGGATATTTTACAAAACTGACATAAGGTGTCATATCCTTGTGAGTGGTTTCTAACAACTCTCGTACACAGTCACTGATTATCTGAACCTGCGGAAAGTCCTTTGCTGGCAAACGAACAATATTGGCATTACCAGCCAATAAACCAGCAGCGAAACTAAATGCACAGTTTACAGGCACGTTACTTGGTGTGCTATGGAATACAATACCACGCCCTAATCTGTGCTCCAAATCCATGTACTTGGCTTTCTCCTGCATCAAAGCGCCCTTACGACACCAGAAACCAAAGGTCATAACATCAGAATACTGACGGCCTCGGTGCATCAACAGTTTTGACAGGTCATTAAAGAACGAGATTACAGGCTCTGCAAACGGGGGCATTGCTGACACGGACGACATCTGATCAATGGTCTTATCATCGCCTATCACATATTCAAGACCGCTCAGTTTACCAAACTTAGCAGCGTAAGTATCAGAACAGCCACGTATTTCTGCATTCTTGATACGACCGCGAATATGGAAGTACTTACCTTTACGTCCGCAAGGGCAATCATCCTCACCGAGGATTACACCTTCATCTTCTGTCAACAGCACGTGGCCTGGATAACTCTTGGGGAGTACACTTACAACCTCAATGATACCAGTTTCTCCATTCTTGGCAACGCTGAAGTCCTTCGGATTACGGATGATGATATCAGAGAAGTTTGATGCGTGGAGATGACCACATTCGCACTCAATGTAAATAGTGCCAGTCTGTTCAACCATTCCATAATAGTCGTGAACATTCTCTACCTTGATACCACAGACATTATTCAGGCACTGCTTGAACTGGGCGGTAGATACAGACTCTGCCACCAGTTTCTTCCATCCACCTCCATGAATGAGGACACCCTTTGAAAGGTCAGGTTTGTAGCCACTTTCCAACAACCTCTTATAGAAGTGCTGCCAAATCATAAAGGTGAAACCAAAGAGAAAAATGGTCTCATCCTTATGCTCTTCCAAGAAGGCTTTCAAACCATCAATGTCAAGTTCCATATTCTCATTCAATGCATACATGCGTTTGCTGCCAAACATGGAAAAACCAAGGATACCAGCTCCACGAGCAGAGAACATGTTTCTATCCTTAACCACATTGCTGGTGTCCAGAATAATCATGGGCACACGCTTATTACCCAGCAGAGAGGCCACAATCTTTGTCAATGTCTTGGTCTGATTGGCAGAGGTTTCGCGGTCCAGATATATCTTAGAGGTCTTCTGACCTGTAGTTCCAGAGGAGGTCATGGTCTTAATAACCTCATCTTCTGCCACACTGCGTAGCGTCAAGTCCTTAAAAAGGCTTACCGGCAGATAAGGCAAATCCTCGTAATGCCGCACCCTGTTGATGTCAAAGCCAGTACCATCCAGCATCTTGCGGTACTCCTCACTATGCTCATAGTGGTATCTTGTCAGTTCTACAAGATACTCATCCAGCACAGCATGCTTCTCATCTTTCTCCAATGAGTATGGTGCAATCTGCAACAAATGCTCTAATGTCATATCAATACTTGTAATTCAGGATAATTTATCTTTCCTGATGAATATTTAGGTATGGCTTTTATTACTTTTACAGCGAAAGCCCTGTTATTAAATCCAGTCTGTTCAACAAGCAAATTGATGATACGTAACTCTAATCCCTCTTGGGTCACAAAGACAGTAATTTTATCGTCTATTCCCACACAGGCACAGTTTATTGTGACAGATTTGACGATTTGCTCAATCGTATCGAGATTACAGCGATTGCCCCATACCTTCACAAATCTCTTTAGCCTGCCTGTAATATAATAATAACCATCATTGTCACGCCTTGCAACATCGCCGGTCCGTAAAACACTATGGTTTTCATCACCTTTGGCCAAATCAGCACGACACTCAGCATATCCCATTGATACATTCGGCCCTTCGTAAACCAATTCACCATCCACATCAGCCTCTTCTATCAAATTACCATTTACGTCTATCAGAGAAAACTTTCCTTCTGGAATGGCAATCCCTATACTGGCATATTTATCCAAGGCATGTTCCTGAGGCAGGTAGCTCATACGGGCTGTCGCTTCCGTCTGACCATACATAACAAAGAAACGCTTGCCCTTACTCCGTGCCCATTCTATATATTCTTTGGCAATATCTTTGTTCAACTTTCCGCCCGCTTGTGTCATGGTCTTTAAGTGGGGCAAGTCCATCCGGAAGAAGCGCAGCATCTTTAACATCTCATACGTATAGGGAACACCGGCCATGCTTGTAGCCTGATGTTTTTTCATAAAATCCCAAAAATTGCGTTGGGCTATAGTACCTTCTGTCAGCAAGATTGTGGCACCCTTGATGAGATGGCTATTAATCACAGATACTCCATAACTGTAATATGAAGGCAGTGTGGTCACCGGTCTTTCGTTCTCATCAATCTCCAGATATTCGGCTATGGATTTTGCATTAGCTAATACATTTTTGGAAGATAGGCGTACAAACTTCGGAGAGCCTGTACTGCCAGAGGTTGTCAAACATAGCGCCAAGTCGGCGTTAATTGTTGGTTTTTCCACAGATGATTCATACTGCACTCTCTGCAAGGAATATGTTGCATAGGTGTATATTGTATCACCGCCAATCACAGGAACCTTATCATTATCAGCCCAGACATATTCTGGCTGGTATATGCACATCAGCTTCTTTAACACCGAAAAATCTTTGCTTCCATCTAATAGGACAATGGGTATATGGTGTTCTAAACAAGACACATAGCCGACAAAAGATCCCAGTCTGTTCTCACAAAGGCAGAATAGTAAACCTTCATCAGTCATAGCCTCAGCGAACCTTGCCGTTTCAGCATTCAACTCGCCATAGGTAAGCCTTTCTTCCTTATCAGTGACAACTGCAGTATTGTCTTTATAACTTTCTAACTGAAACATCGACATCTATCTTTACAGTGCCACCTCTACGTCCTCTGCAATCAGTTCCGGAGTCAGTCTGTTCTGGGCAAGCAAGCCATCGTAGTCACATGCCAAGTCAAAACTGTCATGAATACCACAGCGAAGCAACTTTGGCATACCCATCTGCTCTGTCATCACTTCGGCCACTGCGGCTCCCAGCCCCCCCATCTTGTTATGTTCCTCAACGGTAACAGCCAACTTATAGTTTTTGGAAGCCATTACAGCCTCCATATCAATAGGCTTCACGGAAAACATATCATAGACGGTAGCTGTAATGCCTTTCTCTTCAAGCTTAGCAGAGGCCTTGATTGCAGCACTCACCATAGTACCCACAGCATAAATCACCACATCGTTGCCTTCTTTTAACTTATTGGCCTTGCCAATCTCAAAGGCAGTTTCCTCTTTATATACCATCGGGCAATTGAGGTTGCCAGTTAGGCGCATATAAACAGCATCTTCTTCCTGACGGGCAAGTTCAAATAACTTAATCGCAGAAGCGCCATCAGCAGGAGATAGAATCTTCAGATTAGGCATAGACCGCATCACAGCCAAATCCTCTATGCTGTAATGTGTATTGCCTGCAAAACCTTGACTCAAACCAGCACCAGAACCCACCACAATAATGCGCTCCTTCATATAGCCACAGAAGTGACGGATCTGCTCACAACTGCGCATGGTAATAAAAGTGGCATAAGTAGTAGCACAAGGATGGAATCCTTCTGCTGCTAATCCTGCAGCAATGCCAATCATGTTCTGCTCTGCAATACCAATATTGTAGAACTGACCAGGATAGTTTTCTATGTACTTGGTCATACCTGACAGGGTTGCCAAGTCGGCTGTCAGGAGGATGAACTTATCATCTTCTTTAGCAGCATCCAAAACAGCCTTTCCGAAGATGGAACCTCGCTGTCCCAGCATAGAACAGGTACGTGCACTAAGTTTTGTTATCTCAAACATTTTCAACCTCCATGACTGCTTGTTCGTATTCTTCCAGAGACAGCGTATGGTGATGCCATTCCTTGACTCCTTCAATGAATGACACACCCTTACCTTTAATAGTATCAGCAATAACACAGGTGGGCTTATCACTCGTCGTCTTCAATGCTTTTGACAATGCATCGCAATCATGACCATCGACAACAGCAACATCAAAGCCAAAAGCATCAAATTTCTTTTCAAGAGCAATTTGGTTCATCACTGTTTGTGTAGGTCCATCATACTGTAGTTTGTTGCGGTCAACAATAACTGTGAAATTTTCCAGTCCAAAATGAGCAGCAGACATAGAAGCCTCCCAAATCAGGCCTTCATCACACTCACCATCACCCACCAAAACAAAGACGCGGTTGCTCAACCCCTTTCTCTTGCAAGATAAAGCTAATCCAACGGCGAAGGTCATGCCCATACTCAAGCTACCGCCAGAGAACTCAATACCGTTCTCTAAGTTGCGCATGGCATGGCCGTGGAAATGAGAACCGTTGGTTTCAAAACTGGCAATATCTTCATCTGTCAAAAAGCCGACCTTGTTAAGTGCAGAATAATAAGCCAACACACAATGGCCTTTACTCACTACCAATCGGTCACGATTCTCGTCATAGGGATTATTAACGTCAAAATGGAGTACATCTCCATAAAGTGTAGCCATTATCTCAATCGCAGATAATCCCGGCCCCAAGTGGGAACCGTTTTTTCCACAATCAAAGGCCATCTTAAGGGCAGACAGCCTCAAGTCTTTCGAAAACCGATTTAAGTCCATGTGTCTTTACTATGATATTGAAAGACGCAAATCAGTGCCACCTCCATCTACCCTGATGGTTTCACCAGTGATATAGGAGGATTTGTCATATGCCAAGAAGAGACATACCTCAGCGACTTCTTCAGGAGTGCAAAAACGATGGAAGCACAGGCCTTTCTTAATCTGGGTCTCTGCCTCTACGTCCAACACGTCCAGCATCTTGGTCTCAGTTAAGCCTGGCGCAATAGCATTTACGCGAATGCCCGCACTACCCAACTCCCTTGCGAGTTTCTTGGTGGCAATGACCATAGCAGCCTTGCTGGCGGCATACTCCATTTGTGAAGTATCTTCGCCCCACGCAGCAATACTGGCAATGTTGATGACACTACCACTATGTTGCCTCATCATGAGGCGGCACACCAGCTGCGTCAGTTCTATAGCGCTGAAAAAATTCACTTCCATCACGCGGCGAATGTCCTCCATCTTGGTCATGGTGAACAGACGGTTAGGACTAACAATACCTGCCGCATTGACAAGGATATCTACAGAAAGCTTTTCTTTCAGAATGTCTTTAACGCCCTCTTTGATGTTGTCAGAATTGTCCAATTCCATACGGACAGGTTTAATCCATACCTTGCACTCATCTTCCAACTGATGAATCTTATTCAAGAACTCCTCATCGTCGCGGTGGATAATAGCCCAGCAGTTGCAACCATTTTTAGCAAATAGTTGCAAGGTAGCCAGTCCTATACCGCTTCGGGCACCTGTAATGATGGCATTCTTTCCGTTAAGCATTCTGCACACCATTGCTCAGATTTCCACTTCGTATTTCTTCAATATCTCCTTTCCTTTCTCGTAAGAGGAGAGATCAATGATATCATCAGTCTCCATCATAATATCGAATGCGTCCTCAATGGCTGCGACCAGCGTCATGTGCCCCACAGAATCCCACTCAGCGACTCCTTGATACTTAAGCTCAGCAAGTTGAGACTCTGTTACATTCAATGTTTCGCAGAAAACTGCATTGTACTTCTCTAAATTTGTCATTATTTTATCTATATTAATATTATTTCTGGACATACTATGCCATTTGTTTCAAAATAAGCACTACCCCATGCCAATCCCACACCAAATGCTACTGCCAAAATACGCACTTTTTCGCTTCGCATCTTACTATTTAATTGAGTAACAATAGTAAGCGGAATAGATGCACTGCTGGTATTGCCATATTCTCCCATACTATATGGGGTCTTTTCAGCGGGAATTTTCAATTTCTTTCTAATTTTCTCATTCATATACTGATTTGCCTGATGCATGAGAAAATAGTCTATTTCATTGATATCAATTCCGTATTTTTCACATAGGGATCTTACACTTTTCGGAGCAGTGTTTACACCAAAAGCAAAAACTCCCATGCCATCCATGGTACTGTCTTTGTCACGTCGGATAATATTCTCTCCATACTCTTTGTATTGTAGAGACTCTTCTGTAATAGGGTTTCGTAATCCGCCATGTTTTGTAATAATGGCAGAATAATCGCTACCCCTTGTTCCAAAATTGAACAAGATATTACTTGCGGTCTCATCGTATTCAAGAGCAGTGGCCGCACTTCCATCTCCAAACAAAGGACGGGTTTCTTTATCTAAAGGAGAACATAAAAGAGATGATGTATCACCATTTAACAACAGTGCCCTTTTGATATTCCCAGAACTGACGAGTGTTGACAGAACCGAAAGACCATTCACCCAACCAGAACAGCCCTGATTGATGTCTATTGTCATGCAATTCTCTGACAGGCCTAACCTATCCTGAAGAATACATGCCGTTGGTGGCTCTGGATAATCATGCGAAAGGGAGACAAAACATAGAGCTTCTACAGACAACTTGTCCCATTGCAGTTCGTTAAGCAATTTCTCAGCTGCAGCCAAGGCCATATCCGACGCAAGTATAGAATTATCAGGAACGGTATGTTTCTGCTTAATTCCCGTCTGTGCTATTACCCTTTCTGCTTCGCCTTCACGAAAAACAGGTATCGTGAGGTTGTCTTCCACATGTGCAGGAGCACAGGCGGCAATACCTGCTATTCTTACATTCTTTATATCTAAAAATGCCATTATCTTATGGAATAACCTCCATCAATTATCATATTTGTACCTGTTACCCATTGACTTGCATCTGAAAGCAAATATGAAATCGCCCAAGCAATCTCTTCTGGCTTTCCATATCTTTTCAATGGATAATTTTGTTTATCCAACTCTACTTGTTCATTAGTTATATCACCCGAAGCCAATATGTTTGTTTCGACCATACCTGGGCATATTGCATTCACCCTTATTCCCTTCTGAGCTAATTCTAATGCTGCACAAGGAACAAAAGCACTGATTGCTCCTTTAGTACTCGAATACATAGCATTACCAACAACAGTAAAGCCTATTCCTGCTATTGAACTTGTAAAAACGATAGAGCCACCATTATGTATTTTCTTTTGTTTCAAAAGATATTTCACAATCATAATTGGTGCTATCGTATTTACGTCTAATAATCCATGAATGTCTTCTTCCTTTATAAATGGTATTGGCTTTGCTTTTGTAAAACCTGCGTTATTAACTAATCCGTCAATGACAGGAAGGGTTTCTATCATTTCTTTTAGTTCTTGTTCATTACTAAAATCGCATATACGCATTTCATGCCCCTCTCCGGCCATTGCGCTTAGAGTTGTTTCCAACCGTTCTTTGTTTCGTGCCGTTATGACGATCCTGGCACCTAGTTTAGAGCACTCTATAGCAGTTGCCCTTCCAATTCCCGATGATGCTCCAGTTACAAGAATTGTTTTACCTGCTAAAGAAAAAGGGTTATATGACATGATTAGTATCTATTTCGGTATCATTAACATTAACTAAATCTGAAACTACCATATTATCAACCGAGAGTGCGACCGTACCCCATGAAAGGCCAATACCAAACCCACAGCATAACAATTTTGTCGGTTCCTTCACTCTGTCACGCAGTTCTGTTACAATAGTCAGTGGAATTGAAGCTGATGAGGTATTGCCGTAATGACACATTGAAGAAGGGAGTTTCTCCTTGTCAAACTTTAATTTCTTGGCAATCATAGTGTTCATCTTCATATTTGCTTGATGAAGTACCAAATAATCACAACTACTATAATCGAAGCCAAAGTGTTCCGCCAACTTTTTCACAGATTTTGGCGCTGTTGATATTCCGAAGGAGAAGACATCCATACCTTTCATCCAAGTTTGGAGTCTATTCCATCTATGGCCTTCTACCTCTTGATAAACAAGAGATTGTTCAGAAAACTGATTCCGGCTGCCGCCATCAGGAATGATAATCGCATCATATCCACTGCCATCAGTGCCAAAATGGAACATCATAGGCTCTGCCTTCTCATCGTACTCCAAGGCTGTAACAACACCTGCCATACCAAACAATGGGTCATTCTCTTCAGGATTCCTCCGTTTGCCATCTCCAACCATTAAGAGAGCTTTCTTAACTCCTCCCGTGGCTATTAATGAAGCAGCATTACTCAATCCATAGACCCAGCCAGAACAACCAAGAGAAATGTCCTCAGCATAACATTCTTTTGATAAACCTAACCTGTCTTGCAAAATACAAGCCGTAGCTGGTTCAATATAATCAGGCGTCTGTGATACAAACAGTAATAAATCTATCTCATCCTTATTCCAATTTAAATCCTCTATTAATTTCTCTGATGCAGCATAGCACAGGTCAGCTGTAGTAAGAACAGATGATACTCTTCGCTCCGCAACTCCTGTTGATTCAATAAATGCTTGTGCATCATAATTGTCGGAACTGGAGAAGTCAGAAGCATTGCTAACAATACTGCTGGGAACACCTCCCGCCATTCCGGCAATTCTCACATGATTAATATTGATAAACGCCATTCGAATTTATGCTTTGGCTTTAACAGCGTTGAACAAATCCTCAACCGTGTTTGAATTACGAATATCATCACCCTTTATGGTGATATCATACTCTTCGTCAACCATTGCAATAACACTCAATGCCACCAAACTTGACCACTCGTCCAATTCTTTGAAAAGGGTTTCTGCCTTGATGTCATCCGTACCTAAATCGTCAAACTGCTCTGCGAAATTCTCAATAAAATGCTTAAGTTCCATAATTAGTTCTTTTATAATTGTAATATCTTTGCCGGATTTCCGTAAACTGTCTGTTCATCTTTTACACTCTTAATAACAACAGCACCAGCACCTACCATACAACTGTTACCAATCTTTACACGTGGTAAGATGATTGAATTCGTTTGAATAGCTGTAGCCTCACCAAGTTGAGAAGCCCCCCCCATAAAAGACCGCGCACCCAAATGACAATAGTTATCAATTTTAGCATCATGACCAACTATTGAGTATGAAAGAAAGGTCACAAAATTACCAATCGTGATGTCACATGAGATACTAACATATTCTCCTAAAATACACCCTTTGCCTATGATGGTGTTGGGGGCGATATATGCTGTTTTATGTATAATATTAATAAAATCACCTCCCTTATTTAGCATGATTTCTACATAATGCTTCTTCCACTTAGTATCGCCAAGGGCACATATAAAGACATCATCAGGTTGTACTTGATAATGCTCTACGCTGTCAATAATGGAGGGATAGCCAGGCATACCGTCCAAAGCATCTTTCTTGTCATCTAAAAAACCTTTGACAATAAATTCGGTTCCATAACCACGACAAAAAGGAAGCATGTTAAATACCTCACGCCCCCAGCCTCGAGCACCAATTATTAATAGATTCTTCATTACATCAGTTCTTTTTTTATTATACTAACTACACGAAATACATCATCATCTGTCAAACCATGATGCATCGGCAGACAAATAACTTCATTGGCCATTTTTGTTGCTACTGGTAAGTTCTCCTCCGTAGCACTGGGCAAACATCTATAAGTAGAAAAGTCACTAATCAGTGGATAGAAGTATCTACGGCCATAAACTCCATGTTCTTGCATTTTGAAATACAACTCATCACGTGTCATACCATAACGCATAGCATCTACAAATATGGGGAAATAAGAATAATTATGGCGAACACCAGCTATGTCTTCCCAGAAAGTGATGCCATCTATGTCACGCAGTGCTCTGCGATACTGCATAGCCACTTGATGACGGGATTCAATGGCTGCATCAACCTGTTTCAAATTGAGTAGGCCGTAGGCAGCACGTACCTCGTCCATCTTAGAGTTGATGCCAGGAGCGACGACCTCGGTCTCGCCGGAGAAGCCGAAGTTCTTCAGGTAGTCGATGCGACGTTTGGTAGCCTCGTCATGCATAATAATTGCACCGCCTTCGACAGTGTTGTAGACCTTGGTTGCATGGAAACTAAGTGTACTCATATCGCCTGTTTTCAACACGCTTTCCCCATGAACTTCTACGCCAAAGGCATGGGCGGCATCATAGATAACCTTCAAACCATATTTGTCGGCAATATGCTGGATACCCTCCGTATCACAGGGCTTACCATAGACATGTACGGGCATAATAGCCGTAGTATTGGGAGTGATGGCGGCCTCTATCTTATTAGGGTTGATGCAACAGGTTTCAGGGTCGATATCCACGAAAACAGGTTTGATACCGTTCCACCACAAAGCATGGGTAGTAGCAACGAAGCTATAGGGGGTGGTGATGACCTCACCTGTAATTTTCAGTGCCTGCAAAGCGGTTATCAATGGCAGGGTACCATTGGTGAACAGGCTAACATAGGGTACCTTCAAGTACTCGGCCAAAGCATGCTCCAAGCGTTGGTGGTACTCTCCGTTATTAGTAATCCACTTCCTATCCCAAATGTCTTTCAGTATCACATGGAAATCATCAAGATTTGGAAGTAATGGCGATGTGACGGTAATATCTTTCATTCAATTCTCCTAATTCAACAGATTGAAGCTGAGGCGTAATCACTTCCAGTGAGAGTAACAAGCCCCCAACTATCTTGCCATAAGATATTCTGCTTTTTACTTTGATACTTCATTTCAAAAGTCAAAACATTATAACACTGATCCATAACCTTAGCCCCTACATAATCTATCATTGTGGATGCTTCAACATCAATAGAAAAAAGTCTCTTACTCAGATGATGATTCTTTAATTCTATTTGAATAACAAAATCATCTTTGTCTTGTGGCAAATCCAACACATTTGTATAGAAATTGAAAAGCCGAATCTCCGTCAACGCATCATTAACGATAACTGCGAAGTATGCATTTTTGATATCTTTATTATTACGATGAACCGCAAAACGTAATTTTATCGGCTCATCTGTTGAAAGCTCAGATGGCTCATCAACAAATGAAACTTCTTTGATTTCGAGTTCTGGCACAAGAATGATTTCATTTCTGTTTTTAGAATTTATTATCACTGACTTAGCCATTGACGCTGCCTGTTCCCTAAGATAATAATCTACACAAGAATTAGCATCGCTAACAAAATCCACCAAACCATTCTTTAAAACTATTCCATGACGGCAAAGACGACGAACAGCGCCCATATTATGACTCACGAATAACACTGTTCTTCCACCTGAAGAACTAACTTCTTTCATCTTACCAATAGCCTTCTTCTGAAACTCCGCATCACCTACAGCAAGAACCTCGTCAACAACGAGAATTTCAGGTTCGAGGAAGGCGGCAACGGCAAAACCCAACCGGACAGTCATACCAGATGAGAAACGCTTCACAGGTGTGTCGAGATAGCGCTCGACGCCAGCGAAGTCGACAATCTCGTCGAGCTTGCGGGTTATTTCCTGTCTGGTCATGCCCATGATACTGCCATTCATATAGATATTCTGACGGGCAGTCATCTCAGGGTGGAAGCCAGTGCCGACCTCTAACAAGGAGGCGATGCGGCCACGATAGGTGATATGGCCGGTGGTGGGAGCGGTGATATGGCTGAGGAGCTTCAAAAGGGTGCTCTTGCCGGCACCGTTCTTACCGATGATACCGACGACATCGCCCTGCTCGACCTTGAAAGAAATGTCCTTCAAAGCCCAGACATAGTCACTGTGGCCCTTGGTCGAGCGGTCGTTGACCTCGCCAATCTTGAGATAGGGGTCTTCTTTGCGGAGGATGGTGGTCTGCCACCAACGGTTGAGGTCGTGCTGCAAGGTGCCGGTGCCGACGAGGCCGAGGCGGTATTGCTTGCCGACATTTTCAAAAATTATAGCGGAATTCATATTTTATATTTTACGGGAACGTCTTTTGAACGTGAACGTCAACGTCAACGTCAACAGGAACGGGAACGTCTTTTGAACGTGAACGTCAACGTCAACGTCAACCGTGTATGCGGATTGAAGCGAGTCAATGGGAAAGTCTTTTGAACGGGAACGTCAACGGGAACGTCAACGGGAATGTTAACTGTGTCTGCGGATTGAAGCGATAAGGCCTGTTAACTGTTTCTGGATGAGCGTTAAGTTTGTTATCAAATGATTATATTGTTCTTCGGAAATATATTTTAGATTTCTTGAAATAATCAACTGAGTCTCTACCTCGTTAGCAGAGCCAAGTGACTGGTCGAGAAAATGAGCAAAGTCTGCATCAGTAGGTCTTCCTGCTCCCTCGGCGATATTGCTGCTGATAGACACGACAGCACGCTGAAGCTGGTCACAAAGTCCTTTTTTCTCAAACCAAGGTAATTGAGACGTTACTTCATAAACCTGTGTGGCAAAGTTTACAGCATCTTGCCAAACCTTATAATTATGGAAATTTCTGGCTGTATGTAAGCAGTCATTTTAGACCCGTTGGAGTCCCAACAGGTTTCATCTTTAGAGTTTATTATAAATTCTCGATTAATTTATGCTAGTGCCATGGCTGGCATTGGCTGCCATTTGTGCTCCAAGAGATTGACCAGTTCATCCT